>Ga0208666_1000087_pt1 | contig 40115 bp, 40 predicted proteins | sample 5B_taG_FD_184078 | JGI IMG/M metagenome (GOLD analysis project Ga0208666, IMG submission 184078) | Marine viral communities from the Subarctic Pacific Ocean - 5B_ETSP_OMZ_AT15132_CsCl metaG (SPAdes) (version 2) | ecosystem: Environmental > Aquatic > Marine > Oceanic | place: Pacific Ocean...
AGAGGCTGCTCAGATCTATTCAGAGATGAATTACAAGCGTCATGGGGTGGTTGCTGCGTTCAGGACCAGCCCTCAGAAATTCGAGGAATACATGCGTCGTCGTCGTGCTGCGGACCAGCAGGCCAAGCACGGGCAGAGCGTAGGAACCCCTCACCACAGACCGCTGTCGTAGCAGCAGATCTGCCTGCATTTTTGTCGCATGACCCCTCACCTCTTCCTAGATACGGGGGTGATGAGTAATGCGCTAGCGAAATCCTCTACACGCTTGCAATTGCTAGCAAGTGCGGGCGCTAGCATCATTTGCCGGGGGGTTGCGCAAAACCCGATTCCGTGTGTAGAACAGGCAGACCCCCAGGCACGGGGGTCCCACCACTACTCATGAGGCACATGAGCGACAACAGCGTAGCTTTGCTGGTTCAGGAAATCAGCGATGAGATCAGCCGTGACGCAAAAGGCTGGTTCTTCACTCAGCGAGCAGCGTCTCGGCTTTGCGGCATGGATCGAAAGACCATCCGCAGTGGCTTACAGGTTGACGGCCCCGGATGGACCGGGGGCTTCAGCACCTCCAAATTGCTAAGATCCCTTGCGGCACAAGGGATTAGCCCTGGGGGCATCGAGGAGTTCAAGCAGCAGTGGCGGGATGGCCGAATTACTGATCTGCTGGTCAGCTGCTTGATCACCTACGGAGCACTAACGAAAGACGGATTCAATGATCCGTCGAATGCTGCAGTTCGCTCATTACATGGTGTGCTTACAGCCGGGGGCCTTCGCGGGTTTCTGGATGAGGCTTTTGGCGTCGAAGATGTTGGTGGTCGTGTTACCGCCAGGCTCAACGGGATTGGGACCCGGATTCTTTATTCACGGTCGCAGGCCGAGAAAAAGAAGAACATCGGCGCCTACACCGCTGTCGTCACCAACGCCATCACTGGCCACACTCCCAAGGCTTGGAATTCCACAATCCTGCCGGGGCAATTTGGCGAAAAAGCTGGTCGAATCCGTGATCACGCTGATGAAACCACGATCGATCTGATCGAAGCGGCGGAACGCGGGATGCGTGGCTCCAATGTGGATCTCGGCCAGGCGACTCGATTTGCGCAGGGTCTTCGCGAACTGGCTGAGCGCACCCTTGGCTATACCGGCCCAGAGCTCAGTCCTGCCAAGCTCACCCCTCGGGTGACTCGTCAGATTGACGATGGCAAGCGCCTCCCGTTGGCAGATCCCACTGGAGTCATGCCCCTGGTCGAAGATGGCCGCAAGCGCAAAGAGCTCTCTGCATCGGAGGAAGTTTGATGCCGATGAGCAAATTTGAAGAGCTTCACTATCTCGTGGAGCTGATGGACCGTGCAATCACCATGGCCGAACTCAGCGATGGTGATGCTCGGTTCCATCTGGCGGAGTTCGTCGGTTCGCGGATTCAGGAATTGGCGGACTCCACTTGGCTTGATTGAGCTAAGGTTCAGTTGTCGTCGGTAACGCCTCACCATTTAGTCGTGGGTTGGGTGCTGAGCGGACGACACCACATTGCTGCCCGGTGTCCTACGTGGCCTGAACCATGTTCGCCCGGCCCGCAAACTCCAAAGCCTCAGAGTCCGCTTCCCCGTGGCCCTGGGGCTTTGTTGTTGATATATTGCTTTTACCTCCGTCACCCCAGCAGTTCGGGAGGAATCGAGACCTGAAGGCCCGTCACTTGAAACACAGTGGCAGTGAGCGCAGGGGGAGACAAGCTGGAAGACTTGAGAGCCTCCTTTGCGGGAGGCTTTCTTGTTGGCAAGATGGGTGGAGTTCTCCGAGGTCGTATGGCCAAAACCTGCAAGCCCAAGCTCGTTGGCAAAGGCAACAAAGGCAAAGGCAAGGGCTACTGAAATGAGCACTGTCATCAGTAATGCAGGGAAAGATCCGATGATCTTTCTCACCAATGGCACTCGGCTTGCACTAAAGCTCGAGGGACCATCCGATCGCCCCAAGTCGGTGGTGCAAGCAGCGCAGGACGCCTATTACGTCAAGACCGGCAAATGGCCTTATGTGCAGGGCATGCCCAACACAGCCAGCAAAGCTCCTGATCCCAAACCTGAACCTGAGCCCGAAGCAATAAAAAAGTCCAAAGCCCGACGCTGACAGGTTCGCCTGTCGTCGGTGAAACACTCACTGCTACGGCAGGCACATTCAGCGGCGGGGAAGGAACCGTCAAGGTTCAGACCAACATCAAAAAATCCGACACCGGTTCTGGTGGATGGGCGAATGCCACATCAAACCTGACCTACGAATTGCAGGCAGGAGATGACAGCAAGTATTTCCGTGTCACTAGCAAAGCCACGGACGATGCTAAGCAGTCAGTCAATGCCAACTCATCTGTCGTCGGTCCTGTAACGACACCAATCGTTTATGACCCGCTGGTTGTTGGTGATCCTGTCGCTACTGGCGATGCTTTTGTTGGTTACACGCTGACTTGTTCAGAGCCCACCGTCACAGGAGGATCTGGCTCAGTTCAAATCGACTACTACTGGGTCGATGCCGCAACCAAGGCAATCGTCTGGGAAGCGACCTACATGGGTAACACCACCAAGGTCATTGATTACGACCTTGGCAAAACCATGTATTGCATGGTTGTCGTCACTGATCAGGTGACGAGTGAATCCATCACTAAGGAGTCAAATCACAAAGGGCCGATCAACAGGCCAGTGATTCCTGAATATGAGTGCTACGTCGACAGCTCGTTGCATGACGACCCAACAGCTGATGTTGGTGTTGCTGTCGGTGGTTCTGTCGTTATTGAGGTCAGACCAGAAACGGTTTCTAACCCTGCACTCGACATTGCTTATGAATGGAAAGTCAGGACTGGCGCTGGTCGTTTGTCTGGTGACGTGAATGGCACTGGAGTCATTTACATGGCGCCTGATGCCGCACCGGCTGGTGCATTAGTGAATTGCACGGTTACATCAAGAGATGCTGACGATCAAGTGTTCGCAGCTGAAGTCACAATTCTCATTTCTGAATGACCATGAACACTATTGAATGCCCTCTACCCACAGCACCAACTCCTCAACCCAAACCTGTTAAATGAGCCTGCACTTCCTGCAGGAACCCTGGTTCTGGATTGTCTTTACTGCTGCTTCTGAACTCATCGGGATGAGCAAGCTCAAAGACAATTCAGTAATCGAGCTGGTTCTGCACACCATCCAACGGTTCAAGCCAAAATCATGAGCAAGAAAAAGGTTGGCGGCAAAGCCTGCTGGGATGGCTATAGAGCCGCCGGCACCAAAAAAGGTAAGAACGGTAAGCGCGTCAACAATTGCGTGCCGACTGGTAAAGGCAAGTCCAAGAAGAGCCTCAACATCTGATGGCAACTTCTTTGAAGTTCGAGCGACCCGGTGCTCTGAAGATTGAGTACCGGCGAGCACGGGAAGGCCCCAATTCCTATTTGATCTGGGAGCCGTACAAAAGCTACATCTGCATGACTGGAGCAGACGTCATCAAGGAAACTCGATGGACGAAAGGCACCGAAACTGGTGCTGCTCTCAGAGAATGGATCGAATCTGTCGAAGGAGGGAATGATGCCGAAGTCACTGTGGGAGCCGCTCCCTGAGGAGCTCCATTCCTTCCCCAATTTCGTCTGCTATTTGCTCAGGGAGCAGGGTCTCGCCAGCACGCCAACCAAGCAGCAGGTGGCGGTTGCCGAATGGATGCAGAACGGACCAAATCGTAGCCTTACAGTTGCTTTCCGCGGTCTCGGCAAGAGTCTTCTCGCAAGTTATTACGCGCTTTATCGGCTCAGGATGGATCCTGATGAGAAGATTCTGATCGTCAGTGCCACAGCGCTGAAGGCTACGGATTTCACGCAGTTCATGCTGCGAACAATGGCTGAAGTTGACGTACTCAATTGTCTGCTGCCAGGCCCAGAAAACAGATTTTCCAACGTAGCCTTTGACGTGGCTCCCTGCACCGTAGAACAGTCGCCCAGCGTGCGTGCATTGGGGGTAACTGCGCAGACGACTGGACAGAGATGTACCTGCGCCATACTCGACGATGTTGAGACGATGAGTAACGTCATCACTCAATTGAAGCAAGAGCGTGTCGCTCATGCTGTCACGGAAATGGAGAGCATCATTAAGCCAGACGAGGGGCAGCTTCTGCCCCGAAAGATACTTTATTTAGGCACGCCACATACAGAAACCAGTATTTACTTAAGGCTGGTACGTGAGCGGGGCTATGCCAGTCGCTACTGGCCTGCTCAATATCCAAAAGAGCTTGACTGTTATGAAGGTAATCTCGACCCACAGATAGAAGCAGAGCTAGAAGCTGACCCTAGTTTGGTAGGCGAACCTACAGATCCAGAAAGATTCAGTCACGAGGACATACTTCAGAGGCAAGCATCAACCACGAAGGCTAGTTTCGAATTACAGTTTCTCCTAAATACACGATTAGCGACCCTTGACAGATTCCCTGTGCGACTTGGCGATCTTGTCGTCCTCGATATTGATGGATCAGCACTGCCTGAGACTGTCGTCTGGTCGAATGGGCCGGATTACAGGCTGCAAGAAATCGTCTGCGTTGGAATGGGCGCAGATCGCCACTTCCATAAGCCTGCTTTTATCAATGGCTGGATTGAAAGAAAGGATGCTCGGGTGGTCATGTCCGTTGACCCAGCAGGTCGAGGCCGTGATGAGTTGGCCTGGACGGTTTTGGCGGAATATGGCGGCAATTTCTATTTATTGGAAAGCGGTGGCTCGACATTGGGCTACGAGGACACCGTTCTGGAGCATTTGGCGAAGACGGCGAAGAGATGGGGCGTTAATTACGTGATCGCTGAGGCGAACATGGGTGATGGCATGTTCACCGCTCTGCTCAAGCCCCACATGCTGCGGCATCACCCGGTGAGCATTGAAGAGGTAAAGCACAGCATCAGGAAAGAGCACCGACTCTGCGACACGCTTGGCCCAATCATTCAGCAGCACCGTCTCTGCGTGCTGTCAAAAGTGCTGAAGCAGGACTACCGGATGCTCGATGAAGATCCGGAGCATGGCTACCGCCACATGCTGGCTTGGCAGATGAGTCGGCTCACGACGGAGCGTGGTTGCTTGGAGGCAGACGACAGAGCGGACTCCTTGAGTATTGCCCTTGCATACTTTGTCGAAGCAGCTGCCCAGGACCAGATGCGCACCCAGGCAGAACGTGCAGCGCAGATCCAGCAGGAGGACATGGAAGCCTGGATGTCTGAGCAGGTCGGAGCAATTGACTGCCTCGCGCTGGGGTGGCGGCCCCAGACAAGCCAGTCAGGCTCCTACGGAGGCGTCAAACAGCTTTCGGTTTAATCGGGACGACCTTGTCGGCCATCTCGGAGAAATCGAGTTTGCCTGCCAGCTTTTTCAAAGTGCTGCCTTCAGTAGCAACAGCTGTGACGTTGCTGTTTTTCAGCAGAACCATTGCTTCCTGCCGTGCTCGGCGATCACCGTTCTGGAGATCTTCCAGGACTTGATCAATTACGAGCTCGTGTATTTGGCTCAGTTTTTCGAGTTGATCGCTCATTCGGAAGCTGGGCGCTACCTAGCACCTTAGATACAGTTGGCACACCTACGATCCCGCAGAGTGCTTCCATTGCCAGCCATCGATCAGCGATTAGTGGCCGCAATGGCCGCTGAATTCCCTGATCAAGCTCCAAGCCTTGATTGGAGTGACCGAGAAATCATGTTCAAAGCTGGCCAGGTGTCTGCCGTCAGGTGGCTGGCTTACAAGTATCAGGAGCAGCAGGAAGACATGCTCACCGTTATGGAATTAGGAGGGCACAACTGATGTGCATGGGAGGTGGCGGCAACAGGGCGACAATCACTCAGCCTGATTACAACGCTTACAACCAGCAGTTTCAGCTGCAGAAGGACGCAATCAACGCGCAGATGAACAACAGCACGGCGCTGTTGCAGCAGGAGTTGCAGTCAACTCTGCGATTGCAAAATGACGCGAGGTCTGAGGTCGCCGAGGCGAAGGTTGTCAAAGCGGATAGTCAGCGAGCTCTGCAGGAAGAGGCCACTCGTCTGTCGACGTTGATGGGTCCGCCTCCTCCAGAGGAAACAGCGCAAGCGCCAAAGGTTGGCTCACGCGATCGGAACATCAACACCCGCAAGGGTAAAGGCTCGCTGCGGATTGGCAGGTCTGCCACTAGTTCCGCGCAGGGCTCTGGCCTCAACATCACCTAGGAGTCAATCATGTGTCTCGGTTCACAGCCCCAAGCCCCTGAAGTCGTCTATCGCGGTCCTTCTGATGATGATATTCAGCGCAATCAGCAGGCCCTCGCCACATACGAACAGCAGATTGCTGATCAGCAGGCCAATTTCCAGACGCAGTTGCAGGAGCAGATTGACGCGGCAACAGCTGAAACTGAACAGCTGAAAGCTGATTTTGCGGCAGAAACAGCAGCAGAGTCTCAGGCAGCAGCCGCTAAATCTGCTTACACGGTGACCACTCAGGAAACTGAGATCCCAGAAGGAGCCCAGACGACTGCTGCGGTCACCAAAAAGAAGAAGCCAAAGACCAACTTGAAAATCAGCACTGCTGGAACTGCTAATGCAGCAGGCTCTGGCGTCAACTTGGGGATCTGATTATGTGCAGCGGAGGAGACGACAGTGCAAGACGCGATGCCGAACGCAGGCAACGCGAAGCCGATGAAAGGGCTGCTCAGCGGCAAGCAGAATTAGATGCACTTGCTGCGCAGCGTTCTGCGTTGGCGGCTGCACAGGTTCAGCAGCTAGCTGACTACGAGACTCAAGCATCGAATCTTGAGCTGCAGAACATTGCAAGAGCTGAAGAGCTCACGGCTGAAAAAGAGGCCAAGGTCTCTGGCATCAAGCGAGCTGGCAATGCAGCAAGCAATTCGCTGAGGATTCTTGGCCAACAGCAGCCAGTGGCCCCTACAGCAACGCAAACAATGCGCAGATCTAAGGCGTCTGGTGGTCGGATGACTGCTGCGCGTTATCAGCGCGGAACTGGATCTACTCGAGGCACCAACCTCTCCATCTAATGAAAAAGACAGCAGCTCAGCGCTACGAGGACCTGGCCCAGGACCGGGATTACTACCTCAGCAGGGGTCGGGCGTGCGCTCGGCTGACGATTCCTTATCTGATTCCGACCAGCTCGGAACCGGTTGCCGACACGAAAGAGACGTTCCCGGTGCCATGGAATGGAATCGGGGCCAGGGGTGTCCTCAATTTGGCAAGCCGCATGCTTCTTGGGTTGCTCCCTCCCACGCAGCAATTTTTTCGGTTCTCGCTGGATGAGGCAGAGCTGGCCAGGCAGGGGGTCAGTCCTGAGGAGAAATCAAACTTCGAGACAGTGCTCAGTCAGATTGAGCGGCAGGTGCTCCGCGAGATCGAGGCCAGCAACGATCGTGTGGTGTTTCATGAGGCATTGCTGCATCTGATTGTTGGCGGCAATGCGCTGCTGCACATCGCTCCGGAGGGGCTGCGCTGTTTCCATCTCAATCGCTACGTCTGTCAGCGGGATCCGATGGGCAATCCGCTTGAGGTGATTATCTGCGAGCAGCTGGCGATTGAAACACTCCCAGAAAAGATCCAGGAACTTATTCGTGCGAAAGACGAAGATGACGACATTAACTCTGGTCTTATTGATGACATTGTCAGTCCTGTTCCTCGCCGCGATGACGGGGATACCGTTCGGATCTACACGTACATCCAGTGGGAAAGGAACGGTCAGGGCCGGGAAGGCACTGTCAAATGGCATCAGGAAGTAAACAACAAGGTCATCCCTGGCACTGAGTTCAGCAGGCCCGAGTCGGTGTCGCCATGGCTCCCTTTGACCATGATTCGCAGCGATGGCCAGCAGTACGGAATCAGTTACGTCGAGACTGCTGCTCTGGCTGACCTGCAGACGGTTGAAGCTCTCTGCCAGGCCATTGCAGAAGGCAGCTTGGCCAGCAGCAAGATTCTGTTCTTGGTGAAGCCGTCCGGCGTTACCAAAGCAGCCAATCTGGCCAACAGTCCGAATGGGGCGTTCGTGACCGGAGACCCGTCAGACGTGATGGCCTTGCAGGTGCAGAAGTCGACGGATCTGCAGGTCGCAATGCAAGGAAAGACGCAGATCGAAGCCAGGCTGTCACAGGCTTTCATGCTGGCTGATGTTCGTGACTCCGAGCGCACCACGGCAGAGGAAGTCCGCCTGACAGCACTGCAGATCGAGAACTCCCTGGGCTCGATCTACAGCGTGTTGCAGACAACATTCCAGGTGCCCTATGTCGCTCGGAAGCTGGACATTCTTCAGCGTGAGAAAAAGGTTCCCAAACTGCCCGACGAGTTAGTCAAGCCGGTGATGACTGTCGGCCTTGCTGCAGTTGGTCGTGGTAACGATTTGGAGCAGCTCGTTAGATTTACAACGACGCTGGGTCAAACAATGGGTCCGGAAGGTTTAGCAACCTATGTAAAACCGACTGAACTGATTAAGCGTCTTGCCTATTCCATGGGCATCGACACTCTCGGATTGATCAAGTCCGAAGAGGAGTTGGCTCAGGAACAGCAGGCAGCGCAACAAGCGGCCCAGCAACAGATGCTGATGCAGTCAAAACTGGCTGATCCGCAGAACATCGCCAACGCTGCACAAACCGCACAGGACATGCAGATGACGGCAGAAAACCCTGAACCACAACCACAATGAGCCCCGAAGTCGGAACCCCGGTCAACAGCACTCCTGAGACCTTTGATGGGCCGCAGCTGACGACACCAGAGCAGAAGGAGGGACTGGTCGCCCCTGGTCAAGAAAGCGTTCTCGAGGATTTTATTCGTGAGCAGGAGCAGGCCGCACAGGAGGACGCAATCCTCGGCAAGTTCAAATCACCGCAGGAGCTGGCAAAGGCCTATGCGGAGCTCCAACGCAAGATGGGGCAGCAGTCAGGAAAGCAGCCCGAGGAGACACAGGAGGCTGAGCCTGAGCCAGCACAGGGACAGAAGGGCGCATACACAGCGGATCAAGCCTCAGAGAGGTATGGCTCGGCTGCCGTGGAGAGTCTTGCTGAGAAGGGCGTGGACCTGGGTGAGGTGATGTCCAAAGCCGACCAGGGCCAGGACATCTCTGAGCATTACGAGGTTCTGGCGGAGACGTTCAACACGACTCCCGAAGTGGTCGACATGTTCAAGCAGATGATGACTGCTGCTCCAGCTCCGGCAGCTTCGAGTGATGGCTTGTCTGATGCTCAGTCAGCAGCCATCCTCAGCGAGGTTGGTGGCCAGGAAGCGTTTGATGCGCTGCAGGTCTGGGGCAAAGAGAACATGAGCGAGCAGGAGCGGGCCAGTTACAACGAAGCCGTCGACTCCGGTAATGCCGAAGCGGTGCGCTGGGCGCTGAAGTCCTTGCAGGCTCGTCAGGGTCTGAAGCAGCAGGATGTTGAACCACAGCTCTACGGCGGCGGAACACCAGCGGCTGGTGCTCAGGTCTTCCAGAGTCAGCAGCAAGTTCTTGATGCAATGAATAAAAGGAATGATCAGGGTCAGCGTCTATATGACGTTGATGAGGCTTACCGGAACAAGGTGGCGATGATATTGGCTAGTTCGCCACAGTTTTAGTAAACTGATCTGCAAGACAGCTACAGAGCACCAGGCCCTTCAAGGAGGACAACCTGCGTCAGCGTGAGAGTGAGTCTTAAACCGAACTAATTCTCTTTCTGAAAAACTCATCATGACTGACGTCAATCTCTCAAGATTGGGTCAAATCAAGGGCGACGCCGCTACATGGGAAGCTGGCGCCGGCAAGCTTGATAAGAACCGCGAAATGTTTTTGCGCCTCGGAAGCTCCGAGGTGCTGGACGCGTTCATGATCAACACGGTGTTCAAGGGCAAGACCCGTGAACGCAATATCCGTGGTGGTAAGTCAGTTGACTTCCCGATCACCGGACGCATGCTGGCTGCGTATCACCAGCCTGGCAAGCCCATAACTGGTGATGGTAATGATCCATCAGACCTCAACAAAAGAACAATTGAGCTCGACGCTTTGATGATTGCGGATACCGCAGTCTACGAAGTTGATGAACTCATGAATTTTTATGACGTGAGGCAAATCTACACAAGGGAACTCGGCAGAGCCCTTGCGGTGGAATACGATAAGCGTGTTGCCAGACTTGTATTTGCAGCCGCAAATAACAGCACTGAGCCACTCGCGAAGGATCCCCCGAACGCAGGTCGGACTGGAACCAACATCGAACTTGACGACAACGCGACTGATTTTGACGCAAAAACTCGTCAAGAGCGTGGTGATGCTTTAGTCGAGGCTATTTTCGATGCTCGTGTTGAGTTTGAAAAGAAAGATGTCCCGATTGATAACATGTATGCCGTCTTTACTCCGGACGACTACTACTCAATCACCCAGTCAAGTCGTGCCATCAATGTTGATTACAACAGTGGTGGAGGTAACGGCACTATTGCTCAAGGTGAGACTGCCAGAATTGCTGGCATTCCTCTCTTCTCGAGCAACCACGTTGACCAGGCCGACTACTCATTGGTGGCTGGTGATGTCAACGCAGACTATGCCCAAAACCTCTCAAATTGCCGTGGTCTGATCTTCCACCGCGATGCAGTTGGTGTTGTCTCGCTGCTCAGTCCTTCACTTCAGTTGACTGGACCCGAGTATCGTGTGCAGTACCAGTCTGACTTGATGGTGGCTCGCCAGGCCCTTGGTATGGGTGTACTACGCGCTGAGTGTGCCGCGGCCATTCAGGTCAAGTCCTCATAAGCGGCTAGCTTGTGATCGACGACGAGTAGGGGACCAGGGTCAGGCGCAAGCCTGGCCCCTTTTTTTATGACCCGTCAGAATGCGGGCATCGTCCTCGTAGAGCAAATGTCGCTAGTTGCGCAGTCCACGGCTCAAGGGAGAACCAGTCTTTTAGACGCTGTAAATATCTGCCTGGAGAACATTGGCGAGCAGCCGGTCGACACTCTCGACAATGAGCAGATCCAGGATGCTCGAGTTGCGCAGCGCACTTGCCTCGAGGTTCACAAAGAAGGACAGACCCGCGGCTGGAGCTGGAACTCTGAATTCAATTACCCGTTTGCTCGAGATGCAGACACTGGAAACATCTCTGTCCCTGCTTCTGTCGTCGGTTTCTCGGTTAATCGCTACAAATACAACGGTCGTTTTCAGCTGCGGGGGCAGAGGGTTTACGACCTACTGAAGCGCACGTATCAGATCGACGAATCGATTACAGAGCTGGCTGCTGATGTGATCTGGCTGCTCCCTTGGGACGACGTGCCTGAGGCGTACAACCGCTGGGTCACTGTCAGAGCAGCGCGGATCTTCTCTGATCGATCATTGGGGTCCGAGGCGTTGTTCAAGTACACCGCCAAGGATGAGGGCGACGCTCAGGCAGAGCTCGAGCGGATCGAAATGGAGCAGGAGCAATCCAACATGCTCACTGGTGCAAATGCTTTCCCGACGTATCAGCCGGCCACTGGGCTGATGAACCGTCGTGTTGCTAATGGCTACTCGGTCTTTTAAATGAAAAACATTGCGGTAACAATCCCGAACCTCATCCAGGGGGTGTCGCAGCAGCCCGACGCGCAAAAGGATCCAAGCCAGGGAGAGATCCAGATCAATGGTGTGTCGTCAATCGCAGAGGGTCTGCGCAAACGCGACAGCAGCAGAACTCTGGCGAGAGTCAGCGAGACGCCTTTCGGCGATGCGTTCTTTCACACCATCCTCCGGGACCAGGAGGAGGAATACATCGCCGTCATCACGAACGAGCAGATCAGAGTCTTTGAGCTCGATGGCACTGAGCGCACGGTCACTGAGGACACCGACGCTTACGACTATCTGGACAGCATCACTGATGCGACCCAGCAGGTCAGAGCAGTCACGATCGCTGATTACACCTGGATCACCAATACGCTGACAAACACAGCGATGGACACGGCCCTGGCCCCGGAGACGGCCAGGCCCAGGGAGCACGAGTGCCTTGTTTGGGTGAAGCAAGCCGTCTACGGCAACGAGTATGTGCTGAACCTCAATGGCACTGAGGTCACTGTTGAGACACCAGTCGCGGCTGTTGTTGTTGATGGTTCCACTGTCACTGAAAACAGGATTAGCTCTGAGGAGATTGCTCAGGAGCTGATGGATGGCATTACCGACGCCAACATCGATTCAAGTCGATCTGGTTCAGTCATCTGGTTTCGCTCTGACAACCCAATCACGGTTGAAGCAACTGACGCCAAAGCGAACGCCACGATCACGGCAATTCTGAATACGGTGCAGGTGTTCACCGAGCTACCGACGATTGCTCCGGAGGGCTATCAGATCAATGTCACCGGAGATCCCGGCACAGCATTCGACGACTATCACTTGGAATTCAATCCCCGCAGTGGGGACTTTGGCGAGGGTGAATGGGAGGAGACCGTTGCTCCTGGGACTGAGTACATGCTCAACCCCACGACCATGCCGCACGTTCTGATTCGTCAGAACGATGGTGATTTTTGGTTCGGGCCTGTCGATGGGCAGACAGTTGCCGGCATCCCAAACGGCGTTCCGTCGTGGGGCAGACGGATCGCTGGAGACATCGAAACATCGCCTGATCCATCGTTTATTGGTTTTCCGATCAATGACATCTTTATCTACAAAAACAGGCTCGGATTCCTGGCTGATGAGAATGTTGTTCTCTCGCGAGTTCGAGAGTTTTTTGAATTCTTTCCCGAGACCGTTACAACGGTTCTTGACACTGACCCTATTGATGTTGTGGCTAGTAACAACAGAGTGTCAGTCCTTCGTTATGCAGTCCCATATCAAGATGAGCTGATACTTTTTTCGGCACAAATCCAGTTTAGATTTAATGCGGCAGAGACCGTTTTGACTCCTGCGACTGCACAAATTACGGCTCTTACACAATTTGATGTAGATACTAGCGTCAGGCCACAACAGGCAGGTGGCGGTATTTTCTTCCTGCAAAGTAACGGCCAGTGGTCGCAAATGAGAGAGTTTGCAGTGAGGGGTGCAGGCACTGCTTTGACTGCTGATGCAGCTGACTTGACTGGTTATATCTCCAGTTTTGTTCCGGATGAATGTTTCAAAATGACCGTAAATGACACGGGCAATGCTGCATTCTTACTGAGCTCCAAGAACGACACCGGCATGCTTGGGGCTGATTATCGGAAGCGGATTTATGTCTACAAATGGTTTCTCCGGAATCGAGGCGAAGGCGCAGAGCGTGCGCAGAACAGCTGGTCTTACTGGGAGTTTGGAGCTGATGAAGTTCTCCAGGTTGTTTGCATCAGGGAGATCCTTTATTGCTTGATGCGATACGGCGATGAGGTTTACCTCGAGCAGATCTCAGTGCTTGATCGCGCAGAGGAATCTGTCGACGCTCCCTACCCGCTGCTGCTCGATCGACTGGTCAGCACGACAACAGCGACACCGGCTGACTTCCGCATGGATAACGGTGTCTATGACGAGCAGACGAATGAAACGACTTTCACGCTGCCGTACACCGCAACGAACGAGGTGCAGGTCTGGAGCGCATACAACATGACCCAGACAAACAAGGCAGGCCCGGTGTTGCTCGGGTCTACCGACGACTCGAACACGGTTACGACTCGAGGTGACTGGTCAGCTGAGGACGTTTGGGCCGGGGAGAAATACGACTTCAGATACAGATTCAGTCGCTTCAAGCTGATGAATGACATCGGCGGCGGCAAAGCCGTTCGTAACGTCGTTCGCACTCAGGTGCGCCAGGCCAAGCTCGCGTATCAGGAGACTGGATACTTCCAGGTCAAGGTGATTCCTGAAGGCAGAAAGGAAGGTCTTTATACATTTGACGGCACGGTGCTGGCTGTCCGCAATTCAGTGATTGGCACCCCGACATCAACATCAGGAATGGACACACAGCTCAAATACCAGGGCGTATTCAACGTGCCCATCATGGGGCGTGGTGATCGCATCCTTGTGGAACTGCTGAACGACACGCCACACCCGTCGAAGTTCAGCACCCTGGAATGGATCGGCATGATCACCAGTCGTTCAGGTGCGTCTTGATGCAGTGGGTTTATGAGCCAACCGCCGACCACGTCTTGGATGTGGCGGAGAATTTGCGTGATTCTGATGTTCAGGAGGTCATGCTCAGCCATGGCTGCAATGCTCGTGATGCAGTAACTGAAAGCTGGGCGCATTCGGATCTAGTGCGCGGCATGGTCACTGACGACGGTGTTCCGTGTGGTCTCTGCGGGGTCGTAGGCAAACGCATCTGGATGCTCGGAACTGATCGATTGACGGAGAATCGCCGCGCACGCTGGCAGTTATGCGTTGAGGGCCGACAATGGGTGGATACTTGCCTCGAGGAATTGGGCGGCCCTCTTTTCAATCAGGTCTATTCCAAGAATGCTGAAAGCATCAAATGGCTGAAGCATTTGGGTTTCACTGTTGAACGACCGCGGCCATTTGGCCCCTCAGCTGCATTGTTCTGTGATTTTTGGAGGGCTTCCTGATGGCGATAACTGGCATCTCAACTATTGCTGGGAACATTGGAGGTTCCGCGGCAGCCGCTGGCGCTGCCGGAGGTGGTGGGTTATTCAGCGGCCTTTCAAGTGCGCTGGGCGGCCCAGTCGGCATGGCGCTGGGTGGCCTGCAGTTTGGAATGGGTCTGCTGCAAGGTCAGGCTGATGCCAATGCCAAGCAGCAGGCGTATCTAGATCAAACTGCTTTCCAAGACGCCACGACGCAGTTCAATCAGTGGCAGGCATCGATGAATGCCGAGCGTAATGATCTGAACCAGCAATACAGATATTGGGGCGACACCGTTCGCTTCAATCAGCAGGGCGCCTACACCCAGCAGCTTCGAGCAGTTGAATTTGCCAAAGAGGTTGCGCAGGCGGAGGTCGTTTTCAACACCAGAGCGTCAGCCGGTGCTGATTACGCCAATCAATCGCAAGCCCTGGCAGCACAGCTCCAGGAGCGTGGCATGGCAGAAGCGGTTGCAGTTCAGCAATATCGATACCGTGCGCTGCAGGCATCGTCGGCGTATCAAGCCGCTGGCCAGGAAGGCAACAGCATGGACCGCTACGTGAACAACTACGCCAAGCAGGCTGGTGATTATGCGGCGCTGAAGCAGGTGGAGGCTGGCCTCCGCGAAGGCCAGTACACCCGTGCGCAGCAGGGACAGATTGCGACGTATTTGAGTCGATACAACAGCCAGCAGTTCTACGAGCGTCAGCCCTACATGGATCCCGTCGCTCCGTTCCCACCATTGCCAACGATGGTTACCGCTCCACCCCCGAGCATGAGGGGCGGATCCCCAGGCGGCATGAGTGGATTGCAGGTTGCTGGCTTGGGTCTGGGAGCAGTCAATACATCGCTGAAATTTGGCAACAGCGTCAACAAACTCGCGGAGGGTTAATCAATGGCACGTCCACAACAGCTACAGCCAGGTCAACTGAACCCTCAGTCGCAGCCTGTATCGACGTTTATTCAGTCGACTCCAAGGAATGTGGCAGGTGCAGCTCGCCCAGAGCTGTTGCCTAACACCCCGCAACTGCTGACATCGCAGACCGGCGGCACCACATTTGTGCAAGGCGAAAACAGCTTTGCTCAGCTGGCAGCTGATCTGAAAGCATTCAGTCCGCAGTTGATGGGGGCTGCTGAAACAGCAGGCTTGAAGTACGTCGACTGGCAGATGGATGTCGGCGAACAGATGGCGATGGAGCAGGTCCAGCGTGGCCTGGCTCAAATTGATGAGCAGGCAGAGGTCGCTGAAAACCAGCGTGCTGCTGACAACCGCAAGGTTTCAGCTGTCGATCCGCAGGCCGGCTGGCTGATGCGGACGCTGAACCCGTATCAGCAGATTGGATTCAATCGCGGCAAGGTCAAGATGGCTGGCCAGCAGATTGCATTTGGCCTGCCTTCTTTTATTGCAAAGAAAGGGAAGGAGATTGATCCGACAACAGGAAGGCCTTTTATTGATTTCAGTGCGCCAGACATGGGATATGCGGGGCTGCAAAAACTGCAAGCTCAGTATCAGCTTCAGTTAGAAGCTCAGTACGGCATTGACTCTGGCAGTCCTGGTTACACAAAGTATTTTGCGCCAAACCTGATACGGGCACAGTCTCAGGTGTCGGAATCTCTCATTGATCAGAGGACTGAGTTTTTTGAGGCTCAAATTGGCCCTCAAGCTATCAGCACGACGATGAGTTTGATGGGAGATTTGAGTGATGACAATGCCTCAATCAGGGCGCAGGACGGAACTTTAATTCCCAGATACAACGCTGACGGAACTGTCAATAATCAGTGGTATCGAGCAAAGGCATGGCAGCTAAGTCAAGAAGTTAAAGACCTGCTGGCGACAGCCCCCTTAGGGGCGTCTTCAAAGATCACTGAAGAGCTGTATGAGCAAGTTGCAAAAAGTTTCCCAGAGGGAAGTGTTCAGCGCAGAGTGCTGAGTCTCATGGAGGTCTCCGAGGGAGTCACCTATGGGAATCGTTATGGATATAAAGATCGAGAGGCCAATCTGCAGTTCACGGCGGACGAAGCCAAAAGGATTAGAGACCAAAAAACAATTGATGAGAACACGTTCCTGCCAGTGCTGGGAAGACAGCTGCAGATCCCTGAGGTGCCTTACGACGAGGCTGTTGATAACACGATCAAGATCATCAATGCAGATCGCCAGGCAAACGGCTTGCCTCCATTGACGCCAAAAGAGGTAGCAGAACTTAAAGCACTTGGAATTAACAGCGTTCAAGAGATTGCGCCTCAAAGAGCAGTTCCGGCGCAACCCGCTGCGAACGATCCAGAAGCGGCATCGACCAACCTGGCTCGTGTTAATAACACTCCAATTATGGAGATTGACGTTAAAAAAGAGCGGCAACTCCTTGAGCAGATCAGGTCAGGCGGAATGACAAAAGAGCAGCGTGCAAGCTTCAACGCTGCGACAACTCGCCTCGACGAAGCTGAAAAGGCACAGCAGGAAAGCAAGTCTTGGTATTCGTCATACGGAACGAAGGCGACTAGGCGTATTACTGACTACGTGAAAAAAGATCTTGGCTTGTTGTTTGACGATGTCGCTCCAGCGGAAGACAAGCTGATAAATGAAGTAATCAGCCGCATGGATGCTCGCCTTTCTGCATTGCGAAACAAGGGACCAGTTCGACTGGAAGATATCAACAGGGAATTTATTGAGGTATGGAAGACAATCGACGCTGATGTCAAAAAAGGAGTGATTGAGCTTGATGGCACCAATCTCATCCCAAGCAATAATCCTGGAGGGCCAGCTCCTGCTGCGCCACCAGTGACAGGCATGGTGCCTGGAGTCAATCTGGATCAGCTGAATAATTTCCCGCGTCGTAATAACAGGCTGCGGAATTGGCGTGCGGAGAAGAGTCCAATCCTGTCGGCGCAGGCATTGATTCAGGTGATTCAGGACGCTGCCAATGGACGCAAAGAAAACCCCAATTTCACTAAAGCCTGGAAGACCGCGAAAGCGCCTAATGCCTGGTCGTTTATTCAGCGTCAAATGCAGTTCTACAACAACCTTGGTGGCGGCAAAGGCTGGACTGATGAAGATCTGGAGAAAGCCAAGCAAGATCTGCTCAGCTATGTCATCCGCGATGGCAATCGCTACGGAACGATGACTCTGGCTCGCGTCAGTCCCGGATTGGCTGGTCTGAATAACTGGGCTGAGTCCCTTTGACCTCTACGACCGCGGACAATTCAACGGCAATGCGTTGAAATAGAGGCAGTTACAACCTGCTGATGCCAGGCCTTAATCAAGCTGACGTAACTCCTAATGCCGTCGAAGAGGAGGAGCAGGAAGAGCAGAAGGATGAGGGCTATCAGTGGGATCGTTGGCGGACAAATCCCGGCAATGAGCTGAGGTTTCTTTGGAACAAGACCAGAGACGGACTTGAGGCCGCAGGTGCCCTGAATTCCAACGTCACCGGTCGTGGCCGTGTTGGCCTGCTGAAGCTCTACTCACAGGAGGGTGACCGGGAAGGAGTCATGCAGCCGGGGCCTACGCCCCTGCAGAGAAACGCTATCGCGGGCGCACAGGAGGCCACTGCTGATGTGGGTTTGCAGGCCATCAGTGCAGTGCAGCAGTCCACCGAAAACCTCGCTGCGACGGTGCAGAACCGCGAGCCAGTGCAGACCGACGTTGGCGACACAGTGGTCGGTCGACTGCTGATGGACAGCAAAGACGCCACTGCCAATGCGCTCGGCATTCCCGAGCGTAGTGATCTGACTGACGACCAACGCTGGGTTCGTGACCTGCCGAGTGTTCTGACATCAGGCGCCTACGCCTATGCGGGGATGCGTCTTCTTGGTTTGACGCCTGGGAAAAACCCGACGTTGCTCACAGGTACTCGTGTCAATCCGTATTCCTCGAGTTTTGGCAACCTCGTAAACGTCCAAGGGCCATGGGGTGCGTTTTGGCGTGGCAGCAGTGCGAGCCGCAACTTTGCTCGCAGTGCAATCAAGTGGGGACTGTTTGGTGCAGGGGAGTCGGCGATGACAACTCTGATCAGCAACCAAACAGAGAGTGGTTACGCCGATCCGAACGACAGTTTGTGGACAGCTGCCGTCAAGTCGGTGCCTGGCAACACCAGGGACGACCTGACGCTTGGTTCGCTGATCGGTGGCACTGGCCTTGCTCTCGGGAAAGTTCTTCAGGCCCCCAGCAGTATTGCCAGGTCGAGGCGTGCAGCAAAAACGACGCAGGATGTCACAAATGCACGCGAGTGGACAGCCGACAACGGTCTGCAGACACAGAGACCAGACGGCACCTATGAATTCACGACAGATAAGCCCTATGACGTTGATCTAGGGGATGGTCAGGTTCAGACGGACGCAGCTCCAAAGACACCACGCGAAGCCCTTGACCAGCTGGAGGATGGCTGGGATCCAGCGATGCCAGAGGTCGATACCGTCAAGCGTGGTCTTGATCGTGTTGACCCATCTGAGCTGCCAAACATTGCGAGCGAAGTAGCGGAGGGGACTCCGGTCACCGAGGCGGTGGGTCGAAGGCTGGATGCACCTGAAGCTGCGCCTGTTGATGTCGAGGTCGGTCCGCCGGTCAAGCTTCCAATCGAGGTCGTCACCGCAATGGTGATGGGTTTTGATGTGCCGACCCTGCGGGCGATGGCACAGAGCAATCCTGGCGTTGCGCAAATCCTGCGTGGGATGGGCGAGTCACCGCTGACTGCGTCACGCACGGATCTGGCTGATGCGGTTGTCGATGCAAGCGCAAAGGGTGAACCGATGGTGGTTCCACAGCGAGTGCCGGAGACCACTGTCGATCCAGGTCAGGCAGATGTTGTGAAAGGTCAGATTCTGCGTGAGGCAATTGATTCGGGTCAGGTCCGGCCATCTGCAACTGAAATTCCAGAGTTTCCGGAACCGCCACAGAAGAATCCATCTGACATGACTGCCATGGAGCAGCTTGCTGAGGAGGATCGACTCCAGGGTGAGTGGACACAGCGCGATAACGCCAAGGCAGAGCAGGACGCACGAGCGATCCGTGAAGCCGATGGCTACTACCAAAAGTCAGAAGCCGAGCAGGCAGCTGCTGGTAAATACGACGGCTGGGATGAGCCGTCTTCAGAACTCGAAGCTGCTGGCAGGTCGCTCAAAGCAAAGGGTGCTCAGGGTCGCGATGTTGGTGCCGCTCAGCAGATGGAAGGCTGGCTCAACATTGGCCGCCCAGACAATCCTTTAATCAAGAACACGGATGAAGCGATCGCGATCGTTCGTCGCAAAGGCAAGTATCTCGACACCGACAGAATCCCTGGACTGGACATCGATAAAGCGATCAATGATCGATCGATGGGTCGTTATACGGATGAGGTGAAAAAGCTGCAGCAGGCTCTCAAAGACTTCTATGGCATCGACGATCCGAGCGCACCAGCGCCAGCGCCAACTCAGCAGTTCACTCTCCCGGCTGATGTCGCCAAGTCTGCGCCAAGGTTTGGCATGGCCAAGATCACGTTCGCCAGCGATCTGGATCGTGCTGCCTACATCATCAGAAACAAGGCCAAAGCATCGAAGGGCGAAGCTCGAATCATCAAGGCCCTGGAGGAGCAGGGTTATGACATCGCAGAGATCAGGGCTCGCGGCGATGAGGTGAAGACCCTGATTCAGGACGTGATTGAGGAGCAGACCGGCAGTCGCCGTGCTCCCCAGTCAGCAATGGAGTTGGAGATTCCCGACACGGACACGATCAGGGACCCCGACGCAATGATGAGCGCTGGCGGTCCTGAGCTGCCGCCAATTCAGGGTCCCCTTGAAAGCGATATAGCGAAAATGATGGCCTCTTTGGAGGCTATGGCTAATGACCGTGTCAACAAAATGCAGGTTGAGCTGCGTGGGGTTGCTGAGCAGATCTTTGGCAAGGACGAGATCCCTGCCTTCGACTTCAATGAATACCCGGCAATGCCCGAGCCAATGCCAAAAGCATGGGGTGGTGATGGGAAAAAGATGGCATCGCGTGGTGGTCAATACTCACCATTGAGAGATGTCATTGAGGTCAACGAACTGTTGAACAAGAAGTTGGAAGGCAGTTTTGGATTGAGAGAAGTTATGGCTCACGAGTCGTGGCACAGAATTCAAGCGGGCTACTTGACTCCAAAGCAATCCAAAGTGCTGAACAGTGTTTTCGGCAAGCAAGATGTTAATTGGTTTTCAGGTCTTGACTCTTATTATCTGCGGACTGTTCAGCCAATTGAGCTCCAAGCTGTTGCTTTCCAATCGTTTTATTCAATGAGAAGAAATGGAATAGATCGAATGGATTTACTGCGTGACGGCATCACAGAAAGGCTTGATCAACAGTTCCCAATGAAGCGAGGCAGCTGGAAGAGAAAGCTGACCATTGAGGCTTTATCGGTTCTGCGTGAAGGCTGGGAGCGGATCCTGCAGTTCCGAAACCGTGCGATGAATTACATCGAAGGCAACGGTTTCCAGAACGTCTACGACATTTTCGATGACGCCTATCAGGGCAGGTTGACTGCTGGTCGCAAGATGGAAAGTTTCGCTCAGGTGTTGCGCGAGGCCGAGAGGATCCCTGACATGAGGGGTGAAGAGTTTGATCAATGGCTCAAAGAGAACCCTGATTTCAGCGATAAATACGCAAGAGCCACTGTTCGCCAGGACTACTGGAAACTTTGGGCAGGCCGATCCAAACAGACCATCGCAAAACTAGACAGCGACATCGCTGCACTCAAACAACAAGCAATCGACGGAGGCTGCTGATCATGGCTATCAACTGCGACGACATCTTCAATCAGATCAACGACCTGCGTTCTCGTCGTGATCGGCTGGCCGATGCAACCGAAAGCGTCAGCAACATCAATCCTGATGACCTTGAACCAAAGTCTCAGGAAGAGATCATTCGTCGATCGCTCGAAGGGGATCCTGAGATTGCTGCTGGTGCAGCTGAGGACGTTGCGAAGCAGCGCAAGTCCAACCGACTGAAAGACCGATTCAACAATGCTCAGGCATTGGCCAACAGGCTCGGCGACGATCAGGCGACATCACTGCTCACCCTGCTGAAAGGCATGGATGAGTCAATCAAAGACTTGGATCCTGAGGCTTACGCCAGGCAGATCGCGACGTACAGCCGTGCGGAATTGACCGAAGCATTGAACGATGCTGCTGACACTGCAGGCATTGATCTGAATGACGGGTTGGTCAGAGCAGTGCAGAGCAACCTGGCACCGTTTCTGCCGATCCTGCGGAATCAGGCAAAGCTCAAGGTCTATGCCGATCTCACTCGCAATGACTGGTTAGCTCGTGTCAAAGACCTAGAGGATCTGCTGGAAAGCGGCAACTATCAGCCAGGTGAACTTGGTCCCATTCGGGCAGACATTGTCAAAAAGTATCTCGCAGGGATGACTGCGCAGAACGCACGCAACATCTCCCGCACGAGAGCTGGTCAGCTGCTGCGCAATGAACGCGATTTGCTGACACCGGTCGACGGTGTTTTGGATCTTGCTGGCATAGATCCCAAGCCAGCAGAGATCAAAACAAATTCAAAGACCGGGATGGTCGAGGTTGATCCCCGCACTCTGGAAAAGATGAAGGCGATCCAGGATGACGTGGAGCAGATGATCGGCGAGAAAGTTGGAGCCACCCCAGAAGAGCTGGGCAAGGATTCACAACTCGGTCGTGTCGTTGCTGCTGCTAATGAAGGCAGGGCTGGTGTGCCTGAGCTGAAGAGGATTCGACAGGACGTTGAGGCTGCTGCTCAATTGGGCGAAAAAGCCTGGTGGGAGGCAGATGGTTTTGATTATGAGAAGTACGCCAGGGCTGGCTGGAAGGATTCAGTGCTTTCTGGCCTGAAGTCCATTTTCCAAAACAACTACGCCAGCCAGAAGCTTGTTTTTGGCTTTGAGGGTTACAAGGCAGCGTGGACTGGTTTCGGCACGCAATACGCCCGCAACATCATGAACCCGGTGGGGAGCGCTACCTGGCGCGATCCATTGAAGCCTTTTTATCAGAACTTCGCAGGAGCGGTCAGGGCCAACAACATCGCAGAAACGGTCATCAAGCAGACCTGGGCGGAAACTCTGCGCACTGACTTTTTTAGAAACGAATTTCCCTTTGCAGGCAACATCGACCAGATCAACAGTTCAAAGGGACAGATGTCGATCCCGTTTCAGTGGGGGGTCGCTCAGCGAATCGCAGCAGCACCGTGGAAGACGAACCTGGGCATTGCATTCCAGGTCAGAGACAAACTGATGTGGGGTCTGAAGTCATTTGGCAGCTATCACATGCAGCTGCAGGCATCAAAAAAGGGACGGATGAGCTCCCCGGCGATGACGCCAGTACCGCCAAGCATCAAAGGTGTCCTGGGAGGGCAGGGCTTTTTGATGCAGGGCGATGCCAAGAAAATGCAGATGCCGGTTAATTCAATCCTGCAGCTCAACAGCACGATCGACAATCGCGCCGGACTGCGCACCTACACGACCATCAGGGCGATGGATCTGTATGGCGAATTCATCAAAGCAAATCCTGAAGCGACACCAGCAGCCGCGCTGAAGTATGCCAACAGCAAAATTGCAGAAGAGCTGTATAGCGCCAGGCCCGATGCTCGTGAGGTGCAGGCATACCGCGATCAGTTTGGTGCTGGCTCTGAGTTCACTGACGAACAAATCAGGAACGCCATTGTTATGAATAAGGTCGGTTATCCAGTCATGGATACCCCAGCACGGAAAGCTGCGGTCGACAGGTCCTTTGAATTCAGGATGCAGGGCAACCTCGCCGATGAAGTGCCTGGATTGAATCAGGTCAATCGAGGCTTGCAACAGCTCAGGCGATCAGAGGCCGGTGATTTCTTGATTCCATTCCTGAAGTCCTGGGCGGAGCAGACCGCATGGGATCTGAATACAGGTGGCCTGTCGATGGTCAAGAACATTTGGGATATTGCGGATACGGGCTTAATAAAAGGTCAGCAGCTGACCCCAGAACAGATTGGTCACGCTGTTGGATCGACAGCAGTCACGGCTTCTGTTTTCACGTTGTTTGCTGGCATGGAGATGCTCGGGCCTGAAGCTCCAGTCCAGCTAGTTGGGCAGCCCGTCACGGAAGAAGAGAAGGAGGCTCTACGGGCGCAGGGCAAGATGCCCAACACTCTCTACATCCGCAATGCTCCGCAGTGGGCGCGGAGTTTGCCGATCGGAAACATGCCGATCATGAAAACTCTTTTGATCTACAAGGATCTGAAAACAGCTATCAACCGCGGGCTGGTGTCTGACGCTGATGCGTTGGAAATGATGGGAGAAGTCAGCACGGTGCTCACCGGATTGCTGATGCGTGCTCCCGGCATGTATCAGCTCCAGTTCCTCATGCGTGCTTTCAGTGGAGAAGCCGACTCGTTAATCGATGGAGCGAAAGATCTGGCGAGTCGTTTTGTGATGTCGTCGATGAACCCGTTATCAGGTGGCACCAGAACGGTTGGTCAGATTGATTCAGCAAACAAAGGCACCGACTGGGAATCGCTGATCACTAGCGCCAAAGTGATGGAGGCAGAAAGCGATCTGCTCGAAAAGCTCCCTGCGGATCATCCGTTCCATGCGTTGACGACAAAGCTTCAGAACTTCCTCCAGGCCGGTGGCACTCCCGAGCTGGTCCGACTGCTGGGTGGTCGTGATCGGAAGTACACCTACCTGGGCCTGAAGTGGAATGGCCTTGATTTCATCAATGGAAACGACGCACGCAACTATCCCGATGGGGTGCAGGGCAAATACGTCGAGGGTGACAACGCGGTTGAGGCCGAGACCGATCGCCTCAAGAAACTGAATGAGCCTGCAGTGTTCCGCAGCCACATGCTGGAAGGAGTGCCGATCACTCCGCTGGGGATCAATGATCTGGAATTGATTTCAGGCACCATGCGTTCACGCGGTTATGCGGACAGCGAAGGCAATGAGCTGTCGGCAAAGATCGGTGGCGGCAAGTTCATGACTCCCAATGGTGCAGTCGAAACAGTCGAAGGCATCGACATCGGGAAATTCATCGATACTTTCGTGAAAGGGAACACCTGGAGGGAGGCGTTGAACGCTCTCTATACCAGTGATGTTTATCGGCGTTGGAACTCCAACGAGGCGACGAGCAATCGAGGCTCGATGTCTGATGCCGACCGAGATTCAAAGCCTGGCTCCAGGGCGGTGGACTTCATCAATGCCCATTACACCAACATGCTGGGCGACAGGTTTATTGAAGCCGGGCTTCAGAACCCTGAGCGGTTCCAAGGTGCTGCGCAGTACGTCAAGGATCGCAAAATCATCTTGCCCAGTCAGGACGAGATCAAAGGTCAGATCTACGAGCTGCGTGATGTGACAGAGAAGCCAGCTGCGGCACAATAGGGCTACTGCCCCGTAGTGCTCCCGGTGAATGACCTACGCAACTGACACGTTTACTGGTGACGGCTCAACGGTTGAGTTCACTCTCACCTTTGACTACATCCAGCGTGATCACGTCAAGGTTTACAGAGTTGTCACTGCCACGGAGGCGGAGACTGAACTGACCGTCATTACCTCGGGTGATCCAGGAGCTGATGAGTACATCTGGGAGACCGACGACAAGATCAAGGTGGGCACTGCGCCCACCACTGATCAACAGCTGTCGATCAGGAGAGAGACTCCTGAAAATGAGCAGATTGTTGATTGGGCAGATGGCAGCTACATCATTGCCCAGGACTTAAATACCGCCGATCGCCAGTTCCTCTACGGCATCCAGGAATTAGACGACAGGGTCGACAAGCTTGACACCGAGTCGATCAAGTTCAAAGGCACGGTTGATCTGACGACAGATGACCCACCGGCCAACCCTGCCAATGGCGACCTGTTTGTAAACAGCGGCAGCGGCACGGTCAAAGAAGGATGGACTGGAATTGTCGGTGATGATGTTGTCGGTGCTGAGCAGGTGCTTTGGAGTAGCACTGATGAGGAGTGGAGCATCATCGACACTCCTGCTTCGCAGTCTGGTGTCCTTGGAGTTACGGGCACTGCGCCGATCACGGTGGACAACACTGATGATCAGAATCCTGTCGTCGGAATTGATGCTGCAACGACCAGTGCAGCTGGTTCGATGTCGTCAGCCGACAAGACGAAGCTTGACGGTGTTGCCACTGGAGCAGAAGTCAATGTCAATGCTGATTGGGATGCCACGTCTGGTGACGCTGAGATCCTGAACAAGCCGACGATTCCTGCGGCCCAGGTGCAGAGTGACTGGAATCAAACTGATACGGCAGCAGTTGATTTCATTGAGAACAAGCCGACGATTCCTGCTGCCCAAATCCAAAGTGATTGGGATCAGACTGATACAGCAGCGCTTGATTTTATTCAGAACAAGCCTGACGTTCTTGATGATGCACCTTCGGATGGCAACACCTACGGCAGGGAAGATGGTGCTTGGGTTGAAGTAACAGCAACTGGTGGAGTAACCAGCATTGTTGCTGGAGACAACATCACCATTGATCCAACAGGTGGCACGGGCGATGTCACGATTAACTCCACTGGTGGTGGAGATGATGACACTGTTGGTGCTAGCGCTTGGGGCAGTGTTGACTCAGATGGCACGCTGGATGGTGGTCTGAACATTGCTTCAGTAACTAGAGATTCTGTTGGCGGGTATTCCGTGGTGTTCGCCTCTGCTATGCCAGATGCAAACTATTCAGTGACAGGTTCAGTTACTGTTGACACTACTGATGCAAGTTCGCAGAGATTTTTTATAACTGAAGACAAGACAGCAACTGGCTTCAAAGTTATCACCAAGAACTCTGGTGATTATCAAGATTATGCGTTTAACTTTGCCGTTCATGCTACCAACGGAGCTGCGCCCCTGACGGGTGGCACGGGCACAGACAGCTGGGCTGCTGTTCAATCAGACGGAACTATTGATGCAAGTTTCAATGTTGATTCTGTAACTAGAGACAGCACTGGACTTTACGACGTAGTGTTCACCACCGCGATGCCAACTTCCAGTTATGCCGTCGTTGGTAGCACCTTCGATAACGGAAGTTTTGGACGAGTGTTTAATGTCCTCACAAAGTCAACGACTGGTATGCGGGTCGGCACTTTTAACAGCGGTGCTTATGCTGATATCGATTTTTCCTTTACTGTCAACGCCACGAATGCACAGCTACCTAATACTCTCGACGAGGAAACAATTAGGGCAGCAGCTCAGAACCCTGGCGCTAGTGCGTGGGGTTACATCAGTGGAGACACGGGTGGTTTAACAGCTGGAATGAATGTTGCTTCAGTTAATCGCACCTCAGAAGGCGTGTATGACGTGACATTCGCTAACGCAATGCCGAGTGCTGACTATGCGGTTGTCACTGGTATTTCTCCGAACACAGATAGAAACGTAGAGGTGTGGAATCAGGCAACAACCGGTTTTACCACCAGGGTTGATGGAACAACCAATGGTGCGGATATTAACTTTGTCGTCTTCGCCACCAATGCTCTCCCAGTTCGGCGGGGTACGGGCACAGATGCTTGGGGTACGTGTCAATCAGACGGAACTATTGATGCAAGTTTCAATATTGATTCAGTAACTAGAACTGGAACTGGTGAATACGCGGTTGTGTTTACAACAGCAATGCCTACCGCAAACTATAGCGTTACTGGCATTAGTTCAGATGTCCCTGATAGCTCATCGGCTGTGAGAAGGATCTTCCAGTGTGGCCCAAAGACGACTACTGGGTTTGACGTTTATATGACCTCTGGTGGAACGGGTGCTTTTGCTGATTTCGCCTTTGACTTCCAAGTAAACGCCACCAACGCAACTCTCCCAACCACCTTCACCGAGGAGCAGATTCAAGGTGTAATTGATGCTGGTCCTGAAGGTATTGCTAAGGCATGGCTGAACTGTGATTCAGATGGAAACGTGGCTGCCAGCTACAACATCGATAGCGTCACTGACAACGGAACAGGTGATCTTACTGTCACCTTCACCGACAACATGGCGGATACAAATTATCTGCTAACTGGCGGTGCCATCTATAGCAACGGCACGACTGGTTTTGGATATGTGTCGTTCTGGTCTGATGGCAACGGCAACCCAACCAATAAAACTGCAAGCGAATGCCGTGTTCAACACGGTCATGCACAGACGGGCACTTCAAATGCACAAAATGTTATTCAAATCACCAATAGCCAAGAACAGATTTACATGATCTTCTACGGCAACTGATCACTACTTCAATCCCACTGCATCAATCCAATGTCACGCATCATCTATTCCAAACCAGACGGCGGCGTTTCAGTTGTCGTTCCAACCAGTTCAACCGCAAACCTAGGCCGCCTTGCCAGAAAGGTTGTTCCTGATGGCGCTGAGTATCAGGTCGTCAGTCGTGAATTTGTTTTTCCTGTTGACAAGCTATTCCGTGATGCGTGGACATGGGAGGGCGAAGGCAAGCCAATCATTGAAGACCTAGAAAAGGCGAAGGTCATTGCCGACGCAGCAGTTAAAGAGACCACGCTCGTCACGGCAAGGAAGACAGCAGAGGCAGCGCTCAAGGCTGAGATGTTTGGCGAGCCCACTGTGCTGACGCAGGATGCAGTAAAGGCTGCATGTACTGATTGCTTGAGTGACATCAATGCAGCGGAAGATCCTTACGAGGTGAAGCTGCTGATGTGTGCATATTGCGGGTTGCCTGAACCTGAATTGCCGCGTGATGAGCAGTTAAGAATCAAGGCAGAAGAAGCCAAGGCCAAGGTCAAGGCCAGGCTGCAGGAGATCGCTGCAGCAGTGAAAGCTTGGTACGACGAAAAGGTGCCAACCGTTGGAACGATGCCGGTGCCGGAGAAGACTCCAGCTGTTGACACAATGCCAGCACCATTGGAATGAAACCATTCCGGGCCAAGGTCTTTTTATTTCGGATGTTGGCCTGCATCTTTCTCGCTGAAGCAGGGTTTCTGGCATTTGCATTTTGGAAATGCAGCCAGCCAATCCCTGGTCAGCCCGTGCCCCTGGTGGCAGAGCGCTGCCCGAAGCTGGGCGAGAGAAGCGAGACGCTGTTCGTGGCGGCTATCAGCGTGACGCTGTCGCTGCTCACCGGAGCAGGAACGCCGGGGGAGTGATCAGCAGATTTCAGTGTGAGTCACCACGAATCCTTCGCGGGTCATCTGCCGCTGCTTCTCCTTGGCCTGCTCCTTCGGCACTTCGACCAGGGTGAACACGCCCTGGCGGTAGCAGTAGAGCCGAGCGAGGCCGACCATCAGACCATCACCTGCTTGCACTTTTCGTACCACTGGCAGCGGTCCTCATATCCGTTGTACCCGCCATTGATTCGCACGCAGCAAGCCTCGAATCCCTGCTTGAGGCAGACGTTCAGCAGGTCGTTATCAAGAAGCCAGCAGATTGCAGAGCGGAAAGGGTAAGCATCAGCTGAGTATTCTGTGCCCACTTCCATTATTTTTGGATCGTCAATCCCGTGATGGTCTCGCATGTAATCGTGAAACCGCTGGTGACCGTATCTTCCAGTTAATTGCAGGACGCCGCATCCCTTAAATTTTTCTCCATCGCCGGGATAGACGTTGCCCAGGTCGGTCCTGCCATTGTAGGCCGCTCCACTTGCGATCTCTTTCATATAAACAAAGCCGCAAGTCTCGTGGCATAAGTTTGCAGTAAGCATCTGCAAAGCATCAAGATGCTGATCGAATCCAGTGATCTCGATCATCTCCTGGAAGTCATTGCAGAACACCGAATCAAACGACGATGCAGGATGCCCGGTGATGGCCTGCATCAGCTCCGGTGTGATGTATCCCTCTGTCGGCTCAGGCTTCTTGGCCGGTTCTTTGGGGTGCCGGTATCTGACGGCGAACTGATCAAGCGTCTTCTGGTCGATCTGTTTTTGGAGCCAATCCCACGCATCCGTTTGGTGGGGACTCAGTGAATAAAAGCGGGCCGCATCAGTCAGCTTGATCGGTTCGACTGCACTCATTACGGCCCCGTATCTGTTGACGTTTTAGCCCGGACCTTCCCACAGCACAGGCCTTTCGTTCATGAAGTCGTACTCACCAGCTCGGAGGATGCGAGCACAGCGAGCCATCTGCAGCGAGAGCTTGAACGGATCAGCGCTGCCGAAGCGCTCCTGGAGCCTGCCGACATTGAGCGCATAGCGTTTCTGCACGAACAGCCAGAACTCCTGTTCAGTGGAGCAGGTCAGCCACTCCTCGGAATCAAACATCCTGTGCTTGGCCCCGCAGCCGGGCAGTCCGGGGTAGCCATCGGAACTATCACCGACCAGCACCTGCTTAAAGAACGACCGGTTGGCCTCCAGCTGGGGAACAGTCATCACCTCGCCGTTGGCCAGCAGGTGGTCACCAGCGATGGTGCGCAGATCCTTGTCGGGGCTGTAGAGCAGATCGCCAGGGCGATACATCAGGCCCAGCACGTCATCAGCTTCGACGCCAGGCAGCACGGTGTTGCTGTACTGGTTCTGGACATAGGCGCGGAATGCGCTGTAGCAGGCTGCTTTCTGGATCCCCCTCCGGTTTGACTTGTAGTTGGGATACACGCCATAGCGGAAGTTGGTGCTGTGCCCCAGGCAGACCATCAGCTCATGGTTAGGGGCATAACGCTGCAACCTGTCGAGCAGCTGGGTCAGCTCCTTGATGCAGAGATCCAGCCTGCTCTCATAGCTGTACTTGTATTGGCCAACGCGCATGACGTACTCATGCACCTTGGAGATGCCGAACATGTCGGCTTCGATGTCGACCCACAGTGTTGGCATCAGTCCGTCACCTCAGCGTCGAGGCAGCGGTGGTAGGCACGGATGAATCCATCCCAGACGAGGGCATTGACCTTGTCGCCATGCCTCCAGCACTTGTCGTACTCGTCGTAAGCCTCCTCTAGCCACTTAGTTAAAGAGCTCCGGTTGAGAAGAACCATCGGACTCCGGTGGTAGTTCTCCTCGAGTCGAGCCTGCTTGGCTTCTAAGGTTTCGGAGGTCACTGGTCGTGATTCGCTTGTCGTTGGATCCATGAGAGTGAAGAATTTGAACTGAGTTGCCTGTATTTTTTTGAATCGTTCCTTTCTTCCAGCCAGCGCCAGTAAAGAAGTGAACGACATCACCGACAGAGACTTCGCTCCATTCGGTTAGTGCATTACCGGGTCGACCCATCTGTGAGTTAGCGATTGAGTTTTTTCCTCGAACGTGAAGTGGCCCGAGTAGCCGGTGCGACCGAGCATCCTGTTCTTTAAGCAATGAGAGGTCGTGTCATTGCTGCCACGCTTCCGACCCAGTGCCCAAATTGTGTCTGCCAGTTGAACGATGCTGTGCGATGAGCGAATGGCCTGAAGTTCAGGCACGTCGCCGTTCTCAAAGTTCTGACCCTGCTGCCTGGACAGGTGGCTGATAGCAAACACCGTGCATTTAGTGGCAGCAATAAAGGATCTAATCTTTGTAATCAGCGAGTCCAGATGGCGAGTGTCCTGCGCCAGACCAGAGCTGATGATGGTCAGGTGGTCAAGGTAGATGTGCTGGCATCCGAGTGAACGAACCATATAGTTCATTCGCTGCAGGATTACATCCTCATCCAGGCTGCCGAAGTGATCGAACAGCTCAAGATTGCCAGAGCCAGTGACAAACTTGTCAGCTTGTTCAATAGCTTTCATTTGATCTGGTGTTAAATCCAGATAATTCTGCCTGGCATGAAGCTGGATACCTGCGGCCATCCCGACGAATCGGAAAATTGCCTCATCAGCCGTTTCTTCTAATCCAATCCAGCCACATTTAATGCCGTTCTCCATATCGTAGAGACACAATGCTCGCGCAAAGGTAGTCTTTCCGATGCCAGATCCGGCGATTAAAATAATAAGTTGGTTGTCATAAAAGGGGCACTTGCTGTTCCAAAAGGAGAACGCACAGTCAGTTGCCCGGCGATCAGGGGGCGACAGCACCAGTCCCGCATAGTCCGATGCTGGTTTGATCCCATCAGGCCTGATGACCCGAGCGGATTCGACCACCTCTTTCAAGACGAGCGATCCGCATTCGGTCAGCGTGTCGTTGGCATCCTTCCTGGGAAAGATTGCGCGACGGACCTTGCCAGGCTCGAACAGATCCATGATCTGATCAGCAGCAGCGTTGCCAGCGTCATCTGCATCAGTGCAGACGACGATGTCGAATTTCATGAATTCGTCGAGGTGCTGCTTGACGAACTTGGCGGCTTGCGGAGCACCGTTTGGAACGGAGACGGCTGCCACCTTCCCGTTGAATGCCTGATAGATCGACGGTGCATCCAGCTCCCCCTCGCAAATGCACAGCAATTTGTGCTTTGCAGAGTTGGCCAGGTGCATACCGAACCCGATCACCTGCTTGGCAGCACCACGCCAAATCGTTTTCCGTTTGCCTGTCGCTGAGTCAGGTTCAAGCTCACGAATCTTTTGGGCGCAAATGGCTCCCGTGCGATCTCGGTACTGAAAGACGATGTGTTCGCCTTTGAATCCGATGCTGTAGGAGTCCAGGGTGCTTTTGTTGAGCCCACGGTGGGGCTCTGTCAGATCGAATTCGATCTCGTTCATTGGCCGAACAGGTCTCTCCGGGGCAGCTTTTTGGTTTTTGCCGTACTGCTTTTGGTGACCACAGACGAAACAGATTTCGTGGTCCGAATAGACCGCCAGGCCATCGCTGCTATCGCAACCAGGGGCAGGGCAAGGAGCATGTTTGATGAATTTGGAATCACTCATTTCCCTCCAAAGAGCTTGTTGGCCTGCGCAGTGGCCTGCTCCTGGTTTTTGGAAAGGATTTCAGTGATGGACTTTGCGCTGAACTCACGGGTTATGAACCCATTGCCGCAAACATTGCATTCACGACGGCGTTCGTAGAACCCGTTGCGTTCGTAGCTCGATGTGATCTTGGAGTCGCGGTGGCCGCACTTGGGACAGCTGATCATTCCCACTCCAAGCGAACAATGATGTGGGCTTCTTTGACCTTGGCCTTGTAGAAAGCGCTGCCACGCTTGTCGACGACGTTGACGTTGTCATCGACAAGCACCCCGGCTTTCACCAGGGCGTCGAACACAGAGCCGTCCTTGTTGTCCAAATCTCCGCGGGCTGCCCCGTGGTGTTCGATGAACACGTATTTGACCTTTTGGAGCGGTGGGCCGATCCACCACTCCTGCATTACTGCGACGCAGTCCTTCATCCACAGCTTGTAGTTCCGGCTCATGTAGGGCCGGGACTGGCCAGAGAAGGAGCGCGGACGCTCCTTCGACATGGGCCTCAGCGGGATGTGCAGCTCACGGCTGTGCATCTTTCCTTTTGCGAGATCGCGAAGCAGCTCCCCGAGCAATTGGAATCGTCTTGCTATCGGGTTCCGGAGCAGAGGCCTCGAGCAACGTGATGATCCGATCAAGGCGCTGAATGATGCCGTGTCTCTGCTCGTCTGCGATTCGATGAAAGCGTGGGCCATCAGAAGGGGAGGTCATCGGAATCTGCAGAAGGGACTTCGACTGTCGACAGCGGGTCAGCCTTAGCGGCCAGCACCTTTGCGTCGGCTTCTTTTGTGGACTCAAATCCGAAGTCACTAGCCGTTGTGTTCTGCACCTTGTCCGGTGCTGCCAGCCAGTCGATGACCTGCGCACCACGCACTTCAAGACTCAAGCCTGCGCCTGTTTTGGAATTCGCTCCCCAGGCATAGATCGTGTAGCTCAAACGCATAGTCGAGCCATTGCCAATCAGCTTGCTGTGGTCCCAGTAGTTGCCGTCTTTGTCAAACACGGTTGGGCCTTCGCTAAACCCACCGCCACGGATCTCAAACTGCTTGAGCTTCATGCGGCAGCTCATGCGTTTGCGGGGTTCTTCCTTGTCTGGCTTGATCGGACACCAGTGCGCTGATTTCTTGGCGTCACCGTGAAGTTCGGCGAACTGATCCTCAACTTCCTGCATCCAAGCCTGGTGTTCAGGGTTGGAGTTATCGAGAACAATCTCGATGCTCCATTCCTTTGGCTTGTCAGCGTCGTAAGCATCGCGGGCTTCGCCCAGGAGCTTGCACCAGCGCACTTCCACGACGGGCGTGCGCTTCATTTCTTTGGGGGCCATTTGGCATAGGTCGATACGTCTGCGGCGATGCCGCTGGCAGAACTTATCGGGCCCGTAGAACAAAGGCAACCATCAGCTGAATAAGTAAGGGTTACTGCCCAGGCCCATCGGATCAAGGCTGTTAATCACTGGCGGTGCAGGCAGCTTGATCCCTGTCCTGTCCTGCATTTCGCTGTGCATGACTTCAAGCACAGGGCGTCGATACATTTGACCGAACTCCCAATGCAACGTCTTGTGCAGCCACTCAGCGTTCGCTGGATGAACAGCGAAGCAGTCATGCGTTGGCAGCATCGGTATGGATTGCTCCAAGGCCCTGTAAACAATCGTCTGGGCAAATGCTGCGTCCCAGCCGTGGAGCGCATTGGCCGCCAGTGCCTTGTTGGCCTGGTTGTAACTAAGCGGTGAATCGATTGGCTGATCGTCGATATTCATCGAGATCTTTTTGCCAAACAGCTGGGTGTAGATCTGACGACTGACCGGCTGGCGATCAGCAACACGCATCGGCCAACCCGATGGTGTCGTCCATTCCATTGGCACCTGCTTAAGCATCAGCTTTTTGCAGCACTGCCTGAGCCATGGCTTGATCGTCATCACTGGATTGATGACAGCCTTCAGCTCTGACCACATGATGCTGGCCAGGTATTTAGAAGGGATCGAAATTTTGTAGATGTAGTCCTGCAAATCGACGTACCCGACGTGTGATTCCAGCGCGTCGACCAGGCCATCGCATAGCGACATGTAGCTCCCTCCCATAGGAGCGCGGAGAACAGGCCCCTTGACCAAACCACGATCGACGCCACGCTCGAGCCAGAGCTCAGCCATTGCCCTCTCTCTCTGATCCCCGGTCTGGAGGTCTTTGGTGAGCTCCGCGGTGACAGCCTCAGCGATGACCGTGTAGAGGTCTTGGGGCTGGTTGCCGTAGATGTTTGTGAGCCATCCGACTGTGTCCTGCCGGAGCAGCGCTGCCAGGATTCCGCAGCCTGATGTCGTCTGATCAAGCTTGACTGGAACGCCTGTCTTGCCAGTGGTTTTGGCTTCCCGCAGGCCGTAGCAAGTTTGCAGAAATTCCCATGGGTCCTTGGCTCCCCTCCACAGCTCAGGTTTGGCGAGTGGATCCTCGGCCGCGGCCAGCATCCGATCAAGATTTTTTCTGCCCCAGCTGAGACGTTCTTTCCATGTGTTGCGGCCCATTCCCCATTGGCCTGCTGCTGATTTCAGCAGCCACTCGAACGCTTCTTCATTGACTGGCAACGGTTCAGCGAATGAAAGCTGAGCACGTTCAAAGCCACTCCCTTGCGTGGACACGGCAGCATTGGCATAGACCCGACCGCGCCAGCAGTAGTACCAGCTTTGCCACAGATCCCGATCAGAGTTCTCTTCCGAAAACTGCAGGCTGCGTTCAATCTTCAGCCTGCGATGTCGGTTGCGTTCACGGTCGTTGTGAGCGGCAGCTGCTCTGCGATTGCGGGCTTTTACTTCCTCGGAAGTGGGGTTACCACTGAGACGATCTGGAAGCTCAGGCGGATTCCGTTGGCAGGGCCAGAGTCCATCCCATCCACCCTCCCAGGTGATTCGCTGAGTGGCGACCATCTCACCGCTGCAGCGGAGTCTTTGACGTTGGAGGAAGTTGGCGACCTCGACCTGCATGGTCATGTCTGCCGCTTCGTAATGAGCGATCGCTTGCTTCTCGCTTGCGTCATACAGAACAGGTTTGACAAGCGGTTCCTCGTTATCGAGGAGCCCCCCGCCATAGAGACCATCCCAATCCCTCGGAGGAATCAACATCGCCTGATGGCTGGCGGTGTAAACCCGTGGCTTGCAGCTCCGTATGAACTCCTCAGCCTGAAGCGTGGGCACCACCAACCGGGGAGTGCGATGGCCCTGCCGGATGGTGATCGTGGTTAGCAGTTCAGTTCGAAAGATCCCATCAGCAAGGAACAGGCCCACCTGAAGTCTGGTCTGATCGTTCCACTCGACGACAGGACACTGCATCTTGCGCATCACGTCCTTGCTGGAGATGGTGTGGCGTTTCATGGTGCGCACCAGCCTGCGCATCTCCATTGGCCTAACGCTGTTGAGCTTGATGAGCCTGCATTCACGCTCCACTGCACGGCCCAGGTGCTGGAGGAATGTCGGCAACCTTTGGCGTTTGCTGATCTGATCGATTGCTGCTGTTAGCGCCACGGCAGCGATGTGGGGAGTGCCGCTGAAATCATTGAAGAACGGCAGCGCACTGGCGTATGGCCTGGCCTTGCGGCTGTCCAGCAGGAAAGCCTGGAAGGTTTCGGAATAGTCCTCTGCCAGGGACTCGAGGCAGATGCTGAACAACTTCTGTCCGTAGTCAAGGGAGCTCTCTTTGCCCTGCTCCCGAAGTCGCCGCTGCTGTGAATCGCGAGCTTCCCTGGCTCGCTGTTCTGCTTTCTTCTGTCTTGCAAACTGCTGCGCTTCGAGGTCTCTGAGGCTCTCTGGCATTTGCAAACGGCTTGCAAACCGTTGTGAGAATTACGTCTCCGTAGATTGCCACTTTGCAGCTGTGAAACCCAGTCCCTGAGAGTGTTCTTCGGGGGTGTATTGCAGGTGCCGGAAATGAGCAATGACCGAACAATCCAGTGAGGGCCTGGGATTTTGCAAGGATTTTGCAAACTTTGCAGGCCCTTTGCAAAGGGTAGTAAGTGCTGGAAATGGATCAGTTCTGTGACCTGCTGATGTCACCCAGCGCATCGCGCATTGATTCAAGTCCCTGTGTGTCGTTGTGGGCGTAATGCTGCACGGATTTCAGGCTCGTCCATCCACCCATGAACATCACCTTCGGCAGTGGCTGGCCCTTGGTGGTGGCGAGCGTTGCTCCTGTGCCCCTGGTGATGTGGCCGGTCACCCTGCCGGGGAGCTTCAGTGCTCTGACTGCTGCGCGGAAGTTTGTGGTGTAGGTCCGTGAGCTGATGGTGAACAGCGGTTCATCAAGCCCCTTCCCCTCGGCCCTGCGATGCAGGATCTCAGCGGCCTCGCCAATGATCGGCACCGTCCGGGGTTTCCCCTTCTTGGTGACACGGAAGACCACGTTTCCATCGCGCCCCCTGAAATCACGAGGCGTCAGCCGGAGCGTTTCCCCTGATCGAGTCATTTGGCAGAGCCGCACGACGAACACGTCCTCCATCTCTGCATGGCTGGTGTCGCGCCAGTAATTAGTTGCGCTATTGGCTGCCTTCACCCGGAAGAAGTCGCGCATCATCTGGATCTCCTCAGGGTCCAGCCATCTGGGGTCGATGCGTTTCACCGGCAGGTAGCCAGGCCAGTGCGGGTGATCGACGAGCTTGCCGTAGCGGATGGCATCGGTGCCCATGCTGCGCAGCACGGAGCAATGCCTGTTGATCGTGGGATTGGCCAGCTTTTCTTTGAACATCATGTGCTCGCGCCACTGCTCAAACCAGATGGCAGAGACAGCAGTGAGCTGAGTGTTCGGCCCAAAGAATTCGCGGATCTTGAGCCATGAGTAGCGAACGCCGTCCTCCCCTGCAGTGCCCTGCCATCGGCGCATAACGCTGTGCACGTAGGCATCGGCGAGCGTCAGCTGCTGGGTGACCGCTTTCGGTGGCTGCTTGACACCGCTGCGCTGTTCCTGATCAGCCTTGATCAGTGCTTCCTGCCTGAAAGCATTGATGCGTGCCCAGCCAGCATCCTCTGATTCGACAGTGTGCTGCTTGCGCTTGCCGGTGGCTGGGTCTGTCCAGTCAGCGACCCAGACATGGGCATCGCCCCGCTTCCGGAGCACAACTTTGTCAGCCATGGTCAGTCGTGGGTTGTGGGTGTGGTTAGAGCTGTTCGATGCTCCGCATTAGGGCCTGACCTTTGCTGGTCAGCCTGACTCTGTACCTGCGCCCCTCGCCAGGGTCGCGGAAGATTTCTACGAGGCCCATCGCAGTTTTGCGGTGACGGGCGAAACCGCTCAGAGAGTTAACGGAACGAGAGGCAGCCGCGTTACTGAGGCTGTGCCTTCTCTCAATGTCCGCATAGGTGCAGCCCGTGGATCCTGACTCTCGGATGGTGAGCAGGATTTGGAGATGGTGGAGGTAAAAAGCGCCCGGATCAAGGGAATTGATGATCTCAAGAGCGTTCGCCAATCGGCTGAGATCCATGATCTGTCTTCTGGAGTTAGTCGTGGAATTTGCTCTGCGGCCCCATATATGTCGCGCAGCAGGCATATGTTGACATGCTCAGCGCCTGTTGTGCTGTTCGTCCAGATACAAGCTTCGAAATGCCAGCAGCAGAAAGGGCTGCGGCCCTGTAACGAAAGAAATTGGCCCCGATATAGGAATTGGTCGGCGCTGCTCATGCGCGTATGCGTGACTACAGAAAACGATACCTCGTCCCCGTAGAACTGATAAGCCCCCGCGGAATAAAAAAGGGGCCAATTAGCCCCTTTACGCATGGATGAGAATGGTTATTGTTGTTACACTGTCAGGTCGAAACGCCTTGCAGCAACTGCTTTCCCTGCTCACTCAGCGAATACTTATACGCCCGTGATCCTTTTACTTGTCGGCGTATCAAAAGTTGCAAGGCTGGCACTCTGATCTCCTCGGCCCCGGAGTCGAAATACGCAGTGACGGTTTGAACAGCCTTTGTCAGGCGGCCATGAGCTGACCCTGTCAGCTGCATCAGCTCAGCCATCGTGAGTTCACGATCGGCGCAATGCAGGACAACCTCCAGGGCCAGCCCGTTGATCTGTTTATTGGATGCCTTGCGCATGGTGCGAACCACGCGGGCAAAATCACTGCACTCCATCTCGATCCCTCTCTGCTGCTTCACGACCGAGCTTCACGGCATGGGCAATGAATCGCCGTTTGCCTTTCTTGGTGCTCGTGTCGATGCTCATTAGTTGATGCTGATAACTGCCCTTGCGTGGTCGGCCACCAAAGACGAGGGCGGCCCCCGCCGCTGCATAAACAGCAGCGACAAGAGCGGCAGAGATCCAGATGCTCACTCAGCCTCCACGGTGGCGGCAGCCTTAGCTTCATTGATGACCTCAGCTGTCGCTGCTTCAGCCTCAAGTCGTGCGATGTCTGCATCCATGGCTGTTTTGTGTTCAGCCTTGTATTTCCCAGCCAGATCAACAAGGGTCATGGTCACAGAGTCGAGAGAGCTCATGGCATGGCCAATCTTCTCGTCTTGATCTGTCCAGTCATCGCCTTCTGAGAAAAAGGAGCGCAGCAGAGCCTTTGTTTCTCCGACGCCTTCGATGTCATCCACCACTGAGCGGTATTGACGCCAGATTTCTCTGATCGCCTCGGTGTTGCTGTCGCCGCATGAAACGCAGGGCATTGGTTTTAAGTCGTGAGTTAAACGAGGGGAGAGCCCCTCAGTGAGACCCCGCAGGGCCTCAGTGAGAGGTTCAGGAACCACGCAGCACCGCCAGAGCTTGACGGGTGCTGGGTTTGCGTTTGGAGGGCAGGAACTGCCCGCCGTTCTCAAGGATGCAGTGAACGAATGATTCGGCCTGCGATCGTTTCAAGATCTCGGTTCCCATAGTGGTGCTTTCACACCGCACCAGGCCGCGGCCCTCGATCGACAGCACAGCCATATGACGGCGACCGCAGCCATCAGTCCATGACAGCGGTTGAGTGACGGAGAATTTCATCAGAAAAATACGGCGTGTGCGTGTGTCGGGTAGACCTGGCCGATCCCTGAGCCCTGCAGGTCTGACTCCCGGTAGATGTGGACCTGGCAGCCGCGTGGATCGAGCTGGTGGAAGAACTTCAGGCCGTAGCGAGCTGCGATCTCCTGGCAGCGACGAATGCAGCCGGTTTCCTTGTCTGCGATGGCGTAGCGCGTTCGCTCGTAACCGTCCCAGGTGAAAACTCGAACCGGCTTGCCCGTTTCTTCATCCCGCTGGATAGTGCCGTTGCACAATTCTTCCGACCACCGCTGCAAGCGGTGTTCTTCCAAGGCAAGAGCCTTGTAATCCTGCTGACTGATGCCATAGCGATTTATGGCATGGTTGAAACGCTCCCAGAAGCGTTCCTGCTCGCCGACTGTGAGTTTGCTGTATGTCGTCATGATCCAGTGCTCCACTGGCCGACGGTGTTTCCGTTCCGATCCCGGCAGGGACCTTCCGTAATGCCGTGCTGTTCAATTGCTTCGCCGATCTCCCGCAGGATCTTGCTGATCTCGTCTGGATAGTCGACGAAAGCAGCGTTATCGGTCTCAAAGCTGATCTGCAATGAGCTCATGGTTTTGTTTAAGTCGTGGGTTTGAGAGGTTGTGAGCCCCTCAGACAGGGCCTCAGCCCTGAGTGAGAGGTTCAGCGGTTTGATTCGAGACGGTGCTGAAACGCTGGAAAGCCGACACCCTGCACACGATGCAGAGCACGTTCAGCAGCGAAGTCCAGACTCGGTCGTGGGTTGTCAAGAACGACAGCGGTAAGCCACCGCCAAGCTCTGTAATAAGCCCCGGTTTCGTGTTGGCCGGACGCCATCGCAGCGTCCCGAGCTCTGGTGTCTTCCCAGGCCAGGATGTCCAGCACATCCACAGCCCTGATCGGTCCTTGTAAAGCACTCATGGTCTTAAGTCGTGGGTTGAAAGGTTTGTGTGAAACCCGCTGAAGGTTGGTTGAACAGCCAACAGCC
>Ga0208666_1000091_pt1 | contig 39292 bp, 62 predicted proteins | sample 5B_taG_FD_184078 | JGI IMG/M metagenome (GOLD analysis project Ga0208666, IMG submission 184078) | Marine viral communities from the Subarctic Pacific Ocean - 5B_ETSP_OMZ_AT15132_CsCl metaG (SPAdes) (version 2) | ecosystem: Environmental > Aquatic > Marine > Oceanic | place: Pacific Ocean...
TGAAAAATTCAAATAAAAACCATTTGTTCCATAACTTCCAACATACTTCTTAGGATTCCATTGACCTGTTATTGCGTCTGTTTCTGCAAAAGATGATGGTGCTAATACTGAACCATCTACTAAATTAATTTCTGCTTGATAACCATCAAAATAATAAGTGCCAACATGACTACCTATCCTTGTTTCATTTGAACCTGTAGTTAAGGTAAAACCACTTCCAACTGCATTATGTACAAGAACGCCATTAACATAAGAAGTTGCAACACCTGAGTTTATTTGTACAACTATGTGATACCAAGCACTAGGATCTCTAAATTTAGCAGTAGATTCATTTAAATTAGTCCCATCATAAAGATAAAAAGTATTGTTATTTGTATGAAAAGCGAAACCTCTATTACCCAAACTAAAAATATATTGATACCCAGTAAATGTACATCTTTTTATCCATGCAGAATATGTAAAAGTTGTGCTTGTACTACTTGATGTCCTAGTTAAATTTGCACTATCTCCATCATTAAATCTTAAACTACGTTCTACTGTAAAATCATCAGCAGCCCCCGAAGCTCCTATTCTTATTGCATCATAAAAACCCATTACTTAACATCCAATGAAACTGCACAATGAATTACGTTACTAGATAAAATCACATAATCTATCCTATCTACCGCAGCCGCAGTTGTTGTAAGTGTTGGTGCTGTTCCGCCTACAAATTTAAACGCTGCGTTAAATGAAGCTGTTCTTGATCCTGTTCCATCCTGTGTTATAAATATTGACCCTGCCTGACCTACTACCTGATTACTTGGTGCGGCAAAGGTTCTGTTACCACCGAGTGTTACTGAATGGTGACAGGCTGTAGCCATGTCAATTGTTATTGTTGCTCCATCTGAAAGGGCTGTTATATTAGCTGCTGCCCCTCCTGTAAGCGACACTCCAGAAGTTAGTGTTTGGAACTTAATAGCATTGTCAAAATATATTTGTACTCCTCCATTTGGATTTGCAACAATAGCATTTTCACCATCAACAGGTTGCAATCTTATGTCATCTGTATCTCCTCGTAAAATTAAATCACCTTCATGGTTATCAATATAAGAATTACTGCCATCATGGTAAATTTCTAAATCCGCACCTGTTCCAAACTTAGCTTTAGCACTATCAGCAAACTCAAGTGCGTTATCTGATCTGTCAAAAACAACATCTCTTCCAGCAGTAGCTCCATCAAAAGTTACATCTTCTTGAAATATATTTGTTGAAGTGAAAGTATTTGCTGCCGATAACCCTGCATGACCAAAGTTTGTAAGGCTTACATCACCTAAAGTAATCGCTGCGTCATTAGCTGCGTTCTGTATTTTTAAAGTATTACCATCAACAAAATAAGAATATGCACCAACACCAATAGAAGGTGTGCCAGATCCTTGATTTAATGTACTAAGAGCAGCAATTATTTGATTTAACTTTGTACGAACAACAAGACCAGTACCATTATCAACTGTAAAGCCAGATCCCCCAGTATTATCAACTCTTGCCATTAGCTTTTACTTTTTTTTTAAGTATATCCTAAATTTTACCCTTTACCAAAACCAATGGCAGTAAAGTTAAAGTTTCTATCAACAGAACTTCCAGAACTGTTTTTAAAGTGAACAGTAAATCCAGTTCCAGTTATACTCGTAAGTTCAAAAAAGTCACCTGATGCCATATTAAATGCTGTAATTCCTATCGCTGGTGGATTTGAATTTGCACCTAGTAATGCACTTGTGCCTGTGAAAAACGGTGAGTTGAAACTGATTGACTTTGCCCCAGCCCCAGATGCAATAGTGGTTGTACTCTGTTCTGTTCTTCTTTGAAATTCTGCAAAATATCCAAGCTGACTAACTCTTATATCTTGGTTTGTGTCTTGTGTTGTTAAGACACATTTAAATTTAAATGCTCTGCCTTTAAAAGTACCATTTGCAAACTTTTGAAAACCTGAATAACTACTGGCATCTTGAGAAGTTTGAACAAAAACTTCTGCATTTGTATCAACACTGGAAGTACCATCAAAATCCTGTCTTGCATCAAAATCTGATATTGAATCAATTAAATCAGCAGAATAAACAGAATCAGTTAAAATATGTTTTCTTAAATCAAGACTATAAACAGCACCTAAATCTAAAGTTTCATTAAATAAATATGTTCCAGTTGTAGATACTCCACCAATATCATCAATCGAGGTTTCAGAGTCAATATCTGTACTGCTGTCAAAATTACCTGTTCCAGCCAAACTTATTGAAGCCGTACCAGAATCAAATCCAACATTGGTTTTTGATCCTTGAAATTTTGGGTCGTCTTGATCTTCTCTTCTTGTCTGTACTAAAAGTTTAGGTTGTGCATCTGGTAAATCTATTACAAGTGAAGTTTCTCCTGTACTGAATCTATCGCCATCATCTTGTGCTTTAAGAATATATTCACCTTCTAATAAAGGAACAACTTTTTCTGTAGAAGCTCCACTTAATGCAAAAACAAGATCAGTTGCATCTGAAAATGTACCGCTACCGTCTGTCTTAGGTGAATGCCTAACGTGGATTCTTCCCCCTGCACGAACATCTTGATCTGCTACAGCATCCCATCTTAGTCTTATTTCTTTATCTGATATAGGTTCATAAGTAAGATTTGTTATGTCAGATGGCGGTGCGGTCTTACCAACAGCAGTAAATGTAAGTGTTGCTGGTTGTCTTGATGGTTGCCCTAAACCATTAAAACTAAATACTCTTATTTCATAAATACCAGCATCACTATTAAATATTTCAGCATCACTAGAAAGAGTTTCTATCTTTTTAAAATCACCATTAGCAAATCTATATTGAACTTCATATTTACTTGCACCTGACTGTGTTTGCCAATCAAGGATTAATTTACTAATAGCTTTGTTGTTTATAGTTACAATTTTTTCACTAACTTGTAAACCTTCTACTGCATTTAAAACTGTTGTAAGTGTAGTAATATTTCTTGTTGGTAATGCAGTACCATCTTCAACAAAGGCATATTTCCCAGAGTCATGTGATAAGGCTGTAATTGAGAAAGTCTTGTCATCATTTTCTTTAACGCTGATAACCCTCCAAGTTGACGTTGAAAGATTAGAAGTTTCTAAAATAAATGGTGCGTGTTCATTTGGTGCTGTACTGAAGGCAGAAGAAACAGTAATTGTTGTACCAGAAATCCCACTTATTGTTTTTTCTTCTAATGACCCATCAGGTAAAATAATTGAAATCGTTGGGCTGTCAGATAAGGTAGGAATATCTGTGTTTGTAGAATCATCTAAAACAACAACTGTTGTACTGGTAACACTTTTAAGCAAACCTCCTCGCCTTACACCAGCCTTTAATCTGTCAGATATTTCTATTACATCACCACAGCGAACCAATACACCAGCAGCCGCAGTTGTTGAAAAAGAACAAGTTTCACCAGAGTTTTGTTCATTATATAAAAACCATCTACCTAACCTTCTGGCTTGATTACGGCTAGTTGTAGCAAAAGCTTTTATATTTTTTGTAACTATCCCATATTTTGTTTGAGTGGCAGAATCAGCTTCAACAGTTTCAACATCAATTTCTTGAGTTGTCATATCAAAATAACTAACATTAATCACTGTGTGTCTAGTTTTCAAACTTGATCCAGCATATAAAAATCCAGCTTCAGTAACATTTGCATTTGTAAAAATATAACTTGCCGTTTTTGGTGAATCCTGAGATATTGCAATACCGCCAGCAGAATAAAAAGGCATCACTCTCATTACAGAACAAATTGAATTAATCAGCCCATAGGCTTCCTGTTGTTGAGTGATGTTTACATTACAGCTAAATCTTGGTTCTGTAGATCCATCACCATTACCAGCATCAACAGATGCTCCACAATATTCACTAACGGTTTTAAAACTAAATTTATCTAGATTTGCTTCAGCAATACCACAGCCCGCCCTTGTGTCTATAAGCAAGTCATATAAAATCCAAGCTGGATCTGTTGTCCAAGCCTTATCTGTTTTGAAAGTTCCGTTAAAAGTACCAGAATAAGATATTGCGCCAGTTTGCAAATCAACAGTGGCATTGTGCGGAATCTTAATCTTGCGGCCTCTAATTCTATAAGCTCTTTTTGGTATTCTTGGGAACTGTTCAGCATTAAACCTTAATGCGACATGGGCAGTATTAGCATAAGCGTTCTGTTCAAAAATTATATTTGTTGCTTGATTAAACTGAAAAGCATTTACCAAAGTTGCATCTGTACTATCTGCTGTAACCCTTTCAACTCTTATCGCAACAGGAAAAGATGTTGTTGATTTAAGTTTGACTATATAATCCCTGAAATATGCGTTAGTTGATCTTCCTTTTACTGTGTCATCAATTACTGTGGTTGTTGTACCATCATTTTCTATTGTTTTAATTAATAAATTAACTTCTACTCCATTTATATCACCATCATCTTCAAACTTTTGCATTGAAGGAAATCTAAGGGTTACTCGAACGGCATTAATATCACTTGAACTTACTGTATGAGTTACAGGGCTTGAGGTGGTTACAGTTGTACCAATAACAGTTTCTGTTTCAATATTCGATATTCCATCAATAAATGTCTGACTTGAAGTTCCTAATCTAAAATCAAAGCCTACATCTTTAAAATTAAAATCACTATCAGTTGGTGCTGTATTACTTGCAGCTTCTTGTAAAACTTGAGTCTGATTTAAAAATATATCTTTTTTAAATGCGTTGAAGTATGCAGTTGATGTTTTATCTGTGATGCCAGCTTTTGATGCTGTTGCACTACCCTCTAGTTGTCCCTCCCCTAGCAATTCCACGATTGTATTAAATTGCTTAGAAGATAATGCACCGCTAGGTAAATCGGGATTATTAAAAGTAGTGGTTTGGTCAAACTCTTGAATAGCCATTAGTTGTTACCCTCCACTTGCACAGTATCAACACCATTAGAAACCACAATAGATCCAACCAAAATTTCTCCATATACTAAATTTACTGGAACACCAGCATTACTTATATTTGTCAGCCCTGTGAAAGAATAGTTAGAAGCCAAAGCTGCTGGGTCTAAACTATCCTGCCCAGAGACTGCTGAAGAAGTATTCTGTTGTGGTGTAAGCATACTTGTTACACCATCAATAAGCATACTCGAACCAATCGCTGTCAATGCACTTGTAGCTACAGTCGCTAAAAGTTTACTACCTAAAAGAGTTGGACCTATAGTTGAACTTCCAAATAAAGCCCCAGCACCTAGTAAAATCTGAAAGAAATTACCATGAACAACAGGAATAATTTTTATATCTTCTTGTGTATTGAAATTTATTAAATCTTCTGTTATAACTTTTGCTCCAACTTGTATTGTGTAAAACTGTTCTGCCATATGTTTCTCAATACCTTTAAAATTACAAACTAAAAAACTTATCGCCTCTCTAGGTGTATTAAGATCAACTTCAAATTCAGCTTGACCTAAAAATTTTCTTAAAGTGCCGTAAACTTTTATTTTTTTAAGCATCTATTTCATCAGGTCTGATTACTGCTATTTTATCCGATTTCGGTGAAACAAGATAAAAAGTTAAATCTATTGATTTACAACTATATTTATCAGATTCTGAAAACTCTAAAATATCTTGAGGGTGACTATGAACAATACCAATAATCTCATCAACAGAATCTTCAACATCTGCATAATCCAAAGGGTCAATTACAAAAGATTCTGCCTTAAATTCATTTGATATATTTTTACAAGGATAATATTTTTCTTGTTCATTTTTTATTCCAACAATTCCACATGATTCTTCTGGGTCACATTGCTGTGCGTGTTTTATTGCATCTTGTTTCCATAAATAACTCATTATTAATTTATAAATGTACCTACACCGGCAAATTCATTTCTGGTTACTTGTCTAGCTGGTAGTTTTTTATTTGCCTGATCTAATGCTCCTACAAGCTCAAATTGAACTATCTCTCTTGATTCTGTAGTTTTTCTATCAATAAAAAATATTTCTTGCGGTAATTCATTAGCTGAAGGTGTTCCAAATGGATTGCTACTACTAGGAAAATTAGCGGCATCAAGTTCACTTGCAAGCGTTGTTATGCGTGTTATTTTTGCATCTGCCAAATCATTATGAGGTGTTGTTAAATTAACAATTATCATTAAATCAGTGACAGTAATAACTGACCCACTTCTAGTTATACCTCCTAAATTTGCAACAGTTAAAGTCGGTCTTGGAACCTGACCTCTCCCAGTGAACTCAGCACCTTCAAAAGTGATAGGAAATCTTTGATAAGAATTACCTTGCCAAACTATTTCTGCATTTGAGTTCATACTAGAGCCAGCATGAAATCTATATGTTGTAGGAACACTAGATGGGTTTCCTGTGGCATAATGCAAACCCTCTACAAGTTCCATTACAAAAAGTTCTATTCTTGAACTAGGATTCAGCTTTTGTAATTCAGAAACTGGTATTGCCATTATGGTTCTGCTACTTCTTCAAATGTTAAATTCATTACTACTCTATTATCTAAAATCGCTGTTCTTGATCTTCTGGTGCAAACAAATTTTAAAGCAGATGAATGATGAGGTGGTGTAAAGTCAAAGTTTGCCTGATCGTCAAACCTTGCATCTAAAAAAGTATCAATTGTTGTTGCGTCTGTTGTCGAAACATTAAAAGTTAAATTTAAATTAATAAGTCTTTTATTTGCTGGTAAGCCTTCAACAAAACGCTGTTGATAGCCGTCACCTAGTTTTACAACTATATTTTCTTGATTAACAGTTTCTTGTGTCGAATATTGTGGGGTGATGCTTGGGAAAGTAGCCATTATGCAAGTAAACCTCCAGCACGTTTTTGTTTTATTAATTCAGATTGTATAGCAATAGCAATTTGATTTCCTAGTTGGTTTGCATCTGCATTATTACCAGACACATTACTTGAATTTGCATCAACATTTACAGTAACTATATTTGTTATACCACCGCCACCTTTTCCTAGTTGACTGTTTGGGATTATATTACCACCTTTTGAACCCATCTGCAAAATTTCGGGACCACGTTCACCTACAAGATATGCACCACCAGCAGCTACAGGTCCACCGCTTGCTCTCTTGCCAAATAATCCGCCCAAAAATCCACTAAAGCCTTTGCCACCACTTAAGGAATTACCAATACCAGAAATAGCTTTATCAAGTGCTATATCAAGAAGTTTATTTTTTAAATTATTAAGAACATTATTAAGTGCTTGTCCTAATGTTTGACTTCCATTAATTGCCTCTCTCAAATTCTCGACTAACCCTTGTCTTGTTTCTTCTCCAATTTGTCTATATTGTTCTTTAAGTTTTTTTGCTTCCTTTTCTTTATCTTTAAGCAATTGAATACTATCTTCTATTTTTTTATTTTCTGCTTCTTGCTGTAAAATTTGTTGAGCTAATTCTTCTCCATATTTTTCAACAAGCTCTGCTTTTCTGTTTTCTAGATCAAATTGTTTTCTGCCTTCTACTGTACCAATTTTCATTCTTTCTTCTGTTATTTTTAATTGTTTATTTTTCTCTTTAAGTGCATTTACTGTTTTGTCAAATTCTCTAAATAATTCAAGTCCTTTAGTAATTGGTAATCTGTTTTCTAGTTTCTCAAGTTCTTCTTGTGCTTTTTTTAATTGATCTGTAAAAATGTTGTCTGGATTATAGAAAAATCCCATTGATTTTTCTACTGATTTAATTTTTTCTTCTAAATCCTCTATTACTTTTTTTGTATTATCAATCTCTTTTTGTATTGCTAATGAACTTCCTGTCTCCAAAAGTTCGTTAAATTCTTTTTGTGCATTTACAGCTTCTAAAATTTTTGTAGTTAGAAATCCAAAAGCAATTATTGCTAAACCTATACCAGTTTTTGCTAAGGCCACTTTAAAAGAAGTTGCTGCAACAGAAGCATTTGCAAAGCCTGCTGAAGTTGCTGCAAGTGTTGCCTTCATACCAATAAGTTGCCCTGTGGCAATTAATGCTGAAGTTTTAATAGCAATAAAGTTGGTCGCAAGAAGAGGCAATACAACAGCTAGACCTTTTGCGGCCAAAGCAATCCCACCAATTATTGCTGCAGCTTGACCACCCTCTGAATTTAAAAAATTTAATAAAGCTGTTAACCCCTTTACTGCAGGGTCTAAAACAGGTAAAAGAGCCTCACCAATAGTTTCACCGAAATCACGAAACTCCTCGCCTAAAGTATCAACAGAACCAGCAAATCCTACTGCCGCAGCTTGAGCTAATTTATTATAACTTTCATCTACAATATCTAAAATCATGGTATGCGCTTTCGCTACCTGATTTGTTTTCATTAACTCTTTTATAACTTTTGTTTGTTGCTTAGTAAAAGCAATACCAGAACGATTTAAGTTTGATAAATTCCTCTCAGGATCTTGCAATGCTTTTGCAAGTTGCATGAAAGATGTACTGACATCTACTTGGTTTACCTGTGCAATATCTGCTGCTGCTTGAGCAACTCTTGAATATGAATCAACACCAATATTTCTAAAACTTGTCAATAAGTTAAAACCTCTTGTAAACTCTTCTTGATTAAATAAAGTTGTTTTACCTAATTCATCTGCTACTTTTTGTAATTCTTTTAATGAAGCTGCACCTGCACCTAAATTACTTATACCTTGCTCAAGAATTGCAATATCTCTTTCCCTAGCAAGAAAAGTACCTATACTCTTATTTACAACAGAAAAAGCTGTACCAACAGCAAGAATTGGGGCAATACTATTTCTTAATGCGACACCTAAACCTTGTGCTGCTGTAGATGTTGCAGCCAAAGATTTTGTTGCACCTTTTGATGCTACTGATAATCTATTTGTTGCTGCAGAAGCATTATTTAAAGAACTGACAGCATTTCTGGTGTCAACTCTTAAGGTAACAATACTTTCAGCCACTTAGCTTATAAAATACATTTCTTTTATCTTACCTGTTATTTGCTCTTTGACGCATCTTTTTTTCGTTATCAGATTTATTTTCGTAATATGCAACCCAATATATAAACTCTTCCTCTGTCATATTTTGTCTTAGTTCAGTTAATGTTTTACCTAGCTCAGATGCGAGAAACAACTCAAAGTTAAGCCAGCTATTTCTCCTTAATCGTTTTTTGCTGTATCAACATCTATTTTAAGTTCAAATAAAAATAGCTCGATATCATTTAAAACTTTCTCTGGTAACATTCTTTGTAAGTCTGGTGCATCAGCTAAAGCAAACATTTTTGACCCATCTTCTTTTTGTGCAATCTGGCAAAGCAGTTGTGTAGATACCATTAGAGCATCATCAGTACCAACAGCAGTTTGTGCCTTTTGTCTGTCAAATCTTGTCAAAGGTGGAAAGTAAATATCAATTTTTTGACCAGAAGGTAACTCTAAAGCATATTTGCGTCTTGCAGACATGACATCACTGAAGCCCTCAGTGATGATGTCAATTGTTCTTTTTGTTGTCATAAAAAATTAGATACGTTTACCTAATGTACTATATAGCTGAAGTTATGGCACCACTTGTCGTAAAACTGATGTTTATAATTTGAACTTCACCAAGGGTTGCGCCATATTCAGCGTTGGTAATGATTCCAGAAAAACTTATTTTCTTAGCTGAAGTATCTCTATCAGGAAATAATTCAAATAGAGCATCAGCATTGTCGCCTGTGGTTAATACATCATCTATAAATGTTGTGTACCCTGCGCCTGTTTCGCCGGGTGCATATAAAAGCTCTGCTGAACCTTCGCCAGAAATTAAACCGCCGATATTTGTTTTGAATGTATCGCCTTGCTTTGTTGTCTCCATAATATCTTTGCTAATAGATAAAGACCAAGACCTTGTTTGTCCAACGTCAGCTTCAGTTCCGCCAGCGTTTTCAAACATGATTTTACCAACATCGCCCTTGATAGCCATAACAAAAAAAAGTATTTATTTAATATTAACCTTTTTTAGGTTTTTTCACATCTTTTTTTAAAGTTTCTTGGTTTTCCATGTATCTTTTACATCGTCCATCCCAATAGGCAGGGTCACGCCTACCTTTTACAGCCTCGATAGCATCTAACATTTTTTCAGTAATTTCCATTTAAAGTTCCTCGTATATTTCAAAAGTAATTCGTATTTGTGTTTGAAATTTACCTTCTGGACTTGATGTTAAAACTTCTGGTCCAACTGGCGAATCAAAAATTACATTTGAAACTGTAAGGTTATTGTAAAGGTCACGCAGTCTTTTGCCAATCACATAGTTTGTCCCTGCTCCAATACCTTCATCTGTAAAAATATTTAAAAGAACTAAACCAACAATACTATTAATAGAGTTAGCAGAGCCTCCCAGAGTTAAATAACCACCAGTTCCAAAACTTGTTATACATTGTACAAAAGTGTCTTGTGTAGTCGAGTCAAATGGTTGATTGTTAAATACAACAGGAATGGCAGGGCTACTTGCAAGTTCTGTAGCAAGTCTTGATTCTATTGTTTGTCTGACTGTATTTAAATCTGTTGCAGCCATTACATACTCCTAATAATTTTTTTTAATTCACTTGGAATATATTGAGTTGTAAGTTGTTTTGCTTGTAATTCTGGAAAGCCTTTTATTGTTTGTTGTCTTGTTCTATATCTACCTTTCCAACTAGGCGGTAACGCAGTTCCATATATAACTGGTTCAGCATATTCGACATTATTTATAATTGTTCCTTTAAATTTTTGTATATTAGTTTTCCAACCAAGTCTTAAATTACCAGTATCTACAGGTGTTGCATTTTTAGAAAGTTCTGTCCAACGTAATGTTGTTCTTTGTACTAACTCTTGTACTGCTTCTTTCATTAGATCATCTATTTGGTCTAACTTTATTTGTCGTACCATTATGCCCTCAAGAATAATTCAAAAGTTATCGGTATATTATTTTGTTGATTTGTTACCACAGTAATAATTTTAAAAACAACAGAAGCAACTACAACTTTATCTTTTGGTGTCGGTACAAATGTAATGTCACCAGCAGATATTGTTAGTTTTTTATCCTCTGCCTGTATTAAATTATTTACTTCAGTATTATTTATATTTTCTAATAAACCTTTTACTACAGTATCACTATTACTTTCACTCACTGCGCCAGTAGCGGTATCGTAGGAGCCGTTAGTAACTTCTCTTATAGTTACACTACCTCCAAGCTTTACTAAGCTTTTAGAGGCCACTTTTTTTAATGATGATGCAAGTCCCATTAGACAAGATATGCAATGACTTGACCGCTGGCCAAAGTAATACTTGTAATGATTCCTTCAATCTCTGATGCCACACCCATAGTAATACCATTAACAGTTGATGAACCATTCTCTGTAATTACTTCAGATACAAGAGTCACTTCTGCAGCAGCAAGGCAATGAATCTTACCAAACCTACCAGTATGTGCGTTTGTGTCTGTGATAATAATTGCGGCTGGGTAGTTGTAGTTTCCCATTTAGTTAACTCCTTTTAATAGCGACATTGCCGGGTCCACTTATTCGTAGACCAGTAAAGTACCGTTCAAATAGTGGTGGTACTCTATCAGCACCAACAGCACCATAAAAATTAGGCTCTACATCAAGACTACCAAGTTTTACCTTTTTGTAATCTTCAAGTCCTGATAATCCTAACCCATCTCGATTGTTATTCAAGTAAACAGCTAATATAACTTGTGCTTTTTTAACTTGTTCTGGTATCTCTGTTTCTGAAAAATAATCTGTTGATATACGAAAAGGAAAGCCAACAGAATAAGTATTAATATATGTATCTGGTTTTCGTACACCTTGGCGAGGCCATTGTAATGCTTGTGTATTAGTAACCCTTGCTCCTAAAAATCTTTCTCGATCAACTCTGACTGCAGCAGTAAATAAAGCTCTGTTTTTATTATCATTACTAGAACCATCCCACGCAGAAACATCATCATCAAGTATTAAACCTTCAACAATAGAATTAGCCGCATCTAAAGTGACATAACTATTAGCTGAAGCACTACCTACTGTCGCTGTTATTGTTATCGCCATTTTTTAACTTAGGTTTTCGTTTGCGTTTTGTTTTGGGTTGAACAGAAGCCACCGCTTTGGCAGCTTCTTGTTCTTTTTTTCGCTTAAAAGCAAATAACCCCATTAACCAGCCTTAAGGATTTGGTAGTTAAGTACGATTGCTTCGCCTAATGAACCGCCAGATACGTTAGTAACTGTGATTGCAAAAGATCCAGCAGCAATAGTATTAGCTTGCACTAAATATGCGCCTGCTGTTCCACCACTTGCGTGATTAACAATAACAACATCACTTGCAGTACATTTTGTGTTTGTAACTGCAAAAGATACTTCAGCCGCTGCTGCAAGAGCCGCGTCATCCATTGTTATAACACCAGCCACTTTACTTAAAGTGACACCTGTAGCTTTACTTGTTGCCTGCGTAACTGATCCTGTTTGATCTGAACTAACTCCAAGAGCCGTTCCCGCAGTAGCTTCAAAAACTGATGGCATAATTTAGTTACCTTTAGTCTTGTGTTGATACGTTAGTTGCCCTAACTATACCAATGTTTTTTGTCTCGTAGACTTTCGACCATTTGCCTACTGTTGCCAACTCTGCTCTAGTTGGGTTTACATCTGTTGTTGCCCACTTTGAACCAACTGGGTGGTAGCAATAATGAAGGTCAATAGCCATAGCATCAGATTTAGCCAGAATGTCTCTGTCTGTCTCTGTTGTTAAACCAGCTTGCTCTCCACTAGCAACTGCGCCTTGAGTAAAGAAGTATGTACTGTACTCTGTAGATGAACCACTACCAACAGTAGAAACATCATCAGAAACAATAACTCTTAAACCACAATATGTAGGAACAGTATCGTTTCCAGCGCCATAAGCAGGGGCAATAGTACCACCAGAAGCAGTAGCAGAACCTCCGTTACCATCAGATGCAAGAACATAGTCAACCATTTTTCTCTCAACGAGATCGTAGTAAACCTTACTGTGCATACAAACAGCAGTTAGCTTGTCGCCTTGATCGCCAAGAATAGCTTTTGCTTTTGCAACGTGTCTTGGAGAAAGAACAGTTGGAGTATCACCAGATCCACCATCTATTGTTAAACCAAAAAATGCTGCGTTGGAATCTGTTGTATTAACAGAACCGAAAACACCATCAAGACAAGAAAGTAAATCCTTTTGTCTTTGGTTTGCTATATAAGCACCAATCTTTTGACCGATTGCAGCCATTGGGTCTGACCCTGCTGCTAATGCTGCCAAATCTCTAGATTCAAATGCACGACCACGATGTAAAATAACTCCAACTTGTTTGTCAGTAGAAATTTTACCGGGTGTTAATGAAGATGAATCAGATAAAACCTCAAAGTCTCCGCTTAAGTTAGCTGAGAAAAAAGGTACGTTTACGAAATCACCACCCTCTGTTGCATTTAGCTCAGCCATAGGTGCAACCACACCGCTTGCGAGAAAAGAATCTCGTGCAGTAGTTTGCTCTATGACATAAGGCGTAAATATCTCAGGGATGATAATATCACTCCTTAGAACTGCCATAAGTCCACAAATTTAAAATTTAACGGTGTGGGCGTAACCCTATATGGCTCTGCGTAGCTTTGCCTTTGTTCTATACTAGCGTGTTTTGGCTATATCTCTCAACTTTTGCCATGTTTCTTTGCCATGAACTTTATAAATGCGTCCTTGTTCTCCTAAATTTTCTGTTTCTCTAAGGAAAGGTTTTATCATATCTTCAGAAAAACTTGTTGAAGATGGTCTAGAAATAGGAGCACCTCCACCACTTATCGGTTTGTTTTTTAACAAGTAAGGCTTTTCTTTTTCTAATTTATTTTTTACATATTCTGCTACTGGTAATTGTTCATACCCATCTACCACAACAGGCTGACCATCTTTAATTTGTATCTGGTCTTTAGGTACTAAATTATTTAATACCAACTCTGGATCGTGTGTTATTTCAGACAAAGCTTGTATTGCTGGTGTTATCAATTCCAGTTCTTTGTTTCTTGCTTCTAAGGTTTCTATTCTTTTTTTATCTTCAGCAGAACGATCTCGGTACTGTTGTTCAAGTGCCTGTGTAGCTTCTGTGTACTTCCCTTCACTTTCTAATTTTTCTTGATCTACTTTTTGTTTAAATGCTAACAAAGCATCATAATCTTCTGGTACAACCTTTTCTTCTTTTTGATTTTTTAACTTACCGATCAGTTCGTAGTTTTTTTGCTCTAACTTCTTGACTGATTCTTTTAGCTGTTCAAGTTCGTTAGGGTTAACAGGTGGCGTAGCCACTGTTTCATTTTCTTCTGCCATAAATAAAGCGTAGCCTTTTTTTTATTTAATATATCAGATAATTTACCATTTGACCTTATCTGCCCAATATGCGGCACTTGTCTTACCTTTTGCAATATTTTTTGCGTGTCTAGCTTTAAAGGATCTTCTTTTTGCCTTATCTGCTTCTGACTCTCCTTTTCTTGGTGGTTTAGTTTTTGCACCTTGCATACCAAATCTTATAAGCCTAAATCCTTCACCTTTTTTAATAACAACAGCATGACTCTTACCACTTTTATGATTTGGTGTTCTAATTGGTTTATCAACACCAACAAATGTATGTCCACCTCTTTTAATAGCCATTATTTTCTATAACTCCTATAAATAGCCATATCAACTGTTCTTGCTTTATCTCCTCTCATATAACTATTAACTCTGCCCATAGCCCAAGCAGCCATTGGTACATTTCTAGATCCACCAGACAAATAAGCACCTTGTCCTTTTCTGTAAACTTTTGCAAGTTCACCATATTTAAACTTAGTGCCTTCAGCCTTTTTTTTAAGGCTATTTTTTGTTGCGGCGCTTAGTGGTTTTCTTCTGCTTTTTTGTGACATCTTGAGCAACCCTTGATTTTTGTACAGCTTTTATATCAATAAATGCACCTTTTTTATAAAGTGCTGCTGTTCTTTTTATTTCAGCGGCCTTTGCCGATCTATTCTTTGAACCCGACAAATATTTTTTTGGAATACCTGTTTTTTTATCTTTAGGAACCTTTCTTAGCTTTGGCATTTTTCTTAGGTTTACAAGTTTGGGCTGCCTGTTTTGCTTCAGACAATTTTTCTGCTAATGTTTTCGCCATTACTTTTTACCACCTTTTTTTACTTTCTTTTTCTTTTTAGGCGGTCTGCCTACTTTGGAACCATAAGTTCCTTTTCCCATGGGCATAGTTTTAAAGCAACTACATTAATAATAACTGTTTTTATGCCTTAGGGTATTTTTCAATTAGTTTTTTTAAACTTAGCTCTGTTCCGTCATCTTTAATAATTAACCGCAAAGCCTCTCTCGGACTTTTTCTTTTTTTATCAATTAAATAATTAAAGAACCTTTTTTTATTTCCTAATGCTTTTTCTTGTATTGAAGGATTGTCTTTTAACCACGTTGCATAATTAGTATTCTGCGGAACTCTACCAGTTGCACTTGGTCTAGTATCAGGGAACTTACGTCTTAAATCATCATCATCAATAATAGGAACAGTGGTTGATCTACAATTAAAATGCTGTGGTGGTAATGGTCCTTCGTTATATTTAAATGTTCTGCCATCTAAGTTTCCACAGATAGTACTTGTTCTTGCATCTAAAGTCGCAACATATTCATACCTTTGGGTAACATTTCCATTAGAAGCATATGAAGCTTGACTTACCGCATTTTGTACTTGGTTAACAGAAGTTCTAACAATAGTCATAACTTGCGTGTTGGCTAACTTCATTCCATCGCCAGCAGCTAATCTTTGAGCCTTGGCAGTCATCTCTTGATTACGACCAAACTGCAAACGGCCTCTTAATCTTTTTGCGATCTTTGGTATAGATTCCCCTTCTGTAATACCAATACGAATCTGACTTGATATTAGTTCTGCTTGTTTTGTAGAAATACCACGAAATGCTTTTGATACAACTTCGCCACTAGGTAATGTAATAGCAGAACCTTTAGCAGCAGTAAGGTTAAATGTTCTTTGAACAGTTGGTTCTAAATTATTAGGTAGGGTTAATATATTTACTTCTGTTGGATCAGTCATAACAATACTTCTTGCAAAGTCTGGCGAGACTTGTACTGTATTTACATTTACAGCACCTACTGGTAAAACCTTTTGTAACTCATCAGCAATAAAACCAGATTGGAATACAGCCAAACTTTGTAGCTCATCAATCATTAAGGCAGAACTACTTGTAGACCAAGTTTCCAAACTTTCTTTCATTTGTACCAACATAGCCCTTATTCTTGCTACTGTTGCTGGTGCAGTTACTTCATCAATAGTTGCTAATTTATTCGTTAAATCTAAAATTACATTGTTGTAATTCGTAATAATTCTACGAGCAACTTGGTTGCTGTAGCGGTTTAAATCAATCGCCTCTCTGTAAAAAGTTTCCGGTGTTGACATTGATTAAGCAGCATCTTGTTCTGGCTCTGAACTTTCCTCTGGTTCTTGTGGTTCTGCTTCTTCTTTTGGTTGCGCCATTTCAATAAGACCACCATTTTGTGTTGCTTCTAATTCTTCCTCAACATCAAACTCATCTCCAAGAACCTCGCCCTCAGTAAGTTGGTCAAGTAATGTTTTCTGAGTAATAGATCCAGAAGTGTACAAAGTAAGTAATGCTTGTATTTCTTGTGGTTCTAATCTTTGTGAGAGGAAGTCTCTGTTTACAAAACAACTACCAGCCTCTGAGTTTAGGTACTGGCCATGAAACATAAGACAGTTATCAATCATATCTTGCATCTGTTGGGCTACTACCATCATTGTTGAATCGCCTTGTGATCTATCAATACGTTTTGCCTCTGCTGTTTCTGCTGATAACTTTTGTCCAAGTACTGCAGCAAGTCCTAATTCATTTATCTGGCTTTCTAATCTGTCTAATCTTCTGAACTGAGCATCATAACTTTTACCATCTGGTTCTATATATTCAGCCCGACCATCTGCTGGAAATGCAATCGCCTCTCCGGGTCCAGCACTAACCTCTTCAGCATTTTGTGGAAAACCATAAAAAGCAAGCATTGGTACTGCTGAAATATGTAATTGGTTATCAAGATCAGATTGTATCTGATAAGCTTTTAAATTTAATTCTGCTATATCAGCCATTGGTGGTCTTGATTCTAAAAGATTCACTCTGTTGGAATAAGCAACAGAAAAAGGAATTTTATCCAAAGGCATAGTACCTTCATCATGTTTTACAAACTTTCCTGTTTTAGCTTTTCTATGTATTTCAAAATTGCCGGGGGTTAATAACCTTACTTGCTCAACAATCTTTTCTCCATAAAGACCATCTGGCTCTGATACCTTTTCAAGAAGTCTTAACTGAGTAAAGTGCAAAGAACCATCAATCATCTCTGTTCTCCAGCCAAGAATATCTCTTGGTGTATAAGTTACCCAATATGGTCTGCCAGTATTACCAGTTGCGGGTGCATCTACCAATACTCCGATATGACCATAACGAATCATTTTACGAGCAGTCTCATAAGTCCAGACATTAAGATCATTACCTTGCAAGTCAACATCAAATAACATCTCTCTAATATTGTCTGCCGTATCACTAAGCCTTACTGGTTTACGAGTTAACATACCAGCCAACATTCTTTCTAATCTTAAAAAATAAGGAGGACAAACAGAACGAGCTAATCTGTTGTCATAACTCTCATCTAACTCTCGCGGCTCTTGTCCCAAATATTTTCTATGCTTTGCCCTCATCTGATATGTACCGCCCAACAAATCTTCAATTAACATCCAATGAGGTTCTTGCTGATACCAGTTACTATTAGGGTCATTTATCTCAGTACCACTTGTTGCTGTCTGTCTGTTGTAATGGCTATATCCTGAGTACACTTTTTGACTCCATAATTTGTTTATAGTTTAGACAATAATCTTAATAAAGCCTAATACCAGTTTTGCGACCAGCGGACATATGTAAGGGATTGAACAATCGCCAAGTAATGTAACCAAGGGCATCATTCATATGATCGTACCCTGCATCTTTGTCTGGTTCACCTCTTTCGTTATAACTTTGTAATTCTAAACATTCAATTAATTTAATTGCTTTCTTTGAAATCATTAACCTAGTTTCATTCTTACCATTTAATAATAAACCTTGAACAGAGTTAACTCTATCCCTTACAGGGGGATTAGATAATGCAGATTGATTAACAAAGCCATAACTTTCTAATATTTGGATGTCGGTCTTTGAAGCATTTGTACTTCTGTTGCCACCTGACGCATCAGGATATACATAGATTTTGTTGAAAGGGTACCTTGCTTTAATTTCTTTAGCAATGGTATCAGTGTCGTGACTCTTGGCGATTTCATCTATAACCATAAATTTATTACCAACTGCCACACCTATTACTGCATTCATATTGCCAATGTTAAAGTCAATTCCAATCCTTAATGGTTCATTATCATTTACATAAGGATCATTCTGTAATACATGGGTATTGCGATTAAATTTGTCATATACTTGACCGGTAGTTAAATTGCAGAAGTTACCGTTTAAGTATGCTTGTATTAGCTGTGGTGGGTAGTTTTCGAGTAATGAATCAATAAATCCGTTTGGGAGATAAGGGTTGTCGGCTGTTCTTGCTTTTATTAACCGAGTGTCCTCTTTGGCGTTTTTTTCGAAGGTATCAAACGCCCATGAATGACCTTCTGGTGTAGTAGTTGCATAAAACTGCTGTACATTACCTGAACGCAGTCTAGCAAGTGCCATGTTCATTGCTTGTTCGGCATCCCGCTTTGCAACAGTATCTGCTTCATCAAAACCAACAGCACATAAGTTTTGACCACGCAATCTTTGGTAGGTAAGAATTGTCCTTAACAAGATCGTATGTACACCTTCCTTAAATTGCAGTTGGTACTCTGGCAATGGACTAGCTCTAAATGTATATGGTATTTGCCATTCATCTAATAAATCATTCATAGTTCTCATAAGAATATCTCGAAGCATTGGTGCCGTAGGTTCAAAGATCGCAGAAATATGACCAACATTCATTGAAGCTAACAATACAGATTTACTTACAAGTGCATATGTTTTACCAGCACCAAAACCACATACAAGTGCTAACTTTCTATGCTCTGTATCTGCGCAAAACTTTTCTTGATGCGGTAATAAATTAGAGGTAATTCTATCTTGGACTGCCTTTGCAGTAGGTATATCAAATAGACCATCGCCAAATAATACATGGCCTTTTTTAACTGTTTCAAGAATACTCATGAACAAAGATCAGCTAATTTGGCGGCTGTATTTATAGCACCAAGAGCAATATTGAGTTGTCCATTTCTTCTTGCTTCCATCTGTAAAGTACTGCACTGACTAAGTAAATCAGCAATCATCTGTGGCCTTTCTATATCCCAATCTGCCCTAAGTTGTACCCTTGCTTCTTTTAAATAATTATCAACAGTTCGTTTAGTTACCCCCCAGTTAGTTGAAGCGTATTGAATACAATCAGACCTTCTACCTCCATTAGCAATTATCCTTGCGCATCTTGCAATACGCATTTCTGTTTCTGCTTGAGTTGTTAATGATGCTGCCATTATGCTGGTTTTTCTATTAGGTAACCTGAGAAATCGCCAAATCTGAACCAGTTAATAAATTCGCCAGCAAGTTGATCTTCTGTAATTGGTCTTTGTACACCTGACAATGATAATTCTTTTTCAATAATTTCATCAGCAGAAGTTCCAGATGCGGTTTTACCAGCAAGTGTAAGACGGTAGAAAACAGTTGAAGCGTAGCCACCAATTGGTTCTAACTTGTCAAAGACAATGATTGCCCCTCCGGGTTTACATTTCTCTCTTAGTCTTAGCATAAGATTAAATCTTTTGGCTGGTGGAATAAACATTAAACATAAAAATAAAACAGATAAATCAAAATCTTTTGCTATAAATGTTTCTGCTTTGCTGCATATTATTTCGCCCGGAGCTTTGTACAGTTTTATCATTTCTTGACTTGGTTCTATACCAATTAAGTGTGCATTTCTTTTTTTAAGTATTGGTGCTAATGCTCTACCAATATTTCCAGTAGATGCACCAAAATCATAAACAAGGCCATTTTCTGGTATGTAATGTCTGGCTACATGAAGAATCGCATTTGTTGCGAGGTCATACCAAGGCAGTTGTTCTCTTACATGACGATCAAAACCTTGAGCAACACCAGAGGTTTCAAAAGACCAGTTTGTTGGTATATCCATTTAAAACAAATCAGAAAGTGGGTTTAGTTTTTCATTAGTTATGTCATACCATTTATCATGGCCATTAAAATCTTCCAAAAATTCATAAGTTTTTTTGCTATATACACAATAAAAAATCATACCAACGTAAGGATTTGTAGGAAATTTTGTTTTCAACATTTTTCTAATATTTCTTTGGCAATAGTTTCTGCAACTTTGGCCATCATAAGTGGTGGTACAGCCCTACCGACCCTTTCCCACTTTTGGTACAGATTACCATGCAAAATAAAATCGTCAGGAAAACTGCTGATTCGTTTTAGTTCTTGAATTGTAAACAAGCGAGGTTCTGACCAATGATATTTATCCATTGTTCCTTGTACAACAGTATTAGCAACACGAAATGGCGATTGCTTTACATGAGAGAAAAATTTGTTTTGTCCAGTTAACCTTATGGCAGCTTTATAAAATTGATCGCCGGGTTTTGTTTCTTTCCATAGACGATAAGTTTCTGTATTTTCAACAATAGGTTTATATTCATTAGATTCTTCAACACCAATAAGTGCTTCGCCTACAGAATATTGATATGGTATTGGCTTTGGGTGTACTGGTTTTATGTTTAAATCATTTCTAACTCCTACAAAAATTGTCCTCTTTCTCATCTGTGGCACACCAAGCCATTGAGCATCTAGGACTTTACATTTTACGTTGTAACCACAATCTTTTAGTTTGGTTAATATTCTTTTGAAGTAACCTTTTGCTGTACCTTGTACAAGACCATATACATTTTCTGCCACAAATACTTTTGGTTGTAGACCATTTAATATTCTTGCGTATTCAAAAAACAGATCATCTACTCTTTGCGTTGTTTCGCTGTAGTTTTTTTCTTTACCCCAACCAGCCTCACGTTTGCCACCAATAGAAAAAGCAGCACAAGGTGGACTGCCATCAAACAAATCAAGTTCGCCTTTTTTTAAGTTAATTTTATCTAAAATGTCATCTGCAGTAATTTTTCTTATATCACTAGGGTCAAGATAACTGTTTGGGTGGTTAGCTTTGTAAGTTTGTCTTGCAGATTCTATAAATTCGTTTGCATATACAACTTTATAACCAGCTATACGATAACCAAGGCAAGAACCACCGCAACCAGAGAATGTTGAAGCAACTTTAAAACCATTCCACGGTGTTGCTTCTATTTCTACCATTGATGGTATTTTGTAAATTGGTTTAGGCATAGATGCCTTTTGCGATTCTGTTATAGATACCAACTGGCGATTTTGCATAAGGTTTATACTTAGAAACTACCGCACTTCCTACTCTTTGTGCAATTTTACTATCACCTAGTTGTAAATTAGTATGCGGTTTGATTCTAAATTTATCTAATTCTGGGAAGTATTTTTTTATTGCTTCTTTTTGTCTTGGCTTGTTAAGTTCTTGCCAATTCTTATCTATCCACAAGTCGAAAACTTTTGGACTAAAATATGGGTTTTGTAAAAGTATTTGATTGTTATTACAAAGCTGCTGTAAGCGAACTATATGTGCAGACTCGTAAGTTGAAAAATATTCTTGGCGAAGTTGTTGAAATTTTTTATCATCTTTTGAGTAATGTATCATTGCTTTTTTAGATAAACCAAAATGGCCATCAGCAGCCAAACCAGTAACAAGAGTTTTAATTTTATTTTCTTTTAAAACCTTAAGAAGATAAACGAAAGGAAACATACATTCAATAGCACTTTTTTTCTTACATTTAATTTCTTTAATAAGGTAATGTACTGTCTTAACAATCTCATCATTGTCTGATGGTAATATAACTGGCAAAAAATCTATATTAAAATGCTTTGCTAGTAATCTTGCAGACTTAAAATCGTGCGATTCAAAGTCATCAAAAGTAAAGCTAATAATAATTTGTTTTTTATTTAAATCTTTTGCTGCCATAACTAAAGATGCAGAATCAATACCACCAGATGTTGCTACAGCTATCTTGCTTGTAATTGGTCTTAATATCTCATGTAAGACAGTACGAATATTATTTTGCTTTGCCACTCCACTCATACCCACAAGAAGGACATCTATGTTCAGTTTCAATATCTTCATCTACATCTTTAAAATCTTCGGGTGCTTCTGTATCTGTTCTATCGTCCATAAGCTCTGTCAAATCTTCTGGTTCAAACCAAGGATCTATTTCATGTTCCATTGAAAGATGGTGCAGCATAGAAGCATCCCAGTCGGATAGATCAGAGGATCTGTTATCAGCTAATGCAAGACCAACTTTTTGATCTTCAGTAAGACCAGTACGTTTTACAGCAATAATCTCGTTGCCATCAGATTCTATGATGCGAACATTCTCTAAACCAGCAGCTTTTGCACCTTCTACAGTACCGTTGCCAGCTAAGACACGACCATCTTCATCAATAACAATGGATCTTGCGGCACCATATCTTTTTAAGGATTCTTCAATAAGAGTGGCAGAACGGTCAGTTCTTTTTCTAGCATTTTTGTGGTCTGCCTTTAGTTCATTAATTTTTGTCATTAGATTCTTTCATTGATTCGAGAATAGCCTTTTCTGAAGTAAAAGAAAACATATTGCCTATATTAGATAAATTTTCTTTGACCACTTGTATGTAGTAAGGAGTTTCTATTTTTTCACCATTTATTCTTTTTTTTCTTAGTTCGTTCATTTCTTTAGAAGTCTTTTCCCATGCTGCTTGTCTGTTTGTATGTATCTGCCTTATCTTTTCTTTTTCCAGAGTAATACCGATTGGTTGTGGATCTCCTCTTAAAGTTTCTGTTGTTTTGACTTGACCATTAGATTCTCTGAAGCCTTGTTTTTCTTTATTGGTGCTGCTTTCATAGTCAGCATAAGCAGCTTTACAATGGCAGATTATCGCTAAATCTTGTCCACCATTTATCTTTCCATCTGATGTTCTGTCATAATCTGGTATAAATTGATTAATGGCATTATCGCCATTAGTAACAATACCAGAGTCGTAACAGGCAAAACATTCTACTTTAGGGATATAAAACGTAGTGTCTCGATCAAGAGATTGCCTTCTGTAGCTTAAAGTCATAAGAGGTTAAAAAGGTAGACTGCCATTGGGTTTATCTTTTTCCCATGGCTTTTTATTAGTTGTATCAGTTTTTTTCTGTTTGTACAGGGCATCTTTCTCATCTTTTACATAGCCCTCGTAATATTCATCCCTTAACCATCTAAAACAATTAGGGAAACAAACGGCAAAGCCACCTTCTTGTTCTGTTGCTCTTTGTTGTTTAATGGCAGCTATAAGAGAAATTTTTATATTAACTGGACTTGTTCTCTTTATAGCTTTTTTCCATTCTTCCCATGCTTTAGGTTTATTTTGGCCACTAGCCCTTTTTTTAATATCTAGATAAAGAAACCAAAATTCTAAAAATTCTTCAGAATAATCTTTTTTAGTATTTTTTTTATTTAGTTTAATTGGATCTAGTTTAGTTGTATCTAGTTTGGTAGCATCTGCTGCTATGGGGCATGGCATTTCCTGCCATGGGGGCATAGCATCTGCTGCAGGGGTGCAGGATTTGCCACGCCTATCAATACTAGGTTCTGGAACATTAGCTAGATGCCAGACAGTTACTTTATATAAATTACTGCCTTGCTCTCCATTCTTACCCATCTGGTGGGTTCTTTCTAAGAAACCTAAAGACACTAATTGGTTAACAACTTTCTGTGCTGTTCTCTTACTTAGACAAGAATTAGCAGCGATTGTCTTTAAAGAAGGCCAGCATTTTTGGTCATCTTTATTAGCATAACTTTGTATGACCCAAAGAACTGCTAGTTGATTCGGTTGGATTTTTCCTCTAAGATTTGTAGGAAGTGCAGTAAATTGATACCCCTGTGGATTAAATGACATCTTTTAAATTTTCTGTAAATGGACTTGAGGCAGCACCACAGGGAAGTAAAAAGTATGTCGGTAAGGGTCGAATGATAGAAGTGAGTAAAAGGGTAAAACCATGGCGAGAATTAGTTAAAAGGGAAGCTAGTAAAATAAATCAACCACCAATAAAGGGTGCTTGTTCTGTTGAGGCCACTTTTAGATTTAAGCGGCCGAAAGCTCATTATTACTCAAATGGCAGTCTCCGTACAGGGTCTCCTTTAAATTTGACTATAAAAAGGAATGATATAGACAAGCTTGTAAGGTCTAGTTTAGACGCTTTAAGCGGAATTACTTTTAATGATGATAGTCAAGTAACATTTTTAACGGCAAAAAAAAGATATTGTTTAGAAGGAGAACCAGTAGGAGCAGATATTTTTGTTAAGTCACTTGAATAAAAATCAGGGGATAGATCAGTCAACCTCTTTGTAACCGCCCTGCCATTACAGCTTTCAGCCCTCGTGTTGCAATGGGCATCAGGCTCCCTGATTACTTTAATAATACACAATAAACAAAAAAAAGACCCTTTGTACAGGGTAGTTTTATAGAAAGGCGGTAAGGTGGTTCTTTAAAGAAAGATTACTTACGCTTTAATGATAACAATAGTACCTAGTCAACCTTAAGCTAGTTATTTTTTTACACCTGTAGCAGTTACAGTAATGTATTTGTCTGTAAGTTTTACCTTAAGGTCGCCACCATTAATAAGAACATCAATGGCTTTATCACTAGCTGGTATAAACTCTGCAAAATCGTCGGGTGAAACATACCTTGCTTTTTCCCATACATCTTTACAAGTATTAGGGTTGTAACCTTTAGCATAGATTACCCAGTTATTGTTACCACTTCTAGTGTCAAAAGCGTTCATTAGATAAATACCATCATCTTTAACTAAGTAAAAGCCTTTTTTCTCTGTGGTTTCTTTTATATAAGGTTGATTGAATACCTTATTGTTTTTAGTTAATTTTGCTAATTCAACAAGTGTTGGATTAGAACGAAATTTTAAAGTTGCCATTTTTAGTTGTTTGAGGTTTCAGGGATCTCTCCCTATATATCAATTATAATATATAGTTCCCCAGTTACTACCCTATAGTGTTCGGTATCTGAACTGGTGTATGCACTGTTATTTCTTTAGAATATCTGATACATATAAAAATAAACTATGAATAAAGAACAAGCTCAGTATGTAAATGAATTGCTGAATGACAGAAACAAATTACTTGAAGAAAGAAAACTTGATAAGGACTATGATATGGATAAAGAACTTAAAGAAGCCACAGAAAATGAACTTTCAGTTATATACCAAGTACATAAGTCTATGGATTATATAGAAGAGGAAAGCATTTGAGAGTACTTGTTGCCTGTGAATATTCGGGTATTGTTAGAGATGCCTTTGCAGCAAAAGGGCATGATGCTTGGTCTTGCGATATTTTAGAAACAGAAGCCCTTGGAAATCATTTAAAAGGTGATGTACTGCAATTTTTAGACATGGGGTGGGATTTAATGGTGGCGCACCCACCCTGCACCCATCTGTCGGTATCAGGAGCAAGATGGTTTACAGAGGGTAAAAAACCAATGCACTTAAGAGAAAAAGCACTTGTATTTGTACAAAAACTTATGGATGCACCAATAGATCGAATCTGTATAGAGAACCCTGTCTCGGTTATTTCTTCTCATATAAGAGAGGCAGACCAGCTTATAAACCCCTACCAGTTTGGCGATATGGAGTATAAAAGAACTTGTCTGTGGTTAAAAAATTTACCTAAATTAAAAGATACTGATAATGTCCTAGAAGAGACAAAAAAGCTTCCAGAGAAAGAATCAAAAAGAATTTGGTGGCTAGGTAGCGGTAAGGGTAAAGAACGCAGTAAGTTTTATAAAGGTATAGCAGAAGCCATGGCAGAACAGTGGGGAGATGAGAGTAAATTACCCGAACCAGTGGAACAACTTAATATATTCAGCCTTTTGTAATACCAATGTAAATACCGAACATTGTCCCTGTACATACACTGACCATAGATTTAGTATTGATTTATAGGGCAGAGATGCTCCCAACCTCAAAAGACTAATGACCGACCAAACACTAGAAGTTCTTACACAAGAACAATTAGTTTACAAACAAACAAGACTTTACCAAGACAAGCTAAACCAGCTTATATATGAAGAAGGTAGCGAAAAAGACTTTCTTATCCTTGAAGGTAGAAAGTATTTAAAGATAACCCATAACGAAGGTGCTTTTGCTTTTGTTGATAGGGAAACAGGTGATGTATTTAAACCAGCAAGTTGGAGAAAGCCAGCCAAAGGTGTTAGATATAACCTTTTACACGAAGGTAGTACAAAAGCTTTATTTTCAGCCCTTGATCTTTATGGTGGTCATCTTTATCTACAAGATGCTGTTGCAGCACACATTAAAGTTGGTTCTGACATCAAAGAGGTAGTCTAATGGCTACCTTTTCTCTTTCTATTAACTTGGATAACTCTATGTTTGCAGATGATGCAGCACCAGAGATAAGTCGAATCCTAAAAGATTTATCAGAGTTTACCAAAGAAGCAACCATTACAGAAGATGTATTACCAATAGAAAAACCACTTAAAGACCTTAACGGTAACAAAGTTGGTTATCTGCATATTAAAAATGACTAAGAAAGAACTTGACGAAGCAATAAGTAGGTTAAATGATCGGTACTTGTTCGACAACATGACCAATGAGTTATACCTACAGCTTCGTAAAACTATTGAAACAACTTATTTAAAATCAATCTACAAAAAAGAACAATGAAACTTTTAACAAAAGAAATTCTAAAACAACTTCCAAAGCTTTATAGCCAACCAGCACATGATGACCTATCACAAGAAATAGTCTTTTATGTAAAGCTATTCACACCCGACAGTAATTGGACTTGGTTTATTGCCGAGTATGACCCAAAGACAGAAATTGCTTGGGGTCTTGTAAAAGGTTTAGAACAAGAGTTTGGTTCTTTCTCTATGAAAGAAATAAAAGAGATAAGAGGTCGTTTTGGTTTACCAGTAGAAAGAGACATTTGCTTTGACCCTATAAAAGAAAAGGAACTTTTACTAAAAATCTCAGAAGGGACTGATTAATGGAAGAATTAGATAGCCTTCCTTTATTTAAACCAACCCACAAGAAAAGTAAACTTGCCCAGCAATGGGACGAATGTAAAGAGAAACAACCAGACCTTTTACCAAAGCTTGCCGAGATTGCTCGCAAGCTACAAGGTCGAGGTTATAGCCAATATAGTATAAGTGGCTTGTTTCATATCCTTAGATGGGAAACAGATGAGACAACTGGGGATCTAGGTTTAAAAGTTAATAATAACCATCAACCATTTGCTGCTCGTGAACTTATGGAAATTTATCCCGAACTAAAAGGGTTCTTTAAAACAAGAGAACAAAAACCAAAAGGGGTCTGGGGACAACTTTATTAACCCAATCAACAAACCGTACATGGTAGGGGTAGACATTGGGGAAACCCTAGACTATAATTGAAGTAAGGGCGAGAGCCTACAACCTAAAAACAATGATTCAACTACAACAAGAAATAGACCAAGTAAAGGTCAAATTTCAAGAAGCCCAAGATGGTTACGCTTTCTGCTGTGCGACAGGTAACTGGCAAGAGCTAAGCACCCATAAGAAAAATGTTGCTAGGTACAGAAAGCAACTTTCATTTCTACTAAGACAGAGGGCAAACGCATGAGACACTTTTTTCTTTACTTAGTAGTAGGTGGTTTATTTTATACCACACTTAATACTTCACTAGCAGACATGACCAAAGCAGATTGTCGTGCTGGTATCGAAGCAGCTTGCATAGAGGTGGCGAAATGGTAAGAGACCTTAAGAAAATTCTTGAAACTTTAGAAGTACATGAAGCAGCTCAAGAACGAATTAAAACAATACAACTAGCAGAAAACGCTAGTCTGCAAGATACTCTTAATGCTTTATCTTCTTTAACAGAACAAGTTCAAAATTTAACAACAAATACCTCTGGTAGTGTTGAAGCTTTGAATGACAAAATTACAATTATCAAAGACTTTGTTATCAAACAGGCCGAAGAAGCAACAAGCCTTAAGCTTCGCATTATTAACATAGAGGACAGACTGAATGACCAAAACTAAAGAACACTATGTACCAGCAGAGGTATATCATGCAGACCCAGCTTATTCGGCTAGTGATCTAAAACTTATCACAAGCACTTGTCCACAAGTTTTTTATCAAAGTAAATACGAAAAGCAAAAAATAGAACACGAACCAGCACTTAAAAAAGCTTTTAGAGTTGGTGAGCTATGCCACGCATTTACCTTAGAACCAGACAGAGCAAAGACATCCTATGGTGTTTGTCTTAGCAGAGCAACAAAAGCTGGCAAAGCACAAGCAGAAGAAATGGCTGCAAAAAGTATAGAACCTATATCAAATACAGAATACGAACTAGCATCTAGTGTTGCTAATGCTGTACATAAACACCCTCTTGCCAAACAACTTCTTTCTAAAGGTTTTGCTGAACAAAGCTTTTGGAAAGATGACAAAGAAACAGGGCTGTCTTGTAAAGCAAGATGCGACTTTATTAATGGCGATACTATTATCGACCTAAAAACAACTGGCGAGGGTAACAGCAACCCAGACAAGTTTATAAAGTCAGTTGCTAACTACCTTTACCATCTGCAGGCTGCTCATTACTTAGAAGTAATAGGTGCAAAGCGATTTGTATTTATAGCAGTTGAAAAAGTCTTTCCTCATGCCATAAGCATTACAGAGTTAGACGAAGATGCACTTGCCGAAGGCAAACGTCTTAGACAAGCAGCATTAAAACAAATTTCTAAATGCCATACAGATGCTTTTTGGCATGGCTATTCAGAAAAGATCGAAACACTTAGCCTACCAAAATGGGCTTACAAAACAATTTAAAACAATGACAGAAACACATCCATGCGCTGCAGTAGCAGCAGCTTTACAAAAAGCACAAGCAGAATTTCCAACAATGGGTAAGACCAAACAAGTTGGTGTAGGTTCTTTTGGTTACAGCTATCTACCTTTGGAGCAAATGCTTTCTTTGGTAACACCTGTACTTCTTAAGAATGATCTTTGTATTTCTCAAGGCTTTGGCTGTAGTTCTACAGGCGAAACACTTATAGTTACAAGACTTATTCATAAAGGTGGTGGCATGATTAAAAGCGAACTGCCAATATTTTTATCAGAAAAAGATATGGCTAATCCTAAGAAAAACCAAACTCATATATGGGGTGGTGCAGTTACATACCAAAGAAGATACAGCATTAAGTTGATCTTAGGTCTTGAAACAGATATGGATTTTAATATGGAAGAAGAAGAAAAAGTGCAAGAAAAAAATATAAATAAAGGCGAAGTTATAGAAACATTACGAGAACAAGTACAAGCAAAGGTATCTAACCAACCAGATACCGAAGCAACTTTTGGTCTAGCCAAAAAAGCTATCGAAATTGCTTCTTCTGAAGATCAATTAACAGATCATAAAAAAAATATTGCAACTAGATTCGCACAGGGTAAACTAACCCAACAACAAAAAATCGAACTAGACAGAGCAATTATTTCAAAACAAATGAAACTTAAATGATTGACCAACCTTTTTTATCAACCAAAGACCTCGCAGAAAGATATGGTATTACACAAAGAACCATCAAAAAATGGCGAACTAATACCAGAAGAGGTAAAGCAGAAGGTCCAGAGTGGTACAACGTATCACGACAGGCTACTGCTATGGGGCAACCTCTAATAAGATATGCCCTTCCCCATGTTCTTGCATGGGAAGAAACAAATTCAATTACACCTCTAAAATCTTTTTAATTATGGCTTACGAAACTTTATTTACAGGACGTTTAGTTCTTTTTAATAACTCTGAAAAAAAATCAGAAAAGTCACCAGACTTAGGTGGCAACATAGAATACACTTTGCAAGATGCTATGGCATTGGCAGAATGGATTACAGCCCAAGAAGGCGAAGATAATTATGCTGGCGAAAAAGTCATTAAAGTACCTGTAAGTGCTTGGCATAGAGAATCTAAAAACGGTACTTCATTCATATCGGGTTCAACTTCAGTATTAAAAACTGAAACAGAAGAATTACCTTTTTAAAATGACAAAGATTTTAAAACAAATATCTAATCCTAAACTTCCAGCAAACGTCGCAGTATTTCAAGACCATCTTGCACTTGGTCTTGAGTGCTTCGATCTTGATTGGTTTGACTTTAGACCACATACTTGTAACAACAAAGAATATGGGGATGGTATTTTATTTAGTCAATTGAAAGATGTTTCTGCAGAATTTGCAGCAGAATTTTCCATAATTGTTTCTAATGAAGGATTGCATCTACCAAATAAAAAAATCTTGTTCTTTAGTAATGAACAACCACCAACTAAATTGGCCTTGCTTGTTTTATCAGCAATGGTCTCACATGAACCACTAAACTTTGAATGTCCACACTGTGACTGAACTACAAAACATCTGCTGGTCAGCAGAAATAAACCTTGACCAAGTACAAGATTCCGCAATGGAAGCTTTAAAAACAAAAAAACTTTTTCGATACCAATTTAAAGAAACAACAAGTGCTGTTACCAATCTTGAAAAAGAAATAACAGAATACGTTAATTGTAAATATGCTTTGGCTGTTTCTTCTGCTACTAACGGCATATTTTTAGCTTTAAAAGCTTGTGGTGTAAAACATGACGATAAAGTCCTTATACCAGCTTTTACATTTATTGCGGTACCAAGTGCTGTAATACAAGCTGGTGGCAATCCTATTCTTGTTGAATGTAATGACCAATATGTTATTAGTTTAGGTGATTTAAAAAATAAAATTATAAAATTAAGGCCAAAATTTCTTTTGCTTTCTCATATGCGTGGTCATATGCCAGAAATGTCAAAAGTAGTTGAATTATGTAAAGCTTTTCAAGTAGTGCTTATTGAAGATGCAGCACACGCACTCGGGGTAAAGCATAATGGCAAAATGGCTGGTACATGGGGAGATATTGGTATCTATTCAATGCAATCTTACAAGATGCTTAATGCAGGGGAAGGTGGGATTATAGTTTCTAATAATGAAGAGTTAATGTGGCAATGTATTCATATGTCAGGTGCATATGAAAACAATTACAAATTGCATATGATAGAAGGTCGTGGTGGAAATAAATATAAATGTCAATTACCAGTTTTTAATTGTCGTTTAAATAATTTAAGTGCAGCTATTGCAAGACCACAATTACAGACGATTGAAAATACAATTATTCAAACAAATAAAAATTATATGTTGTTTAAAGAAAAAATGAAAAACTTTAAAGAAATTACTTTTCCATTGTCTGATAATTATTTAATAGATCCAACAAGATTAGAAAATTTAATACCAGAGGGTGTTCTTGCTGGTTATACAGCTATGAACAGACCAGTAAGAGATTCGATTCAAATGCAAATTGATTTAGACGAAAAATGTAAAGCAAGCCTTTTACATCTTTGTAATACACAAAATATACCAATATCTTATTTAGGAGGGATTAATAATGCAAATGCAAGATTATTTTGGAATTGGCGATTCTTGCCATATTCAATTAGATATGCAGAAATTTGTAAACAGACAAAATCTGTTTTAGACAATGTTTTTGACTTAAGATTACCTTTACACTTTACAGAAAAAGAAACAGAAGCAGTTGCAAATGGATTTGCAGCTTTTATGGAAAGATTAACTGGTAAGGGGGTAACATTAAAAAAATGAGTAATATAAAAAAACAAAAACTTATAGAAGAACTGCAAAGACAGGTTGCAGATTTGCGTAAATTTCAAGAAGATTTTAAAAGAAATATTCCTGATGGTGATAATATGAATTTAAGGGATTTACAATATATGAATGGAATAATGGAAAAAATGAAATTAGAACATGAAACAGTTTTAAGAGAATATTACAACTTTAAATAATCATGAGTGATTCAAAAAAACTTTTTCGCTTAAAAGAAATAAGACGTAAAAACCTTGAAAAAAATCTATTAGATGTTGAACTAAGAGGTTATGACCATTATGTTTTTATGAACGATAGAAACAAAGCTCAAGTAGTTAGTAAAGATGGTGCATGGGTTACTGAACATATAAGAACAGCAATCGTAAAATTTAATTATGAAGTGGATAAGCTAGAAAAATTAAAGGTTAAAGATTTTACAGATAAAGAAATTAAAGAATATGAAAAAACTTTTTTATAGGATTTCTTGGTTTTTTTTCTCTTATTTGTTTCACAACAAGGTTAGCTTCAAGTTCAACTAATCTACCTAATAAACTAGCAAGAAAAACATCTTGTTTCATTTGATGTCTTACGAGATGAGTGCAATATCTTTTAATGTTGTCATAGTCATTGCTCTTCATAATTTCTCTACATCTCATCTCAACTGATAGTTGCAACTCTGCTGGAGCTTCCTCTATCTCAATGTTAAGAAATTTTTTAATGTTCATTTTACTGGAAAGAGTTTTTCTTCAAGCATCTTGACGATTGCATCATCAACATCATTGTCAGACTTAGCAGCAAGATCCTTTAAAAGACTTAAAGCAGCTTTGCGCAGCGATTCAGATTTACCAAATTTAATAAATAAACCTATCAGGAATTTTGACATTGTTTTTTATGATCTTATCCAAACATACCACGCATTACTGGATCTTGCCTTCTAACCTACTAACCGCCTGTGATAGCTTATTTAGTCTGGTATATATATCTATAATTGTTTTTTCTCTGCGGTTGCTCATATTCGATAGCACCATAACAAAAGCGGTGGCTGCTGCCCCTATTAATGCACCATAAACCTCTGGCATTTGCTTAAATTAGTAATTATGTCTAGTATGACTAATAAAACAAGTTATGGCAGATAAAACAATCGAAAATAAAAAGCAATTAGATGATGATAAACCTGACTATCAAGAAAAGATAATGTTTTTAGTCAGCACTACTGCACAAGGAGCTATCCTTGCATGGTGTTTAATAGTTCTGTCTCTTGGATATATTAAATTACCTAATAAATTATTTGGTCTTGATATACCAGACCAGCCCAGAGTAGACAGCACATTTGCGGCAGGTTTATTAGGAAATATTCTTGCTGGTTGGGGTGTTTCTGTAGGTGCTGCTACAGGTGCAAAGAAGAAAAAGAAAGAAGGAGAAGCAACTAATAATACAAACACAAGTGGACAACAAACTATAATAATCAAGCAACCAATAGAATTAATTACAAGTAAACCTGATGTAATTAGAGTCGATCCCATTACTGGGAAAGGTATAAAAAACAACGCAAAACTAGACACATGAAAAAACTTCTTGCATTTTTATTTCTATTATCAGCACCAGCTTACGCTGATATAACTCAAAAGTTCACAACCTCTGCACAGATAAGTGTAGATATGCCGTACTCTGTTACGAATAAATTAGGTACGACTTATTCAATATCAGGTAACAATATCACTCCATCTGTTACTTCTGGTGGCAGCACTACCTCTGGTTCAATTGGTGGTTTAAATGTAGGCAGCTTAACTGCTGGAGTTCCAGCTTTGATTCAAACTGATAAAGCTATCACAACAGCAGGGTCGGCCTTCAGTCTTACAGAAGCAGTAACAATGGGAGATGCAACTCCTTCTGCTGTTACACCCTCATCTGGTATAGCAGCTTTACCTCATCTATCAGGACAAACAACTGTAGGTAGTGGAGGTACTCTTGGATCTGGAGCTATGACTTCTCTATCATCAGGTGTTCATACTTGTAGCGGTGCATTTGGATCTGGTTCTAGTTGCATAGGGTCAACTACAGTAACAATCCAAATTGACTAAGTTTTGGCTGCTATTAATAATATTATTTCCTGTCAAAACCTTTGCAAATCCAGTAGTTCCTACCTTTCGTACAGGAAGTTCTTCAACAAACAGCACTTCTCAATCAGTAATAACAGAATCAATAACGAGTCATCAATACCGCACAGGTTATTCTTATGGTGTCTCAGGAACAAATATAGAGAGTGCAGATGTTAATGGTTATATTAATTCAATTCCTTCAGCAGAAGCTACACAAACAGTTAACGGAATTAACTTTTCATATACAAGTCCTACGTTGGAAGGTGTGCCTAGATGGAAAATAGTAAACGCAAGTCAACCTTTTTCTCTGGTAGAAACAATGATCACTCCGGGAATCGATACAATAACAACAATAAATCGAACCATAAATACAACCACAACAACCACCGTAGAAACTACCTTTGGGCAATAGCTCTTATACTTTGTCCTACAAAAGTTTTAGCTAATACAACAGTTGCAAGTCCTAGTTCTAACGCACAGGGAACTGTAAATAATAATGCAACTATGATTGCTCCAAGTTCAACACCTCAGTTTAGGATGAGTCAGGGTATTGTTTGTAGTTCTCCAAGTCTTACTATTACACCTTATTTAACAGATGCTTGGTCATTCAATACCCCAAGGGAAACAGTTACTAGAACCCCAATTTATAATGAAGATACTGGAGAAATAAAATATTATTCTGAAATTCCAAGATTTGAGAAGGAGAATTTTAATTTAAATTATGGAATTTCTGCACAGATAAGTATTCCTTTAGGAAAATCCCCTGCGTTATGTCATAAAGCAACTGAGATTAATATTAAAAATCAAGAGTTGTTATATAAGAAAACCTCGTTAGAGCTTGCACTCTTTAGACTTAAAGTTTGCTCAGAGCAAGCAAAACTGGGAGTTATTTTTACTGGTAAGTACGCAAGTATTTGTGAAGGCATAAAAGTTTCAGTCCCACCTAATCAGGTGATTCCTCACTCTCATTCTTTGACTTCCGAGAAGTAAGTTTCTTTATTAAATTCTTTACTATAGGTTTTACTAAATTTAAAATAATAGGAGTAGTCGCAGCCACAGTAGCGATAGCAGCAGTAGAAATAACAGTACTAAATTCTGGGAGGTACTGATCTTTAAAAGGAACGTCCTCATACAAAGTGATGCAGCTACTACCATCTTCACTTCTTTTATGACCTATGACACGTTCTAATTTTTTTTCGTTACGAAAATCCCCAACCCTTAAATCGTTTTTACTTGGACACTCTACAAAAACATCGTCTTCTTTTTTATCTTTTGGTATCTCTGGTTTAGGTGGCTTACCTTCTGGTAAAGGTTCTGATTCCTGTTCTACTGGTGCAGCTTCCTCAACAATAACAAGTTGGTCTGGTTGATAATTTAAAGGATAGAAACTTGGATAAGGACAGTTACTTACGACTCCGTTTGGATCATCTAATAATAAATTTTTATTGCCTGTATTTTTTGTGTCTCGGTGATAATAAGTACAGCCTATAACTTCTACATTTGAGTGGTCATAGTTAGGTAGAAAACTATAAGGTATATGAATATCAGGGATATGTATTTCTGGAATACTTATCTCAGGTATTTCCAATTATTTCTTTAATGGTGCTGGTATAGATATGCCTGTTGTTTTTGGTAAAGCTTTGTCTAGGACATTTGGCATCATTCCTTTTACATTGCCCATAACCTGATTCATCATCTTTGCTTTGAACTGTTCAGAGGTTACATACTTATAACCAAAGTACCCTGAGCCAACAACAGAAGTTACCATTATGAATGAGAGAATACTCAAAACATTTGCAATTTTTTGAAACATGATTAAAGACGCAATAGCAAAGGCATTAGTGCCTGTCACCATTATAACCTTCGTAGGAATTATGGCACTAGCTCCTCTTTACGTCACAATGTCTTTAATGACAAGACAAATGACAGAATCTAAGAATTAGGATCTGTTGGATATTGTGTCATATTATATTTCTCAAACTTACCATCAGAATCATAAGTTGCACCATACAAAGTAACCAAAGCTGCTGTATCTGCACAGTTTGTTATCTCTGTTTCTCTAGTTGTACAGGCAGTTCTTACTCCATCACGATAAGTTGTAATAGCAGTAGGGATTGCAGTAGATTTTTCAGCTTTTCTTACAACGTACCAATCATATTTAGCTAATAAAGAACCAGCAGTTGCTTTCTCCTGTGCCTTTAATACAGACTTAACACCTTGTATAACCCTTTGACTGCCATCAGGATTTTTTATTAATTTGCCATCAGCATCTTTTGCATCTTCATCATCAAGTGCTTTTGCAGTTCCATCACCATTATAAAAACGTGAATCATAAACTGGATCGTCAGCAACCTCAGTGATGCCAAGATTTTTTTTCTCTTGTGCTGTTGATAGTCTTAACCAGTTAGCAGGGTAATTTATATCCCCAACGGTAAAAGGAACATCAACTGCTAATGGGTTTCCGTTTAGTTTAAATGCCATAATAATAGTTTACCTCGCACGTGAGTTTTTGAAAGGAGATTCCGCAAATGCCATATAAACTATATTACTACCATTTTGATTAGTATCATTCCATGTACTTCTAATTTTAAATCCATTACTTAAAATATCAAATGGAGTCACGCTTGCATTATCTTCTTCATCCAAATCTCGGTTTGCGTATAGCGTAACAAGTGCTGGATTTGATGTTGATCTTGCCGAATCATAAATCTGCCAGTTATGACCATTAACAGTATTTTTTATCATTAAAAAAGCTGGTCTAAACCCAAGAAACACAAACGTGCCTGAGGCATTTCCGTTTCCTGTATATGACCCAAACTTGCTATACCCTGCTACTTCGCTGAAGCAGTAAGATATTATACTCTGACCACTTTGGTTTGAATCCGCAGCCGTACTAACAGTAAAAACTGTACTTGTTGGTTCAGTATCATTAAACTTATTTGAAGCAGTAGCAACAGCAGAAGTTGTATTTAAACCTAAATTTTTTGTTGCACCTAAACTAGAATGATAAACAAGCCAGCCATGAGCTTGATCTCTATTTTTAAATATCATTACGTCTGGTTTAACTCCTAAACCATGTCCAACTGTTGTTGTTGATCCTGTTCCTGTATAAGTAACTATTGAAAACCCTGCTGGGGCATTTACTTTTGCAGTTGATTGAGTTGTTCCATCAAAATTACTTGACCCAAGAGTTGAGTTTGTATTGGCCTGTCCTCCCATTCCAGCGTGAGCAGAGCATTGATAGTAAAGCGTAGGAGCAGATGCAGCTATTGTTATTGTTACAGTCGCACCAGATGATCCAGCAGTACCGCTTGTAGTAACTCCTGTTGTATATTCTCCTCCAGTTTTATCTGCTGCTGTGTAGAACCTTAAAGGGTGTCCAGAGTTGGAACTGTCAGATTGATCGAAAATATAAGTACCACCTTCTGCAAGGTCTAGAGTTACAGCAGAAGTTCCAAAATCATCAAACCTATATTTATTACCAGAATCAGAAACAACTTTTACTGTATAAGTCTTGCCATCTGTATCGCCAGCGTTCCAGTTCCATGCAACATATTTTTCATTATTTTCGTTAACATTACCCGAAGCACCAGCGTCAACATTAAATCCATCAGCTAAAAAAGAATTTACATGACCATTTGAATTATCAGTATCTTCGCCATCAGTTGTGTTACTAAATAATACTTTATTAGCTCCTCTTACAGCATCACATAACTGATGCCAATCTGCCTGATCTCTATTTTTTATCCATAGCCAATCAGGTTGAAAACCAACACCTGTTATATCTCTATCACTTGAATCGTTACCTGTATAAAGCAAAGTATTAAAATGTTGATTAGGTAGCAGTATTGTTGGGTCGGGTAGATTTGCTGAACATAATGCTTTTGCTCCTGTAGGAACTGCGTATGCAAAATCACCTATACCATTAGCATCTGTGTTACCACCAGCAGTTATTTGTCCAGAGAATGTACTATCTTGTCCAAAATTTGCTTGAATTTCTACACTCGTACCACCACTTTGAGATGAACAAATAAAAGCACCAAATCCATCATTACCACCAGTATCAGTTGTAAAAAAAGAATCTCCTAAAGTTATTCCAGAAGTAGGACTAGATTCATCAAAATTACCTGAACCATCAGCCCATTGTCCATTTTTTGAAAAATAAACTACAGGAGTACCAGCGTCCATGTCTAAATAGATACCTAAAACATCGTATTGATTTATAGCCGAGCCATAAGTTGAAACTGATTCAGAACCAGCAGTTCTTACATATGATTGCCCACTACTTGTACTTACATAAGCATATCTTGTATTATTTACTGTTGGACTTAATATAACTTGATAAGGTCCAACCCCAATAAAAGCATTATTATTGTTACTTTTTTGCATAAATTCTGCATACCATTTACCAGAATTTACTAAGAAAGGAGAAAATGCTTGTCTATTTAAATTTCTTGCAGAGCTACTTGAACCTGTTGTTAGTTTTAAATTGCCTTCTGCAAAACTAGCACCACTTGAAAATGGTGTACCCATCATTCGAAGAACCGCAAAGTTATTTGTAGGGCTATCTTTTACAGCATCGCCAGTTACAAAATTATTTGGTGTGAAGTTGTTGCCATTACCGCTTGAATCTTTGCCAAGTGTTGTTGCAGTCGTTCCAGAATTATCTGAAAAATTTAAATAAAATCCATCTCCATAACCTCCAACATACTTTTTAGGATTCCATTGACCTGTTATTCCATCTGTTTCACCAAAATATGAAGCATCTAAAGCCTGTCCTTGTATGACATTTATTTCTGCCATATAACCATTCATGTAAGTACCAGAAGTGCTAGAACCATTTTCACCAATTTGATGTTCACTATTATTAAAAAACTCCATGCTCTGACTTCCAGAGGGTTTAGTGCTAGTTGTAAAAGATGTTTCTTCTACTCCATTTACATAAATATTTGCTGTTCCATTGGTTGTATCACAACGAGCCACAATATGATACCAAGCTGATGGATCTCTAAATTTTGCTGTTGTGTCTAATTGTAAAATAAACGTTCCTGAAGTTCTTGCATAAAAAGAAATATTATCAAAACCACTTGAAGTATAGAATCTAAGTTGTGCTCTATTAGTGCTTGAAGTTCCGCCAAAAAAAATACTGTATTCTCCTTCATTATTTTTACATTTTTTAACCCATGCAGAGATTGTTACTTTAGTTCTATCACTTGATGCTGAACTAGGTGTATAAGTTAAATGCGCTGAATCTGATCTATTAAATCTTAAACTACGTTCTACTGTAAAATCATCAGCAGCCCCCGAAGCTCCTATTCTTATTGCATCATAAAAACCCATTACTTAACATCCAATGAAACT
>Ga0208666_1000094_pt1 | contig 38944 bp, 55 predicted proteins | sample 5B_taG_FD_184078 | JGI IMG/M metagenome (GOLD analysis project Ga0208666, IMG submission 184078) | Marine viral communities from the Subarctic Pacific Ocean - 5B_ETSP_OMZ_AT15132_CsCl metaG (SPAdes) (version 2) | ecosystem: Environmental > Aquatic > Marine > Oceanic | place: Pacific Ocean...
AACAGCGTCTGCAACTCTTGTTAGTTGGTCAGGTGGAAGGGTTTTAAATGGATCTTGAGATTTGTAAAAAAAGTTTATTACGGTTTCAGATGTTAAAACTTTACTTTCTACAACATATAGCGCTGAGCCCCCAGTTTCTTTATATATTAATTCAACTTTATTAATTCCTAAACCTGCTGGCGTAGGAACTGACAACTGAACTGACTTTATAGCATTAACAAAAGTTTCAATTTCACCAAAATCTTGTATATTTGTTGCAATAGCATCAGCATTATTTAATCTTGAAAAACATATAGGAGTAAATGGCGCTAGCACACTATATTCCCCATCTTCAAACTGGTATCTATAAGAAAACCTAATTAATTTATTTTCAAGAAAGTTTGAAGTAATTACATTGCCCTGCTCGTCTGAGTTAGAAACACCAATTATATTTGCTGCAATATAAGGCGCGTATTTAGCAACAGAAATTACGTCGTCAATATTTGTGGCTAAATTATACCTGCCTGGCGTATTTCTAGCTGTTTCAACATTTATTTTTCTTGGAGGATTTCTATCATCTGTAAAAAACAAAAGTTCATCAACTAAATTTATTCCTGTAATTAAATAATTTTGATGAAAGTTTAGCGCATTACTATTAACTAAAACAGTGCCCTTATTCGCTTTTTGGTTATACTCAATAATTTGATGGTTACCACTATTTATTTCGTTATACGAAGAATTTGTAGTAATAAAGTAGTATATTCTTTCGTTACCATTATCTCTATATTCTCCAATAACTTTAGCATTAGACAAACTAGTATCATTAATAAGTTTGTTACCTAATATGTTTTCAACAGCTCCCAGGTCTGAACTTTCAGATTTGCTTACATTTATATTTAATGCTTCTCGGTATTCACCGGGCTTAAGCATTTTATCATCTAAATCGCGATTCATTTTGCTCGCGTTAAAGAGTCTTTTAATTTCTGGCATATATTAGTGTTTAATCCACTTAGATTTACCTCTTAATACTTGAGCTAATTCGTTTATTTTTAAATTACTAAGTCTAATTTTTGCATTTTTCATTTTAGCATAAGCTTCTTTTTTATACAAAGGGGCCGCTCCCGCTGAAGAAGGCCGTAGCTTAGATAAATTATAAAGCATATTTGCATATACTGCATCCTCTGCTAATTTAGGTACTAAGACATTATCAAAATTGCCATTATCACCTAATCCATCAGAAATATATTGTAACGATATTAAATCGCCCTCATTAAAAAATGAATTAAAATATACTTTACCCGCTTCTAAATCAAGTAAATATTCACCATTAATATTTTGTCTTTCTGGCTCGGAGCCATATCTTCTACCATAAGAAGAAATGTCATCGTCATCATAACCGTCGTTATAGTCTTCAATATTTTTTAATGTTGTAAAACTTCTTTCGGTTTTAAATCTATCTGCTGTTTCAGATATTTCACTAAATGTTAAATTACCTTCTTGATCATATATATATTTAAAATCCTGATCTTGCGCAACAGCTTTTGTTGGCTTTGTAGTTTTAGAATTTTGAATTGTTCTATGATTGCCATTTGCATCAACGTATGAAAATTTAACGTAATTAACATAGTCGGAGGGCAAAGAAAGCTGCAAAGTTGAGCTTAATTCAATTTCAATATTTTTTTCCGCATGAAAAACATCATAGCTAAATTCCTGAACAGACCTTTGTGCCCAAAAAGCAATTTCATATCTAGGAATTCTTGATAATACTTTTCCATCACCAACATAAGCAATCATAAAGTTATTGATTATGTCATTTAAATGTGTTCTGCTGTAATATCCGGGTATTGCTGTTCCTGTTCCTCCTTCTTGCGAAGAATAATTATCTATATCTAAAGGTTTTCTTGATATTGCCATTATTGTTCAGTTGCTTGAATTTGTTGATCTTTTCCTTGTGCAAAACCTGCTACATCCGCTTGTTTGATTACAACACCAGCATAAGACAGTATTTTAGCAACCAAAGCGTGCTCTTCAGATTGTTGTAGCTCAAAGTCAAAAGATTTTGCTGTTGCAGAATAACTATCTGTTGATGGATCGAAAGCTGTAGAATCATATATAGGTTCATTAGGCACTCCGGCTGCTATTTGAGCAGCGCTAGGCATTAAATAACCAAATTTAGGTTTAATAGGCTTTCTTAAATAATCTATAGTAACTCCAGTCGATATAGTTGTAGGATATATAACTACACCATTAGAAACTAATGTAAATACAGGTTGTGTTTTTACAGGAGCTGTTAATGGTGATAAATTAACATATTTAACGGATTCATGCGAAATAAAATCTGCCACTATATTATCTACAGATATAACTCCTAATTTATAAAAATCAGAAGGAAATGCAAATATATCATTAGCTTTTGTTAAGCCCCCTGTTTTGTAAAATATATTTATTTTTTCAGAGCTATTTAACAAAGGATCTGAAAAATCACTTTGCAATATAGGGCTGGCCTCGTAAGTAGCACTCCTAGCAAAGTATCCTTCAAATATTTCGTTTTGTGCCTGTGCAGCTAACTCATTAAATTCTTCAGGTGTTATATAACCTCTGTTGTCTTTGTTAGTTATTACAAGAACCGCTTTATATACATTATTTATGTTTACACTCATATTTTTTAAATTAGTGAGCACAAAGTTGATTTCTCACTTTATGCCCTTTGTATTATGAAATTTTTTTCATAATAGACTTCATTAAATCAATACCATCATCTGTTTTAAAATAAGCGGCTAGCGCTCCATAAGGGTGTTGATCAAAAGGTACTGTCATAACTTTTTTGCCATTTGCTAATTTAAACACAGTGCCATCGTCAGTTAAGTTTAATATACCTAATTCAACAGCCCTATTAGCAAGATTTCTTAGCTTTATATCTTCGTCTTTAGATAACTCTATAAAAAGTTTTGGATCATTTTGTGCAAATCTGTATGCATCTCTTTTTAATTCTTTAGAGCTAAGGTCAGTAACTGTTGACCCTAATTCAGTTCGCATAATAGCTTCTAAATGTTCAATGTCTAAAGTTTTAACAAGATTTAAAGCTTCTAATTCTAATTCTAAATCTTCAATTTCATCAGTAGCCTCTGCCACTTCGTCAATTTCTTCCCACAAGTTTCCAGCTTGAGGGTGATATATAGATAATAGTTTTTGTAATGCTTGTTGTTGTCTAGAAACTTCAAGCACACCATCAAGAAATATAACATGGCCTAAAGTTACATAACCTTGTTGTTCGTCTACAAATAAAGATTTTTGATTTGTAGCATATCTTATTTCTTTGTTTTCTCCAGTATTTTCATCAAACCAAAACAATGGTTTTCTTAACGTGTGTTTAGACTGAACAGTCCAACTTATTGGAGATCTATTTTGAGTTAAAATATAAACTCTATCTTTTATTTCCCAATCTTTTTCAAGATTAGTTTTTCTTTTTTGTGTTTGTGTAGTCATGATATAATATAATAAAAATAAAAATGAGGATAGGGGTGGCCGAAACCACCCGTCCTCTAATAATAATTATGCTTTAAACAATACAAAGTTATTAGCACCTTGTACAATTAAACATCTTTCAGATAGATAGTGCATTCTCATTTCATCAATTGGAGATGAAGAAGCGCCACCTACAGATCCAGTAACCCAAGATTTCATTTTTCTGTTTTCAGTTTCAGAAGCTCTATATCTTACGTGTAAGAAAGGTCTTTTGATATTTTTTCCAAGAACTTGATCGTATACTGTTGAAGTACCAGCGGGAACTAGTACACCTTCAATATCTTTAAAACCACCTCTTGTTGAAAAATCATTTAAGTATTTCCAGTCAGTTTTGTAAAAATCATAAGAACCTCTTCTGTATCCAGTAAATCCTAGATTAAGAGCCATATCCTCGCTGTTGTTAAATACACCAAAAGAAGTACCTCCAGAGTATCCACCGTTTTGTTGTGCAAGAATATCATCAATTTCTAAAGAAAGATCTCTACCTAAGAAAAGCATATTTTCTTCAATAGCACCTTGCTTGTCTAATTGCTTAAGTACAGCATCAAAATCTGTTAAAGCACCACCAGAAGCTTGCGCTCCAAAGTCAGAATATACATTACCTCTTGCCTCAATAGCTTCAAAGAAACCTTCAGTACCTCTAGCAGTAGCAGTGATACCTGAATCGTAAAAATCTAAAGTAGCTCCAGTGTTTAATTGCTTAACACCTTCAACCATAGACATTTCTAGATAATCTTCCCAACGTAGTCTGTTTTCGTGCTCAGACTTTAAATACCATAAATAACCAGATGCTCCATTTTCAGAAGTAACTTCAATCCATCCTATTTGAGCAGTGTCAGATCCATTGATTGAATAGTGCTCTTTAAGAATAATTGGAGAGTTAGTAAATGTAGCATAGCTAGGATCTAGTTTCTCAGTAAAGTTGCCAGTACCTTTTGCAAATTCAGATCCGTAAGCAAGAGCTGTAAATCTTTGAGCATTTGTAATAGCAGGAATTCCAGTTAAAGATTTAACTTGGAAATAGTTACCAGAAACATTAGTTACAACACCTTTGATTACGGCACCAGTACCTCCTACTGCAGATGTAGCAGAAGATTGAGCTTGAATCATAACTGTTTGTCCTTTTCGGAAATTAACAGCAGTAGTTCCTTGTGTAGTAACACCTAAGCTTGTAGGCTGAGCTGTAGGAACATTAAAGTTCAATACAAGACCTCCTGTTGTAGCAGCACTTGCAGTTCCAGGAGTAGTTCCTGAAGTTGGCATTGTGCCCGCATTACTTAGATAAATAGCATTAGCATATCGTGTGTGCAATCTACCTTGCTCAGTCCAAATAATTTGGTCTGAAGTAGATGGCATCTCCGCTGATACCATACGAAGAAAAGAGCCTATAGATCTGTTTCCATATCTTTCAACTTCTTGTTCGTATACATCAGGTAAAAATTGTTGAGCCCACATATTAAATGAGCTGTCTGTAAAATCAATATAGTTACCAGCATATAATGCTTTGCTTTGGGTTGGTTGCAAAGCAGCTGGTATTCCACTTGTAAAAGCCATTTGTAAAAATTTTTAAAATTAAGTTATTTAGTCCATTTTATACGAAGCTTATCAGAAGAGTTACCGGAAACAACTTTTATTTTTTGACCTGCTGGCGTGCTTATACTAGAATTGTCAACACGAGGTTGCATATCTATGTTTTTTGCTTTCTTAGCAGCATCTTTTATCGCATCGGCACGGCCTTGCTCATAAAAATGATTTGCTATTTTATCAGCATTAGCGCCAACATATAAAGCCTTATGGTATTCCACTGGCTTTTCAATAACAGTTTTTTCTTTGTCCATGAATAAACTAGCAAAGTTTTTAAAATCACTTTGTGATTCTTTAACTTTTAGAGGATTTTCAATCTTAAATCTATATTTGTTTTCACCAACCTTAAAATCAAAACCTTTGAATTCATCGTTAAAAACTTTATTTGTTTTTAAAGTAAAATCCTCTCTAATTTTTTCTGCTTCTTTTAAAACTTCTTGATTATTATTATAAAGCTCTACGGCATCTTTATACTCTTCAGGAATACCATCTTGCTTTCTTAACTTAAGATCTGCATAGTATTTTTCTTTTGAATCTGTAAAATGCTTTTGAGCTTCATAAATCTTTTCTTTGAATGCTAATTGTTTTGCTTTAACTTCAGCTTGATCAGCTGTTTCTTCATCATAAGCAAAATCTTTTTGCATCAAAAAATTTATATCCTCATTATTTAAATGAGGTTTAGTTTGCCTTAAATATTCATATATTAGTGTAGCATTATCTAGTTTAGAATAGTCTTTATTTAAACTAACATAGTCTTCTAAAGAACCACCCGTTTCTTGCATAAAGCTTACTAACTTTTCAATATCTTCAGGGTAAATATTTTTTTCTTCTACCGCCTTTTGAACTTCCTCAACAATTTTTTCTTTTTGTTTAGTTTGCTCAACTTGTTTTTCTTCGGTATCTTTAATTAATTCTAAAGGAGAATCTACTTCTTGCCCTTGCTCTTTTTCTTTACTTTTATTTTCTTCTTCTTGTTTATTTTCTCCGGCAGGTTCTTTAGACTCTTCTTCGTTTTTTTCTTGAACCTCTTCGCTAGCTTCGGATCCACCGCGTACAGGTATCTCATCTGTGCTTTGCTCTTGAACGGCATCTTCTTCTTTTTTAGCAGGAGGGGTGTCTACATTTACACGATATACACCGTCCTCTTGAAATCCATAATTAGAATCGACTTCGCCTTTTTCTATTGCGTCTTGCAATACGTTGGCTTCTTTTTCTTGTGCTGAAACACTTTCGTTTGTTTCAACAGGTTTTACTTCAACTTGTTCTTCCATGATATAATATAATATAATAATTTATTTTACTTAGGTTCAAACCTTGATAGATCAAACCCACCTAAAACATCATTGCCTTTTGACTCAAATGATTTTTTAGGCTTTTCTGTTTTTGGGGGGCCAGCTATTGACGTAGAGCTAATTTTTTTGTCTGCTATTCTTTCCTGGACCTCCGCCTGCCTCCCGGCTAATTCTTTTTGTGCTTTTAATTCTAATTCTTTTAATTTAACATTAAGCTCATATTCGTAATACATAAGCTCTTTTTTTGTTTTAGCCTCTATTTCTAATTTTTTAATACCTAATTCATTTTCAGCAGTAGATATTTGTACTGTAGATGCTGCTTTCATTTGAGCAGATTGAGCTTTTGCTTCTTCTATTTGTATTTGCGCTTGACCTTGCGCTTCCGCTTGTGCAACAGAAGCTGCTTTTGCCTGCTCTTGGTCCATTGCTGCTTTTCTTTGCCTTCTAATTTTTAAAAGCTGATTTGCCAGTTTAACATTTTTTATATCTCTAATGTCAATAGCATCTTCTAAGTTTATTCCTTGTTGTGATAGAGCCACCTGTATGTTAGCTTCTAATAATTGTTTTTCTTGTTCGTCTGGCTCTATTTCTAAAAATATACCAAAGTCATGAATATGCAGGCTATTAAGCTCTTGTAAAGCACCCACCGTAAATTGGCCTAAAGCACTAATAAACGATTCTTTTGTTGGGTGAAATTCTAATACATCTTTAAATCTTAAAGATATTGCTTCAGCTATAGTTCCAGTAATAAACATACTACTGTCTAGTATATGCCTAGTTGCTACATTGCTATTTGCAGCAGCTAGTTTTTGTACTCCAACTAGTGCTTTAGGATCTGGGTCAGAACCATCCCTTGCCTCATTTAAACCAGTTATATCACGTATCATTTGTAAATACTGGTTATATGCGCCTATAAGAACTTGCACTTGATTCCCGCCTCCCCCTGGGAGTTCTTGAATTGGAACTTTACCAGGATTAATATCGCCTTCTGTATTTAAAGATCTACCTATAATAGAACCAGTCTGAAAATACATATTCAAAGCTTCCTGCGGATTGTAACTTGTGCCATTGCCTAAATCAATTTCTGAAAGCCCGTCTGCGTCTAAATAAACACCAGAAGGAACCATCTTTTGAATAGCCTGTTGCATTTTTAAATGCGTTAGCTGAATTAGATCAGCATATGGTGTCATCTTTGAAACTAAAGAATCTATTTTGCCTTTATATATTCTAGGTGCGGAAACAATATAATTCATTAATACCTTGTTGGTATTAGAAAAAGGACGAATCATATTAGCGGCCTTTTCCCATTTTAGTAAATTATTATTACCTAGTGCATATACTCCTTCATAAATGACCTCTCTTGCTTGAGCCACTCTTTGAAATCTTGTTCTTTTATCTTTAGGTGGATTAAAAGTATCTGATTTTTGTATAGCTCTCGCCCCGCCAGAGGTGGTTTCTTTTATTTTGTAAACGTCGTTTTCAAATGTTTTCCAATTGAAATATAATAAACTTACCGTGTTGCTATCTTTTTCTTGCCCTCTATCACCTATAGAGTTTGAATATGAACTATAAGAATTTCCTTTTTGTCTTAAATCTTCTAATTGCTCAACGTCTAAATTTGGAAATTGCTTTTTAAGCTCATTTATTTTTACTCTTTTAACTTCACCAAAATAATAACAATCTTGGAAATTGGGATCTTCTGTGTACGACCATACTAAATTAGCAGGGTCTACATAATCTAATTTTATTCCGTCTGTATTATTAAAAGAATGTTTTACAGCGCCTATACCTATTACAGCAATATCATAATCTACACGTTTTTTTATTTGATCATATTTATTGCTTAAAAATACATTTTGTATTGCTTGTTCTTGTGCTATTTCAATACTTTGTTTATATTGTAATTGCATATACAATTCAAGCTCTTCTGTATTTTGAGGAGCGTCATCATCAGGAACATTTCTAACATCTACATTTAATGTATTTTTTATATTGTCTATTAATGACTTTGCATTTATATCTCTTTGTATAGAGTTAACAAATTCAGTTCTTCTTCCCGTTGATATTGGATCTTGCGCAAATGCTTTTATAGAAAATAATCTATCTTGCATGCCATTAACAACTATGTCAACAAATTTAGGAACTATTGGTACCGGTTTCCAATCTAAATTTAAATAAGATAGGTCTCCATTTATAGCAAACTCATCTTTATACTTATTAATAGACTGCTCACCTCTAGCATATAACCTAAGCCTATGATACTCATCTCTAGATTGATTAAATCTTCCGGATGCTCCGTCTTTATTAAACCAATCTTGCTCAATAGCCTTTGCTACTTTTGTTCCGTAATCTATTGACTGCTTCTCTATGTCTAGCACTGCTTGACTAGGGAATTCAATATTTGTTTCAGTATATGCCATATTTATTTAATTAGCATGCTTTTATTGCCTTCATTTTTATATTTTGAAAACGAAAAATTAAGTTTTTTCGTTGTTCTTTCTTGTCTTGGTCTGTATAAATGTTTTCTACAAGCCATTATGGCTAAACCGCTGCTTATAGATGCATCATGAGCTGTACGTTTTGATATATCAAACTTAGCCCAATCTTCTAATGTTCTTTGAAAATACATATTTCCGTAATTTTCACCTAAAATACCGACGTTTTCTTCTATATAAGATTCTATTGCAGCCGCGTGGGCTTGTCTTATATCCTCAGAAGTATTAGGTATACCCCCTAGCTCAAATTCTGTTTTTGATAAATTGCCTATAAGTTTATCCGGGCGGTTCATAGAGTATCCTCTATAACCTCTCCTTTTAAAATGATATAATAATCTTGGCTTATTATTTTCAGCTAGTATGGACATACCATAAAAAACGCAAGCCATTAAAACATCTTCAAAAAATATTTCAGCTGTTTGGGGCCTTGCAATGTATTCTAAAAAAAATTTACTTGAGGGGAAATCGGAGTTCATTGAAAATGTAGTAAGCCCATGCAACGCTCCATTTGAACCACGACCACCAACTGTACCTGATATATCGTATGAGTCACATCCAAAATATCCGAAGCCTTCATTTCCCGGATATTTTATTCCCTTTTTTTCAACTACATTATTTCTTATATGTTCTTTTGGAACCCAACTTAACAAAAATCTTCCGTTTCTATTTGGTGTCCAAATAACTTCAGTATCTTTAATTCCATTTTTCCAAGAAAAACTACCTTTAACGACATAGCCTTTCATTGCCATTTCTTCATTATAATCTATTTGTTCGTATATTTTAGTAAGATTAAATAATGAGTTTAAAGTTTCATCTCTAAAAGCGTGTTTTTCAGATCTTGGAAATTGTCTATAATATTCATTTAATGCGTCAGCGTCGTTTTTAAGACCTTCAACTTCATTTTCCCAATGCTCAATGACTCCCGTGGTAATGAGGCTTCCTTCAATTCCTTTAACCGGATTTTGTGGTGTATCGAACACAGGGTATCCATACACATCAATGAATCCTTCGTAGCCCCATTCCATAGGTATGAACAAAGAGTATAGTCCACTTGCAGTCTGGCCATTTTTATTTCTTTCTGTAACATCTGAGTCATAATATAATTTTTTAAAATTATCACCCCCTTTATCTAAAGAATTTGAAGTTGACCCCATCAAGCATTTTCCAACTACTCTAGCTCCTAGCCTTAAGCAGGTTTTAGTTACTCGCCAGTTATTTAGTATATTATCAGGTCTTTCCCATTTACCAGATTCGTCATGCACTAATAGTATTAGCTTTTCACCATCATAACTGTTATCACCAGTATTTTTCCAATCAATAGTTGTATCAAGACCTTGACCTAAAAGTTCATCATCGGACTCTTTAAAAGAATTTCTTGTTAATCTTCTTGACGGAACCTTGTAGGATAACTCGGTTTTCGGCCTTTCCATTCCGTCCTGTATTGGTTTGAAAAAGAACGGATAGTTGGTCGATATTGGTACAACTTTATCGGTGAACATTTTTTTAGCGTCAGAACCGGTCTTGGATAGTATGCCAAATCTCGAGTCTCTTGATGTTGTAGCCATGTTAACAGTTTCTGATGATGCCATGAAGCTAAACCCAGACCGTCTATTTTTGAGGTAGCACATACCGTAACATCTGTAATCCGCTTTACACGCCTCCCAAAAATAATAAAATATCCTGTTAGCATGCCTGAACTCTGGGGCCCCCACGTCAATCTTTGTCCAGTTGAGATACATATAGTGCGATCCTGTAACATAACAGGGCTCACCGTTGCACATGAACCAGTAACCATCATTACGCCTATTAAATTCAGTATCAATATAATTATAATACTGTTCTTTAGTTTGTTCTGGATGATTCTTAAACTCATGTACTGTTTTAATTTTGTTTAATGATTCAGGTCTATTCCTTCTAGTAAATATTTGGTTTTCTTTTTTTAAATGATCACCATCTATTTTATCAGGAGTTTTAGGTATTGCTATCTTAAGACCTTGAATTTCATATATCTCACCTATTGTACCGTTTTTACTAATTACAACGCAGTCTAAATCAGCGTTATAACCATATTCGTATTTTTTATACTTGTTGTTTCTTTTTGTTTCTTTAGTATCTATGTGGTCTACAATTATGTTATAGAGAGATTGTTTATACATTATTTTATTCTATCTTCTACGCCTAAAAATTTTACAGACTCTTTATTTTGCTTTTTGTTTTCCGAAAGCTCTTCTATTTTTTCTATAATTTTAAATGAGTCTTCTATTGCAACCCATTTTGCTTGTGCTGCTATTTTTGCTTTCTCAGGTTCTAATTCAACTAAATTTATTTTTTGCCTTATAACTTTGTCAAGTTCAATTAAAGCAATTTCTGATGCTTCAATTACTTTTTTCCTTCGATCCATATTTTACTGTAACTTGATTTGATAAAACTCTATATAATTTTTGATTGTCTACATTAAATTCGTATTCTGAATCAGGTGTAAATCCCACTACGTCTCCTACGGACAATCCTAACGAGTTCAAATACTTGTTGCTATACACAAGCTCACCTAATAGTTTTTGCTCCCCTAAAACACTCCATTTTGAATCATCTTTAATAGGTTTTACAAAACAATATTCGTCTAAGCATTTCCATTCTACATTTCTTTTATAAGCATATATTTGATCTGGAGCAACCATATAGTCATTTTCCTGTATAAGGCTGGACGAATCTTTTTCTTTCCCACGTATATCAATCCATCTTCTAAAAACATTATGATGCAGTATTACGCTATCGCCAGGTTTAATAGGAGTTTTAAACATAGCCGGAATTGCTTTAACTAGACCCATACGGTTAGTATACATATAGTCTCTTTCAGAAATTTCAGTATTAAGTATTAATTCTTTGCCTTCTATTTCTTTAGAGTTGTTATATCTTTTATTTGATTCAATAATAAAATTAAAAACTGACCTCATTAATAGTCCAAATTAAATTCAACAGACACTGCCATGTTTTTATTAAAATGTTTCCATGGAAGTATTTCATCATTTTTTTTAATAAATATTTTATAAGCGCCCTCTTCTTCTAGTATGTCAGATATTGTATGACCACCGTAAACTTCTTGACCAACAGAATAATGCATTGCTTCATTCTTATAATCTTGGCCAATTGATATTTTTCTAATTAATTTCATTTTAATATGTCCAAATTGTTGTATCAGGCGCACCGGAATAGCCAATACCTAGATGCATAAATCCTCTTTTTCTGCTAATACCTATTCTAGTAAACCCAACTTCAATTGCTGCTTTTACTAATCTAAATGTTTTTTCGCCTCCCACACTTTCAATATCTACAGCCGCACCATACGCGTGCTCGCCTGGTTGTTTTTTTGCAGCCTCTATAGGGTGCTCAGGGCTTCTGTAGTCAGATGTGATTTTTATAGGATACCCATATACTTCTCTTAATTCATCTAACATTGAAAGAAGTTTTTCATCCATCATTTCAAAACCGTTAAACTCAGACTCTTCAAAGTATTTCATTTTTTATTTCTATCTTTTAATTTCATATAAATATTCATCCCAGTGTATATTATTGTCATAACCAATACTATGGTTTGCAAAGTGGGGTTGATGTTCGGCAGTGCTGAAAATGCAACTGCTCCGACGTTTATGCCGTAAATTTTTAAGTCGTTCATTATTTGTGTTTACTGTTTCCAAAAACTTTTTCTACCCCTCGTGAACCAAAATAGCCGCCAATAACAATAGTAAGTAAGCCTGTAATTGAATCTAATGGATAACCCATATACCACCCAGCTACATAACTTACTGTTAAAAATACCAATGTTAACGGCCTAACGTTAGCTGCAAGCCATGACCCTGAAGTTGCATCTGCAACCCAGCGCCTTGTTGTGCCGTCTATTTCAGCTCTCTCAATATCTAATTTTTTAAGTGCAATTTTTTTATCGGCTTCTGACATATCAGATCCGCCGATTATAGCCTGTATAACAGACCCAACAGGTGTATCACCCGCTATTGCGCCAACGACGTTAGGAATTTTTTCTAATAAGAACTTCCCAACGCCGGTATCTTTAAAACGTTTTTTAGCCATATTTAATTTTATTTAAATGCCATATATAAATAAGTGCCACCTGAAGCATTATACCAAGAACCAGTGCTATTTAAAGTAAATTTATTTGTTCCTAATACAATGTTAGTGGTAGAAGTGTCTTCTGCATTTGCAACGTGGGCATATAATTCCTTAGAGCCTCTCTGATTATCAACAATTACCCACCCTGTCGCGGCATTGATTCTTTTAATCATAACAAAACTAGGGCTAAAATCTAAAGCAACCTCCTTACCAGATGCCCCTGAACCGCTATAACTCCCAATTTTACTAAATCCAGAAACTGAGCGCCAACAGTAGGCGATATAGTTACTTGCACTACTATTAACACCCTCTACACCTGCTGTTGTTCCGTTTACAAACCCAAAAGTATTAGAGTCAACATTTCTTAAACCTCCATCAGTTGCTGCGCTTGCCTGTGCATTTGTTAAATTTAAATACAGCCAATTACCTGAAGTTAAATCCTTATGCCAAACCCTCCAGTTATTAGTGCCATCTGTAAGGTCTTTTAAAACAATCATCTCTGCATTAGTCAACCCATGGCCCACAGTAGCCGAAGAACTATTATTTCCTGTATATTTTACAATACTAAATCCAGCATCTTGGTTAGCACTTACCGCACTTTTGATTGTTCCATTGGTATTCCTGGTTAAATGACCAGGGTTGTTAAATGTTACATTTGTAGGAGTTCCTGAATATGTATTTCCAACGTCTCCAGCGCCAACACCTAAAGGATATGTAGCAATACAAGATGTATCTCCCAACACTTGTAAGGTGTTTATAGTGCTAGACGTTTCGTTATAAAGACTCGTAACTTCTGAGGAGCTAATTCCCCTATTAAATACGCGTACTTGGTCATATAGCCCTCCTCCATAGTTTGTAAGATAATGACCTACTGTTAAATTGCTTTTCCCACTAATTGCTGTTGTAGAAGATATGGTGTTAAAAAGGCTTCCATCAACATAAACAAGTTTTTGTGTAGAAGTAGATACAAATACAAAATGATGCCAAGTATTATCTCTCCATTCAGATGGTGTTGATGCAGACATTCTTGCTGTGGAATTATTGCCAAAATCAAAATAGTAATTCCCATTTTGGTGTAAAGCAAATCGTATAATATTTGTAGCCGCAGTTGAAGTGGGGTCAGATCCAAAAAACGGAAAATTATTTACATTATCTATTTTAACCCAAATTGAAAATGAATAAGTATTTGTAAACCCACTTAGAACATTAGGCAAGTCTATTTTACTATTACTCCCATTAAAACTAGCTGATCTATTTAATAAACCACCACCTTTCCAATTCCAAGCTACATAATCTACATTTGATTTATTGTTAACTGCCCAAGGGTGATTAGAATTACCACCTTGCCCAAGAAAAACGCCATTTACGTCATATAAACTTACATAGCCATAATTGGAAATTGAAGATGGTATTCGTTCTTCTGAACTAAGGTTTGAACTAATATAGTTTTCGCCATCTCCTCTTAAAACGTCAAATAACCCATTATCATAATTCGCAACTGTTCTAGCTTTAAACCAAGTTAAACTAGGCTCAAATCCTACACTAGAAATATATCTTGTAGCACCATTTCCTTTATACAACACCGCTTTAAAGTTAGATGTATCTACTTCAGGTTTTTCGTTGTAAAGTTGGGTTACTTGGCTAGAATCTAGGGCAGTTGAAAATATGCGTACTTGGTCAATTTTGCCATCAAAAGGTGCTGGAGTAGAAGCTTTGGCTGAATTTCCAAGCATAAAGTTTTGACCGCTACTAAACGTTGTAACACTTGTTGTAGATGTACCTAAACTAGTGCCATCTAAATAAACTTCATAAACACCGCTACCTAATGCTACTGCTATATGGTGCCAAGTTTTTGCAGTTACGTCTCCTGCTGTTCCAAAAAACTGTTGACTAAAACCATCAATAGATATTCTTAATCTACCATCGCTTGTTGTTTGCCAATACATATCAGCAGATGTAGAGTTCCAATTAGCAAAAAACATTCCTGAATCTAAAGAGTCTTCATTTATCCACATTGAAACAGAAAATGGGCTTGATATAGAGGATATTCCTGTATCTATTTTACTATTACTCCCATTAAACACCGCAGCTTGACCGAAGCGTCCAAACCTGTACTCTATATTTGTATCTGTTCCGCTGTAATCATACTTTACGTTACTATCTCCAACGCCACTATAGTTGCCGGATATATCTACGCCATCTCCATCTAATTTATATGTTGCTATTGCTGTTTTACCAGTTGGAAATGATAATGAATTAGCTGTACTTACTGTTTCGTTGTTATATAAATTAGCAACATCTGTAGCTGTTAATACTACATTATATACTCTGACTTGGTCTATTGTTCCGCTAAAATATTCCACTGGGTAATTAGGCATTGATCCTATTACACATTTTTGATAACCGCTATAGGAATAAGAACCCATAGAATTTGAGTCAGTAGCAACAGAACTCCCATTCACATATACCGTAGAGCCGCTGTTATTTCTTGTCACAACAATATGATACCAAATATTTGCTGTTGATAAAGTAAAATATACTTCATTACTTGACTCATTTCTATAATGAAAAGATGTTGTTTGGTCAGGTCTTTTACCTAAAGTAAAAGTCGGTCCACCGCTAAAATAACTTCCAAATACAATATGCCACTTAGATGCAGTTAAATCTTGAGGTTTCATCCAAAGAGATACAGAATGTGCTGTTGAACTTAATTGTAAAGTTGAATTCTCAATACCGGTTGAATTTCCAACAATCGTAGCCCCTTGATTAAATTTGCCTGTTGCGTTTGGACCTAAAGCTTTACTATTATTATCTAATTTATAATATGCTAAATTTGCTACAGGATAATCTATATTAGTTGTTGTAGCTTCAAGAGAATAAAATTTTTCATTATACAAGGTGGCTAATTCACTAGATTGTATTTCTCTGTTAAATACTCTTAAATGATCCAAATCACCTTTAAAGTGATGATTGCCATTATAAGCATAATGCCCTACGGTAATTCTATTAACCGCTGAATTTTGTAAAGATAATGAAGTTCTAGTCTGTGTAGCAATAGGGGTTGAGTTACCATCATAATAATACTTCACGGTAGTCCCCGAATAAGTCATAAGTACATGGTGCCATACATTATCAGTAACTATTTGTCCTGTAGAAAGTGATCCTTCTGGAAAATAGCCATAAAGAACTCTATTATAAGAACCGCCATCATCTCCTACAGCTATGCCAAACGCATCGCCGTTACTAACACCGCTCATGTCTCCAATATTAACCATATGCCCATAATCAGAAACAGAGGCAGAATCATCCCATTTAAACCAAAAAGAAATACTTACAGATGTTAATCCCTGTAAGTCGCTAACTGGGTAAGCCCTAGCAGATGTATTATAACCATCAAATCTAGCACCTAAATTGAGCCCTCCAGATACGCCATGATCAGGGCTTCCAAAAACACCCATATCATTATCATTACCACTGCTATCGGAAAAATCATAATCCATAGTGTATAATCCTATACAACTATTGTCTCCAAATATATCTTCTTTATAAATATAGTTAGGTCCCGCAAAAAACCCTGAGTTGAACCCTTGTCCAAACATATTATTCTGGTTGTACTATAGTGTACCAAAACTCAGTAGCTGATACACATAGTATTTGAATTAAATTTTTAGTCCCTGAGGTGTCGTCATAACTACCTGAAGTTTTATTAAAAGTTCCCGAACCTCCGCCTACAGTCCAAGTGTCTGCTGTATATGAACCGCCGGCTCCTGTAACTAATATTACTTTTGTTATTCCTACAACAGGATTTTGTATGTTAAATGTTGTATTTGCATTAGGTGTTAAAGTAAACACTTCTGCGTTTTTAAAGTTAACATTAACTGTTGTGCCTGCTGTAAGCGTATCTGTTGTGTTAAATTCATCGGCTAATATATCCGACGTTATTTTTGTTAATGCCATATTAGAATGTTATTGTTCCTGTACCTGCTGTAAATGATATTACAGTGTCTCCAGATACAGTTGAAGTTGAATGTGTTAATCCTCCTGATATTGTTGGTGTAGCTCCTGTAAATCTTAAAATTACAATTCCTGATCCCCCGGGGGCTCCTTGATAATTATATAAACCACCAGAAGAATAATTGCCATCACCACCGGCGCCTTCGCCACCAATTCCTCTATTAGCTGCACCAGCAACTGCAATATCATAGGTTCCGCCTCCTTCACCGTGCCCACCGCCACCATAAGTTACATTGCTTCCTGTTATATTGTTTGTAACACCAGCGCCTCCGTTTCCTTGTGTGTTGCTTCCAGAAGAAGCACCTCCAGCACCCCCAGCACCACCGCCACCGGATGATGCACAACAACCAGCACCCATATTCCCACCAGCATTGCCTGCAGTTGCAGAACCACCTAAAGCACCAACTATACCGCCAGCACCACCACCGGATGCCCCTGATCTTCCATGATTACCACTGCTTAAAGCACCTGACTGTTGAGAACTACCTCCGCCACCACCACCAGTGGCGGTTATATCATGAAAAATAGAATCCCCACCGTTTGGGCCACGCACTGATGCACCTGTCCACGAGCCACCATTAGAAGTAGGGGCGACTTGCACGATAAGATTTGTTCCTAAAGAAAAATCCGCTGTAGAGGTTACAACAGCACCACCGCCGCCTCCGCCACCTGCTCTATCATTGCTAGGAGATCCACCACCGCCTGTGCCACCTGCACCAACAATTAAATATTGTATGCTTATATTTCCTTTAAAAGCAGAAAGCATTATAGTATCGCCTAACATTTATGAAGCTATTTGTGATATTGTATACCAAAATTCAGTTGCACCAACGCACATAATTTGTATTAAATTTTTCTTTGCATTAGTATCATCATAGTCTCCTGCTATTTTATTAAATGTATTAGCAGAACCACCAACGTTTAAAGTTATAGTATATGAATTACCCGTTCCTGTTATTATAAAAGCTTTTGATATACCAATTACCGGATCTGTAATATTTAATGTTGTATTTGATGTAGGCGTTAGCGTAAATATCTGAGCACTATCGTAATCCACATTAACTGTTGTCGCTGGCGTTAAAGCCGTAATTGTATTAAATCCACCAGTTAATAATTCTGGTTTTACTTTGGTTTGTGCCATAATTTATGAATATGCGGATACTGTTAATAAAGGGTAGGTCCATACGCTATCGCCAGACGCGCTATTACCATCCATCCAAGTATTTGTGTTCATACTAGATGTATATGAAGAATCATATCTTCTTGCCTTCATTTTTATTGTTTTGCCTGTTGTCCAATTTGAAAATTTGCCATTTGGTATATCATCGCTCGCAGCGGTTAAATCAAAAACAAAATCCATTCTACCCTGCATTGTGCCATAAGCATAAGAAGCTGTATAACCATCACTAGATGACAGCTGCCTATATGCGGCAGTAACTTCCAAGTCGTCAACATATAATCTAAAGTGCGATATACCAGATCTGGACGTGGGGTCAAATTTAAAAATGTATTCATAGTGAACATATTTTGTATCTGTAGGCGGTACATACGTTATTGAACTCCCAATAATATCCGCGTAGCTATTATTTGTTGTTTGACCACCCGTTACATTTTCAAGCGTATATGATGAAGAAATTCCTTCAACTGTTCTGCCATCACAAATACCTGATATTGACTCAATTAAATTATTAGAAGAGGCTACTATAAAAAAATCCGTAAAATTTCCCATTATGAATATGCTATTACTGTTAATACAGGCTTAGTAAAAACTTCATTACCACTAGCTGATGTTCCATCCTCATATGTATTTGCATTAGCTGCCGCTTGATATGTGCTGCTGTATTCTCTACCTGTAACTTTTATAGTTTTGCTAGACGTCCAATTAGAAAATTTTCCATTAGCCGCGTCATCACTTGTGGCGGTTAAATCAAATACGTATTCCATTGTATTTGTAAAACTCCCATGCTGACTAGAGTGAGACCCTTTATATTGACTAGCAAAGTGCGAATATGCTGGTATTATTTCTGTACTATCTACATAAAGTCTAAAATGTGAAATTCCACTAGATCCTTTTGAGTCCCATTTAAAATTAAATCTATATAAAACGTATTTGGTATCAGAAGGAGGTGTATAAGCTATGCTACTACCAGATATATCTACATAGCTTGTGCTTAAATTTGTAGCGGCTGTTACTGATTGTAGTGTATAATTACCAGATGGAACTGTAATGACTCTGCCGTCACAAGTTCCCGATATAACCTCTAAAACATTATTGCCTGTAGTCGCTGGAAATATATCGCTTAAATTACCCATATGCTATTATTGTTAATGTAGGCTTTCTCCAAGAATACGTATCTGAGTTTCCTCCGGAATAAAGATTCCCTCCATCTCTCCAATAATTAGAATGAGGAGCTGACCTATAAGTGCTGCTGTAGTCTCTAAATTTAATGCTTATAGTTTTATCACTAGTCCAGTTGGCAAATTTGCCTTGTGATGCATTATCAGAACTTACCGTTAAATCAAACACCCAATAAAACGTATGTGTCCAGCCAGGATGAAAACTGTTATGATTCCCAGAATAATTACTTGAAATAGTTGTTTTTGATTTTGTTATAACTGTCCCGTCAATATCTATATAATAATGACTTATTCCTGTTGATCCTCTTGTATTATTTGTATTATATCTCGATCCCCATTTCATATCAAATCTATATAACACAGATTTTGCATCCGCGGGTGGAGTATATGTTATAGGGCTTCCTGTTACGGTTGCATAACTAGTCGTGCCAAACTGCTTTGAAGTAACGTTTTGTAAGACATATGAATTATCATTAACAGTTACTGTTCTTCCATCAGCTGTGCCCTGCACTATTTCTAATACATTTGTACTGGAAGCTGCTGGAAAAAATGTTGATAAATTACCCATATTATTGTCCTATTATTACCCAACCTTGATCAACCCCGGAGTATATTAATTCAAAACTAGCAGATGCTGTATCTAATGTTAAATTAGCTGCAGCACCCATAATTTTTTTATTGTTTGCTCCCAGCACACAAGTTGCAACACCAGACCTATTGGATACTTTTACACTGTCACCAACCTGAGGATTAGCAGGTAATGTCAAAGTTAAATTAGCTGTTAATACATATACACTGTTTGCAACAGCAGTCGTGTTACTAGATATAACACCTACAGTCGGTTTATGCGATGGGACAGTTAATAGGCCGCCGCTGTTAACAGACATTATTTCAATAGTATAGTTATTGTCCGGTGCAGTAGTAAATGTTATAACCCTATTCGATAAAGAATAAGTTGACTTCTCTTGGTATACTCCTTGAAGGAATACCATTGTAAACTTTTCATCTGTAGGATTACCATTCACAAGTGTAAATGCGGTTTGACTACCTGTACCTGTAAAAGCATCATATTCCATATATGATGACTGCTGTACATTAACGGCACCCATGTGCATTACCTCTATAGTATAACCATTTTGAGGTGCTGTGCTAAAAGTTATTATATTATTAGCAACTACATATGTTGACTTTTCTTGGTATACACCTTGAATAAAAACAAATGTAAAGTCTTCACTTGTGGGGTTTGACCCTAATGTAAAGCTAGTAGCTGAACCATTACCTGTAAAGGTGTTTTTGTTCATTGCAGAAGCACCTGATACAGTTACAGCTTTAACATTTATTATTTCTATATTGTCAGTACCAGCATGTGGTGCTGAAGAAAAAGTAATAACGTTACCAGCACTGCTATAGTTAAGCTTAGATTGATATACACCGTCTACATAAACTTGCGTATTAACTTCGTCTGTTATAGGCGAAGTTAAAGTAAACTGAGTTGTTGACCCGTTACCAGAAAATGTATTTCTTTCAATAGCAGATGTATCTCCACCACCACCAGCAATAGCTCCCCAAGCACCGTCTGCATAACCTTCAAACTGATTATCAGTAGTGCTGTATCTTAGCATACCATTTGCGGCAGTAGGCCTTTGAGCTGTAGTTCCTACCGGAACTTTTATTGCGTCTGTGCTATTTATATCAAGCTTAACAGACGGGCTGCTAGTACCTATTCCTACTTTTCCGTTTTCTGTAACGTGTAAAGTCTGAATTTCAGTATTAGAAGAATTATAGTGCCCTAGTGTTAATACATCATTTACAACAGAGCCAATAAATCCTGAATATCCATCACCCGCTGCTTCGCTATTTCCGTAGTGCCTAAATTTAAGTATTTTATCTTGATTAGTCTCACCATTTAAAATAACAGTAGTTGCTTCAGCTGTTTCTGTATTTATATCTAAATGCCCTTGAGGGCTAGAAGTACCTATTCCTACTTTGCCATCGGATTCAATCCGCATTCTCTCGTTTGCACCCCTAGTTCTAAAGATTATATGACTATTAAAATCATCTCTATAATCTGTTAAGATTAATCCTGAGTTATTACCACCACCTGCGTCATATTTAAAATCTGCATAAGCATTTTGGTTTCTATAAAGCTTTAGAATTGCTAAATCAGCAGCAGCACCCCCTGTTTGAAGTCTAAGTTCTGTATCTCCTGAAGAAGCTACTTCAAGAGCAGAACTAGGACTCGAAGTTCCTATTCCAACTTGGCCAGAACTATTTATGCGCATGTGCTCCGAACCATTTCTTGAGAATCTTGTATAAGCACCTGCGGCATCTATAGTAATTGGATAGCCACTATCTATTAAGAATCCATCAGTAGTTCTATTATCATACTCAATTCCAACAGAAGCATATACTGTAGTATCGGAATTAAAGGTCCATTGTATGTCTCCTTTAGTTCCTCCAACGCCAGATTTAAGTTTTAGATTAGCGTTGCTAGCATCTAAAATTGCATTACCAGCAACCTCTATTTTTTCAGTAGGACTAGAAGTTCCTATTCCTATTTTACCCGAAGACTCTGTAATAATAGAATCTGCTACAGCTGAGGTTGCTGAAAATTTAGCTATCTTATTAGCTGTTCCAGCACCAGTTATTCCACCCGATGGTAAAGCTTGGTTTTCCCATCTGCCGTTTGAACTGTTGTAGCGTATGACTTGGTCATTGCTAACACTGCTTATATCTACGTCTTGTAAATCACCCAGTGAGGCTGAAGCTGATACGCCTCCTAAATCAACAGAAGCTAAACCTCTAAATGCACCAGCTGTTAATATTTTTGCTTGAGCAGTATCATTTACAGCAGTAGCATTGCCTTTTAGTACAATAGCGCCAAGATATATGGCTTGGTCAGAAGTATTTTCTGCTTCTAAAAAGTCTTCAAGTATATATTCTTTTTCAGCATCAATTATGCTGGCATAAGTATCATGCCCGTAGTAAGAAACTACTATATTTGGTGTTCCTGGAAAATAAAATAATCTCTGTACGGCAAAATTACCGCCAGAGACTGTTTGTAAAGTTCCAGAACCATTGTCGTATTTTGTTGGGTCTAATACAGTATAACCATTGCCACTAGGACCATCATCTAAAACAAATCCTCCTGAATTATTCCTGTAATACCTATGTATAACACACTGGGTTTTAGCAGAGTCTGAAACAGTAGATGGGTTTTCTGGATCAGCAGTATAGTTTCTGCCTAAAGCAAAAGCAACACCTGCTGCTCTATTTATAGATAGATTAGCCCCATTTGCAGATACCTTATGACCTGATTTTTTAAGAGGGCCAAATATATTAGCAAACTCATTTATTTGAGCTGTATTATCGTATGCTGTAATTGGAAATGTTTTTACAAACTTAAGTACACCTTCGCTGTGTATAGCACTTCCTATTGTTATGTTGTTTCTCTTTTGGGCATCTGTAAACGCTGTAGCTTGCTGTTGAACAGCTCCGTTAACATCTACATATATCCAGGAGTTAAGTTGTTCTGTATTACCAGAATCTAAGTTAGATACTGTTATAGTTTGCTGAGCCCAAGAAATCTTTTTAATTTCAGGGTGTGGATCAGACCCGCTTGCTTTGTTTATATCATTTATTATACCATCGCCCGCGGCAATAGTAAATTGTGTACCATTAGCAACAGATAGTTCACCACCATTTAATATACCGGTTGATAATACTTCTGTTAAGTAATCAATGCTTAAATCTTTATCATCATATCTAAAATGCAAAACATCATTACCACTTTCGGTACTAAAATATATACCGTTGTCAAAAGTTGGAGTTGATGATTGTGCATTAGATAATTGAATAGAATCACCTACTGTTAGATCACTTGCAATTGTTACATCATCAGGGAGACCAACCGTAAACGATGTTGGTAAGTTTTGAGCACCCGTTGGGCTTACTTCAACTTCATTAGAAGTACCTGCAACTGTAATGGTGGGCTTATTTTGTATAAATGCGTCAGAAGTGTTGTCTGTCTCGTTGTAATTAGCCTGCACATTAACCTCTGCTCCTGCAGAAATACTGGTTAATTTCGTTCTTTCGCTTGAAGTTATTATTTCACCAGAACCCGCATTTGTAACGTCGTTTAACTCTGTAACACTGTGAGTGCTAAGATCAGTTAAATCAGTAGGTTTATTTTGTATAAATGCATCATTTGCACTATCGGATTGAGCCCAATTTGATTGCACATTAACTTCAGCATTAGTTGCAATACTATTGAGTTTTGCTAATAAATTAGAAGTAAAATCTTCAGTTGATAAGCCTTTACCGGCAACTTTATCTTCTTTAGTAGCCATAGCAGTGTTCAGACTAGCTATAGAAGCATTGTTAGCTTTTATATAATCTACAACTTCTTGCAGTGTATCTAAAGACGGATCATTACTTGCAATTGCAGCGTTTATTAAATCTACTAAATCTTTTAATATTTTACCTTGAGCTGCAGATAATACTTTTGTGCTGTCTGTTGATGTTAAGTTGTCTACAATATCATCAGGTGTTAAAGCATTTAAATCAGCCGCTGAAACAAAACCAAACGGTGCTAAAACAATATTTGCAGCAGTGGGATTGCCGCTACTAGCCTTCATTGTAACACTTAGTAGTTTGCCACCTTGTATATCTGTAATATTAGTTACATTAAAAACAGCAAAATTATCTACAGTGTCATTTAATATATCAGTAACTTTAATATTTTGATTTACCATAAAAGGTAAAACGTTTGATATATCTGCTGAGTTAGCGCTTTCTGTTGAAACTGCTATTTTATCAATATTCGCCCAACTAAATTGCAAAGGTGCCGTAGGGTTTACATCATATTCAATATTACCAGAGTCAATTGTGCTATTATCATATTTTCCTCCGTAGTTAAATTGATAGCCTATCTTAGCCCCGTCTGCAATACCTTCTTTAGCAAAAAATGCAGCAATATCACTTATTTGAAATAACTTAGTAGAGTTGTCCGCCGCATCATTACCTACTAGTTTATCACCACCAGTGATAGTGGTATCGGTTGAATATTGTTGTATTCTAGCCATTATGGATAATGATTAATTGAGCTTACTGTATCGGCCACTCCTGCCCCTGAGCTGTTAAGATTATAGCCTGCGGTAGGAACCCATACGGTTGAAAATGTCATATAAGTAGGATTAGCATCATTTGTCAATGTCATATCATATTGAGCATTAAAACTTGAAGGCAAATTTCCAGAAGGCAGCGAGGAATTTATGTTGGATAAATACCAAATTTGTAACGGCCCACCACCAGTACTCCAGTAATAAGTTCCTGAATACGACGCCACACCGTGATTTGTTTGAGTTGCATACGTTGCAGTAGTGCTCCCCCCATTGAATTGAGCCCTAGCCTGAGCAGAATTTTGAGTCGTTAAAAAAGACCAGGGTATGCTCCCATTGGTTGTAAAACTGTGCGTAACCCTAAAAGATGCACCATTTGCCCATCTCGTTACGCCATTTACTACAGTTGTATTATTTACAAGATTACTAACGCTAACTGAACCATTTATAGATATGTTTGATACACTGGGCCCGGCCGCTTGCGTTAAAGTTCTAGATGTAGGTACCCCTGACGCTAACGTAGTACTGCCTTGAGGAGCTATTGTAACACCTGGACTTCTTTGTCCTGCTCCATAACTATTGTTAGCACTTATTACAATATTAAAAGCTTGGCTTGCAGAGCTTAATGATTGCGAACCTAATGAGCCTGCCCCATTTGCTCCTGTTAAATTAAATGCAGCACCTACTTCACCACCTATATTTAATACTCTAGTTTCGCCTGCATTTGATACAGTTGAAGTATCTGCAAAAGCAAAACTTTGTATTTCTTTTGTATTTGGGTATACTTCTTCATGCCCAATATAGCCTTTTGTCATATCAACAATGCCTAGCTTTATAGCTGATATGTTTGCATTTTCAATGTTAGAAGGCATACTAAGCTGTTATAATATAAAATGTATCTGGATCGTATAAATCTATTTGATACCCTGAAGTAACACTTGAAGAGTATGCAGACGTAAAATCTACAATTACGCTTGTGCCATTAGGTACTCCAGAAACAGTACCCTGAGTTCTATTTGTATTACTTCCTGACCCTGCTGTAACAAATACAATATCGTTAACTGTAAATATACTAGATGATGATACTGTAAAAGTGACAGAAGATGCACCTGAAGGAGCTCCGCTGGTAGTACCTGTTGCTGCTAAACCATTATATTGCGTCTGATTACCTCTCCAAAAGTTTAGTAGGCTTTCATTATTTCCAGTGGCAGCTTTATAATAATGCTGACCACCTATTCTTGTTGTTAAATTTGCCATTATGTAAATTTTAAAGTATGTGTTCCTGAAGTCCAGGTTAACACTGTATAGTCTCCGTCTGTAGTGGCTGTAGCTCCTGTAGTAACATATGTATTACCAACAGTTAAAAATCTTATAATAACAATGCCCCCAGCTCCACCACCTCTTGACATTCTTCTATTGCCATGAGTGCTGTGATAATAAGAAGCGCCACCTAATCCTCCTCTACCGTAATATGCATACCCTGTAGTACCATATGTTCCAGTTGCAGTATAAGTACCACTTAAATTTTGGGAAATATCCCAATAACCATCGTTTATATAATAGCTTGGAAAACCTGTCCATTGAATTATTATAAATCCTGAGTTGCCATCTACATCATCCCCCACAAGTCTAGCGCCTGGCCATGAAGCACCATATATAAGACTAGCACCTGTAATAGAACTAGACACCCCGCCTGGAGAACTTCCACTTGCATTTATAGCGTGTCCATAATACGCACGCCCTGTGTGACCTCTTGCGGCCCCTATGCCACCTTGATAGCCCCCGTTTGTAGGGTCTGGTACTGCTGGCGCTGTGCCATTTGATGTACCACCACCATAGCCGCCCGTACCGCCACCACCTGCTCTAATGTCAATATTTTGGCCCACAAGACTGGTTGTTCCTGACTGCCCTCCTACCACTATATTGTAAACAGACCCTGTGCTAAAGCTTTGGGTTGTATGAGTAGGTGTGCCCGCTCCTGAAGACCAACGTATTTCGCCAGTTCCACCACCGCCACCGGCCGACTCATAAGCTGGTCCATAGTTAGATGGGGAGTTGGCACAATTTCCGCCTGGTCCTCCGCCACCAATCATTAAAAAATCAGCTAAAACGGAACTTCCTCCTAATGTGCTTGTGATATTACCTTGGGATATATTTGCTGTTATATTACCAAAACTTACGTTTGGTGAAGTATTACCAAAACTCATTAAAAAGTAATGTAAAGTTTATTGGGTGTTCTTTTGCCTACTGTATAATCTGTAGTGTTACTGGAGGTAAATGCCGCACTCATGTTTATAGTTACAGTGCCTGCTCCTTCAGCAGTAACGCTACCTTGCTTTTCAATATTAGTTTTTGAATCATCTGTAACATACACGACATCCCCATTAGCAAAACTATTTGCTAATATATCTGAACTAGTAATAGTCAGTGAAGATGCAGATGAAGGCGCTGATGTAGCCCCGTTAGTTATTCTAAATGGAGCACCAGCTTCGGTTCCTGAATAAAAGGAAATATCTGATGCACTATTTGAATCATCTACATTTGTTGCTACAGTAGAAGATGTAGAAGCAGTAGCATTGTTTATCGGATTGTTTGCCGTAGCTCCTGGATAAAAAGTCTTTATATCTGCCATAGCTTATGTTATTAGCCAACCAACAGTGCTATTCATATATAAGCATCTTATCGGTTGGTTATTTGTTATTGTTATTGTTTGATTTGAACTCTCTATTGTTGTTGACGCAACAGTAACCGTTCCTGTTCCAATCTTTTTCAAAACAACTTCATCACCAGCATTTAAGCTAGCGGAAGGTAGTGTTACGGTATAGTTTGAACTTCCGTCTAATACATTAACAGAATTAACATTTAATGTGGCTGTACCGTTTATCACACTTGCTGTAGCGTTGGTTATTCCTAGAAGACCAGCGCTTGGTAAATCTATTTGTAGTCCCATTAGCTAATTCCATTTATTACCCAGCCATTTGCAGCATCAGTATAGAACAACTCAAATGATGAGGTTTGTTCATCTAACACCAGCGAGCTGGTTCTCATTATTTTTTCTGACCCATTTGGGTTTATTGTCCACGTATATGCTGATTGTGTATAAATACCATTTGCATCAAAAGCCGAAAGATTAGTAAACTTAATGCTATCCCCAGCTGTTCCTGCAGGAAGCGTTATTGTTCGATCTGCTGTTATATTTGAAAGTATGTAATATTTTTGCTTTTCAACAGTTGTATTTGTTGTTAAAGCACCACCGTAAGCATATCCTTGTTTCAAAACCACCTGTCCATTAGCTGGCGCAGTTTCTATAAGATTTTCAAAATTTATAGATAATAAAGCAACATTTGTTAATGATGAAGGTGAATAATCATAAGTAGCCCCGTTTGCTGAAGCTAATATGCTTAAAGGATTATGTGATACTGCTTTTGTAGATGGATCGTATTGTAAGTAATTAGGCTTAGACGCTTGTGGTATATCATTTAACTTTAATACTTCTGAATTTACATTAAACTCGCTAGTATTAATTACTATTACCCCATCCCCTTGTTTACCAAACGTTATACTAAGGTTTGTTTCATTTTCAGATATTATTTGATAAATATTTACTGTTGAGTCATTAATTAAGCCCCCAACAGATGGGAATGCCGTGCTGTATGTACTTTCTACAAAATACAACGCTTGATTTGCTGGTGCAGCATCAATCAAAGTTTTTATAGCTGTATGATTAGCAGAAGATAAAGTTATACTCGTTGCATTAGCAGTTATATTTATTCCTGAAAAACTTGCAGGGGATGTAGCCGCTTGAAAAAGTGCGCCATTACTTTGACGTATTCCGTAGAATAATCTTCCCATAGTAATACTACCTGACGGGCCAGCTAATGTTTCTGAAAGCCCTGGAAGAGCCGAGGCTACCCCCGATGCTAATTCCGGTAAATCGAAATAGTCAGATCCTATTTGTAATTTGGATAGTAAGCCTTGATCTGTTAAACCGGATAAGCTAGAAGGATTTCCTTCAACAGCTTTTATTTGTGCCCCAGTAACTACACCTGAAGAATTTTGTAAAGCAATACCTGTTGCGGACAATACGGCTCTTGTGCCGTCTGCTGCAATTGCAGTAACTGTATTTTGTCCCATAACAGTTCTGCCGTTATTTGCAGTACCATCGGTATCTCTTACAACATCTGTAATAAATCTTGTATTGTTTGAAATTATAGTTTCACCTGCACCAGAAATAGTAAGATTAGTGCCGTCTGTTCCCATAGATACATTAGGTGCAGTATCGCCAAATACAACTGTAGACTCTGAGTCTTTTAAATTTATAGCACCATGTACATTTAAATTTCTAGGGTCATTATTAGGATTATCTGTTCCTATTGTAACATCTCCTGAGTCTATAATTAAATCTCTTGTAATTTTTAATTTGCCAATTACTTGAGTTTCAATTTGTTGCGCTCCTGTAGAAAACGTAAATTCTGTAAACGCTACTTGACCACCTGTATATGTTTCATTTAATGTAACATTAAAACACCAGTCGGTATATTTATTATTCCCGTTTACAGTATATTTGCTATCATTAGGAGCAGGGGAGTCTGAAGTAAATGTTGGCGTATTATAAGATGTTACAGTGCCCGTGTAAGTGACACCCCCTAAAACGCCTGTAAATGTTGCTGAGTTTGTTGCAAAGTCAGCTAAATCATAATCTAAAGCAAATTGCCCGTCGTTATAATCTCTTATAATTAAAAAAACTTGGCCTGTGCCAAGTGTGTTTAAATATATATCAGTTCCGGTATTAACCGTTGAACTTTTTAGTACGACATTTGTAAGCACGGAACTTTTTAAAGTTCTTACAAGTGACTTTTCATATGCAGTACCTTCTCTGTTTACTGAAAGGAAGAAGCCTAAAGGAACAGAGTCGGGTATATTATTTACAGTATTCCCGTCCCCGATTATATAAGTCTTTAGACTATCTATCGTATAATTTTTAGTTGCTAATGCGGATGAAGAATTTGCATCAGTACCCAAAAGCTTATCGCTTCCTTCGACAGTAGAGTCTATGGTATATGTACTGATTCTTGCCATTATTTATTTTTTAATAAAGTTCCTTTAGAATTATTTTTAACCCGTCTAGTTATTGGCACCATACAATCACAAATTGTTGTCTTGCAATCGCATAAATCTTTTCCTTTACCTAATAAACTTATTTTTTTACTTTTCATAATTATGCGTCTGTTATTAGTGCTTCTATTACTCCGTTGACTTTAAGAGTATCGTTAGTAGCAAATTTGTATGATTGTTGTATTCCTTCAGGTGTTTTAAACATTATTACAGTATGAACAGCTGATCCTTTAGTTACAGTCATAGTTGCTGTAACACTATTAGGCCTTACCTTAACATCATATACTAACTTAGCAACATCTGTTTGATATGTTCCATTAGCAAGTTTGTCAGGCCCATTTGTCATAAATTCTCTTAATACAACACCAGTTATGGTTACACCATTTGATGGAGCAGCAGCGGAGTATGTCACTTCGCCTGTAGTTGCATTAACAGAAGGAGTTATAGCTAAAAATCCCATTTTTTATTTTTTTTGTTTGTTAAATTTTTTAATTGCTTGGCTATATACTTTATCTATATACCTTTCGCGCTTCATTATTTTATTGCGCTTAGTAGACTCAGGTAAATTTTCTTCACCTATAAGTATTCTATATATTCTATTTATTAAATATTTTCCTTTGTAGCTTACTTTATATTTATTATGGTCTCCTATTCTTCCTTTGCCCATATGTACTTTTTCAATCCAACCTTGTTTCTGTAATCTATAAAACCTTGTTTTATCCCAAGAATAATATAAAGTCCCGTCTTTAAAGTCATTAATTGTAAAGTAAAAAATAGGATCTAAATAAAACAAAAGCTCTAAGTCTGCTACACCTAAATTATTATTAATACAGGCCCAACGTGATACTAATCTATAATTTTTTAAAAAATCTACTTTTAACTCTCCTCTTTCAACAAAATCAGATCGATCCATTATAAAATAGCAACTACGTCTTTAAGAGCTATAACTTTGTATAGTTCATCGCTATACTCTATATCGTGGCCTGAAACTTTATCGTATAATATTTTTTGCTTTTCTTTTATTACATCTGGTCCAGATGACATTACAATTCCTTTGCGGTAGCGCATTTCTTCATGCTTGTCCGCAAGCTCTAACCCTCCAGCTGTTTTTTTAATATTTTCAGCTATGTCTTTTATAATTATGTAATTGCCTATTGCTATCATTCTTCTCTAACATTTGAAATTACACAATCAGTGGAAAGGATAGTAGCGGCTACAGATACAGCATTATTTAAAGCTGTCTTTGTAACAAGGAGCGGATCTACAATACCACGATTAATCATGTCTTTAATGCACCCGCAGGTAACATCCACACCTTCGCCCCATTTGTTTAAACTATATGAAGCAGGTTCTAAACCAGCATTTTTAAGTATTTTGGTAAAAGGCGCGGCTAAAGCTGATTTTAAAATTTCTAAACCAGTTAACATTCCACCGTTTAATTTCATAACACCTGTATCCATAACAGCTGCATGCGCCAATGCTGATCCACCCCCGGGTAATATGCCTTCTTTTTTGGCAGCACGAACGGCGTGTATAGCATCATCTACTCTGTCTTGTTTTTCTTTTAGCTCTACTTCAGTATCTGCGCCTACAAATATTACTGCAACGCCGCCCGATAATAAAGCTAATCGATCATTTAAATGTTTAGTCATTACATGATGATCTTCTTTTTCAAGAACAGTTTTTAAATACTTAATTCTGTCTTGTACTTCTTTTGGCTTATCATTAACCATAAGTACAGTACCATCTTTATCTGAAAAGGCTTTATCAGCCGACCCTAACATGTCAGGGGTGATTGCATCAATTGAATCACCCAGCGTTTCATCAAAAACTTTTGCACCGACAAGCAACGCTAGATCCTCTAGTATATCTTTTCTTTTAAGTCCAAAACTTGGAGGGTCTATAACGTTGACCTTAATGTTGCCCTTTACCTTATTCATGGCTAAAGCCGCTAGCGGTTGCGACTCTAAAGGAGCAACAAGGAGCATTGATCGATTGGACTGTATCGCATACTCCAAGATGTCTTGAATTTTTCTCATGTTTGGAATATCCGAAACACTTAAGAAAATTAAAGGATTGTCTAGTTCAGTAATCTCTTTTTCATTATTAGTATAAAAATGAGGACTTTTGCTTACTGAACCTATTTTTGTGCCTTGTACCGCTTGCACATAAGTTTCACTAGTAGGAGAGCTTTCCATAGTAACAACCCCATTATCACCTGCTTGATTGAAAGCTTTAGCTATTATATCGCCAAGCTCTACATCATTATTAGCAGATATAGTTGAAACCTGCATTAACTTTTCTTTTTCTATAGGTATAGCCTTTTCATCTAGTATTTTTATAATATGATCTTTAAAAAGATCCATACCTTTTCTTATATCTCTAAAAGAATGCTCATACCCTTTTGCTGAATAGTAATAGTCAATGATGGCTTTTGTGAGTACTATAGAGGTAGTTGTACCATCGCCTGCTACAGCTGCTGTTTTTTGTGCAGCTTGCTTCATCATAGATACTGCAAGATTTTCTATAGGATCTTGAAGTAATATGCTGTTTGCAACAGTTACACCGTCTTTTGTAACCTGCGGACCTCCGAAGTCATCTTCTATAATAACAGTTTTACCGCTGGCCCCAAGTGTTGAGCCAACGGCATTTGCTATCTTATTTATTCCATTAATTAACTTTTCTTTTGCCTCGCCGTCAAAATACATTTTTTTAACAAGCTTAGGCCCACCGAATTGTGCCATTTGATTTGATTTGATTTATATAATTGTATTAACAATTCCATTTGCGTCTTGCAGCTCTACCTCTTTCTGAGGTCCAGCTTTTAGATCTCGCACAGAATGACTTTCTGCGTTTTGCAGCTTTACTTCCTTTTTTAAGTTTGGAAGGTGGTGTTGTTACCGCAGTCTTTAGTTTACTGCCAGGATTATCTTTACGATATTTAGCAACACCTTTACGGGTCATTCCGCCACCGGCTTTTTTCCCTCTACCACCGCCTTTTTTAACTTTAGAATAATATCCTAAAGACTTCTTTTTAGAAGGGGCTGGTGGTTTACGTCTTTTTTTAGCAGGCATTAGCCTTAGATAAATGATAAAAAGTCTGCTGCACCAATTTTTTTCTTTTCTTCCGTATCACCTCCGCCTCCACCGGCGCTTGGAGGAGCTTGGTCTCCGGACATTGCAGATGCTAATGCATCTCCATCTTTTTGCCCTTTTTCAAAAGCCGCACCCATTTGTTCGTAGTCGCTAGGTGCATTTTTAGCCAGTTCTGCTTTAGCGCTTTCTGTTTCGTACATAGCGCCAGGAGCAGTAAGCGGTGCTCCAGCCATTTTATATAAGTGAGATGATTTTATAAGATTTGAATCTTTTTCACTAATATTGCCTTCGGTGTCCCTTTGCTTGGCACCCATTGTCATTTTAAATTGATTGTTAATAGCGTTGTTCATTTTTTTTCTCTTTTAGTTCCTTTCCCGTCGTTTCCGCGGTTTCGTTTAATAGTTTTAAATTTACGGTCTTTATGATCATAGTCTTTACCGGTCAGAGAACGCCCCGCCTTCTTTGCAGCTCTACGTTTTTTTTGGCTATCCGCTTTCTTCCATTTGCGGGCTTTTGATTTTGCATAACGCAAATCTCTTTTAGCCTTAGCCGCTCGGGCTCTTTGGGTTAGTTTCTGACTCATTAGCCTATGTCTTTATTTAAGTAGCTTTTAGCAGCCACTCTGTCATCGTAGTCAAGTGCTGCTTTTAGGATAATTTTATCCATAACATCATCTTGATTTTTCAACATTTCTTGCTGTAAATTAATTACCATTCTTTCTAAGTCATCTTTAGACTTAACTAGTAATTCAATTTGATGATCTCTTTTTTCTACTTCGTTCTTTAGTGCATTTACGTCGTCTGGTTTTGTACCAGTTATTGCGCTAATTACTACGGGGATTGATGCTGCTATAGTTCCAATGAGCATCATTACAACTTCTTTGTTTGAATCTAGCACTGGAAATTGTAACAATGTTATTATTATAGCTATTACAAACAAAAATATAAATAGCGATCCTCCGTAAGATCTTAATTCTTTAGCTACGCCGTTTTTTGGTAGTGCCATTCTTTTTTCTTTTAGTAGTTTTACGTCTTATTTGAGATGTCTTCCTACCCATACCTACGCGTTTCTTTTCCGCAACAGCTTTGCGTTTTTCTGAAGAACTCATTTCTCCCCAGGTCTTAACTGTTTTTCCGGACACCCGCCTCGATGGGCGACACTTTTTTGTATTTTTATTTTTAGTGGAACCGCAAACATTACCTTTTTCGTCGGTCCACTTTTCTTTAAACCAACGTTTAAGTGCTAATCCTTTTTTAGTTTTCCTTACAGCCATTATTTTTTATGGACCTTCTGTACATTAAAGTTAGCGTATAATGATGCGCCTTTATGAGCTTTGAATTTTCCTGTATGCTTCATAAGGTTATAAACTGATCCCTTTTTCATCCAATGAAAACCAGCGGGAGCCTTAACCTTTTTTGCTGCCATCTTTTCCTATTACGCCTTTTCCTATAAGAACGTCTTTTTGAGTTACTTTACCGTCACCTGATAAATCTTCTAATTTCATTAATGCGCTACCAACTTTTTCGCCAACTTTTTTAGCTATGATTTTTTTACCAACAGCTGCAACTATAGCAGGTATAACTTTAAGCGGGGATCCGCATGGTTTACTTTTAGCACTCATCCCAGCAGCACCTAAATTCTGTGGCCCTATTCCGTTTTTCATATTTTCTTTTTTATTTTTATGTTTTTATATTTAATATGTTGGGTCTTCATTATACAGCGTAGTAACTTCAGGTTGCGTTAATGCTCTATTAAAAAACCTATAGCCTGTTACAAACATTTCGTTTCTAGCGTCGCCGTCAGATAACGAATAGCAATAGCTTGAATTAGGGTATAATAATTGTTTGCTCCCTATAGAAACTGTCCCAAGAGAAGTAGCGTCTTTATATGTGCGCATAGTAGTGCCTTCGTCAACAATACACATATGAACCCATGTAGAGGTTGATATTTTATTAAAAGAGTCGTATGTATATCCACCAGAATATGGATTATCATACGCGTATACTATCATTTTCCCGTTTGGCTCCGCTGCACCACTCTGTCTTTTTAAATTTACCATTAACACACTGTTGTCGTCATCGTCATGCTCCGTAATATATACCCAAAATGAGTAAGCTTTTACATCAGCGCTAGACGCACCCGTTTGTAGCGCATATCCTAACTTTTGACTACTTACATTTTGAGTCATAGTCACACTTTTTACAAACCCTGATCTGGGCACATTAGAATTATATCCAACTGTTCCGGTTGCAACTGAAAATCCTGAACCATTACCTTCTACAGAAGCTAAAGATGAACCACTGAAATTAGATGTAAGTAAATTAGAGCCGTCGCCAAATATATCACCTGGACCGGCTACGCTAGTCATAAAGAGTCTTCTTCTTAATGTCATAATTAAGGTGTTGGATCGCTAGTATACGTTGAGACAGAATAAATAAAAATTGCATCATTGCCTCCTGCTACACATTCTATCTGTAATATATTTGTTGTAGACCCATCATAATCGCTCCCCGCTTTTAGAAAAGACTCGCTAGAGCTTGCATCTGAATCTAAAGTTATAGTATGTGATCCAGATATATTATATATAGTAAGCACTTGCCCTGCCACGTAATTTGTAAAATCAAATTCTATATTACCAGTAAGCGCTGCATTCATTTTATATACGGCAGCGGCAGCCCAATCTACAGATGTAGCACCAGTGGTATTTGTTATAGTACCCGTTGCTGTGTATCTTGCTTCTAATAAAGAAGACCTTACTCTAGTCCGACTCATTTCTTCTTGCCTTTGTTTTTTCTACACTTAGCAATAGCACCAGATGCGTAGGCCGATGGAAATACATCATATCGAGCCTTTACACTATAATAACACGCGTCCTTATTTGAACCCGAGCGCTTTCTACTGGATCTTCTTCTTGTTTTAGCCATGCTATCTCTTTTTTGCCGCAGCCTCTAAAAAGCCACGCTCATATTCTAATTGTTTCTCTATCTGTAATATCCTGTCTTCAAGACCCTCTATCACAACTATCTTCTTATCTAACCTTTCATGTACAGTCGTAAGCTCATTCTTAATAGCCGTAAACTCCGCAAATATACCACCTGCAGTAAATACAGCTAAAGATAAAGATAATACAACAGAAAGGTTGTTCTTAATAAATGTATCTGCCATAATAATTATAAGTATTTCAAATATAGAGGTTTTGTATTACACATATGTATATGATAACCAAGTACATAGGAAAATCGTATTATAAAGTACCCCCATATTAGCAATAAATGTAAGTATTTGTCAATAATATTGCAATAAATGTATACGATCGATGCATATATGTCAGTCATACGTCATTCATTGTCAGATCATTACATTATATATACAATAATGTTGCTATCGTCACATTATTATTAATAATTTAACACTTTTATTGTCACATATATATACAAAAGATATAATATGTGTATATATAGTAATAACTACTTAATATTTTATAGTATTTACTTTTATATTATTATATATTCAATGTTTATTAATATGTATTAATAATATGATGACAATGTTTAATATGTTTTAAGTTATTGTTTATATATATTATAATATAGTGCAATATTATTAAAATGTGACATTTTATATATATTTATATAATTATTAATAAAAGTACACAACAAATATTATTATAATGTGATAATATAAGTGTAATTAAAATAATAATAATCTTAATAAAAAAATATAAAATGTCTAATTTAAAAAATTTAAAAACTAATCACTATAATTCTAAAATTATAAAAACTAAAAAATTAAAATTAAATAATAATACTTACTTAGGATTTTTAATAAATGACTTACAAAATATAAAATTAATAAATAACTTAAAAATAGAAAATGTTATAGAATTTAATTTAAAAGGTTTAACATTTATAAATAAAAATAATATTAAAAAAAGTACACTACAAAGTATTTAATAAAGTGATAATATAAATGTAAATAAAATGTGTGTGTTATAAAACTTATTCTCTACACTATAAATAAAGTTGAATAAATGAAATCACTTTAAATAATAATAAAATATAATAATAATAATAATAAAATATAATAATATGAAAAATAATAAAATCCACTTCGTAACTTTTGATAACAAATTAAATAAATTAACTTCTAAAGAATTATTAAACTTTTACAATAATTTAAATAAAAATTTAATAAAATGAAATTAAATAAAATTATACAAAGTTATAAAAATTCAAATATGAATAAAGAATTATTAAGTTATAAACTAAAAAAATATTATAACTTAAATGAAAATGAAAGATTAATAATTAAAAATAGTTTATAATGAATAATGAAATGTTAAAAAGAATTTATGATGAATTAATAAATTTACATGATTTTTATAATGATTTAAAAGATGAAGATGGATTAAGAAATGTAAATTATTTATTAAATGAATTAAATAAAAATATAAAAGAATAAAAATATGAAAAGATTTTGTTGGAATGTAGAAACTATAGATTTTTTTCAACTATTAAAAAATAGTGAAGGAAATGAAATAATGAAAGAAAGTGTAGAAATGTTTGTTTATAATGAATGTGACTTAGAAGATGATGAAAAATATGAAGATTTAATTGAAGATTTATTATATCAAATTGAAAATACAACTTTAGAAGAAATAGAAAATTTAAAAAAATAAAATATGAAAGTAGAATTAACTAAAAAAGAAATAGATAGAATTTATTTTGATCTTAAAAATTATGTAAAAACAACATATTATGTTGATAGATTAAATGAATTATCTGAAAATGATAAAGAAGAATGTAAAATTGAATTAGAATTAATAGAAAAGTTTAGTAAATTATGATACAATTAACAAAAAAAATGATTGACAATAAATTAAAACAAATTGCTTTATTTGAAGCAAAGTTTGGTGAATGCACAGAGTCAAAAGCAATGAAAAAATATTGCACAAATGAAAAGTACAGACAAAATGTTAAAGCTTTTAACAAAGCAAGTTGTGAAACAATTAAAAATTATGTAAGATATGTATAGAGATGATTTAGTATATGATTTTAACGACGAAATGTGGAACTTATACCATAATGGTACAATTAATAATGAAGATGATTTTTGGAATGAAAAAAATACATGGATCGATAACCAAGTAATATACACATATGAATGTAAACAAATATGCGACAAATTAGATTATGATATATTTGAAGAACATGATATTTACGGTAAAGCAAATAACTGGTCTCAAGCTGCATACGCTGCAATATATGATTTGCTTAACGACCACAATGATGCATTAACTTATGATGAAATGAAATTACAAGAACAAGAAGCAAATGCATAAAGTTTGGAGATTATATCTTATAGATAATAAAAGTATAACTGAAATAAGTAAACAATTAAATATTACAAAAAATAAATTAAAAACACAATACGGATTAAAATGAATTTAAAAAGAATTAAAGAACTAAGAAATGTAGTGCATGATGCACAAACTAAAATGGATCTTATAAGTAAAAGAGTTATGCAAGGTGGTTTATCACTAGACCAACAAATATTGCATCTTGATAATTTTGCTGCAAATCAATCCAGACATATGCTTAGCAATGAAGAACTATATAAATTATTAAAAAATGAATAAATGAGTGTGACAAAAGAATTAGATGAAATAGCAACAAACGTTGCTGATGTAGTAAATGAACATATCAATAATAGTATTTCATGGGCTATTGATGGTACAATATTTGAAGAATTAGAACACGATTATTTTTGTGAAGCAATAGAAAATATTAGAGCATCAGTAATAAAAAAATTAAAAAATTATTAAAATAAATATGAAAAGTACACAACAAAATAATTCAGCAAGTGATAATATAAGTGAAGAAATTAATAAAATGTTTCTTGAATTACAAATAAATAAAATAGATTATAATGAATAAAAACGACAAATTACAAAACTACATTGATTTTCAAAACAAGTTTAAAAGAATGAATGATCTTTTGCCTGAGTGGCAAGTTGAATATTCAATTGAAAAATTTAAGCCGTTAATTGATGATGGCTTTGATGGTAATGATATTATTGAATACTTTACTGTAAAGCTAATTGACTATATACAAAATAAATATGAACCAACAAAACCAGATGAAGATGGCGGGAAATAAATACGATACACCATTTGCTATACACCGACCAGATCGTTATAGAATTGAATTTCAAGATCAAGATGGTGTTGTACAAAGCATG
>Ga0208666_1000096_pt1 | contig 38685 bp, 45 predicted proteins | sample 5B_taG_FD_184078 | JGI IMG/M metagenome (GOLD analysis project Ga0208666, IMG submission 184078) | Marine viral communities from the Subarctic Pacific Ocean - 5B_ETSP_OMZ_AT15132_CsCl metaG (SPAdes) (version 2) | ecosystem: Environmental > Aquatic > Marine > Oceanic | place: Pacific Ocean...
TTCCACTAACTAAACTACCTACTTGACCATAATCACCTTCCGGTGCATCTGGTACAAATGGTATAGCTGCTATTTCCATATCTCTAACTGTAGCTATAGATAACACTTGTTGCTTTATTATATTAGGATAATATTGTTGGTTCCAACCTGTAGAATTATCAGATGGATCAAAAGGAGTAGCAGCACCTCTATTGTTAACGTTTGGATTATTAACCCTTATATACAATATTTCACTACTACTAAAATCAGTGTCTGTAGGTCCAACTTCTTTTAAGTCTCTAGGAACTTTATTTATATTATCGCTTAATAATATAGAGTAAGCATACTTTAAACTTTCTGTGTTACCTATCTTAACAGGATCACCAGCTACAAAACCAGGAAGATATACATTATAATATTCTTGCTCTTGTTGTTTAACAACTATTTTATATGAATACCAACCTAACGGATTAGTTGCTGAGTAAATACCTGGTTCACCTGTTGTTGGGTTTTTAGTTGTGGCAACAGCTGTGTTAATTCTAACAGTTAAAATATCACCTATCCAATCAAAAACAGGTTCAGCTCCACCAGGACCTTGTTGGGCTCTAGTTTTATAAGGAGCAAAAACAGTAGATCCAGAAGTATTAGGGGTATCATCAAAAGAAGATAGTATAACGTCTGATTGTCTACCATATCTATCAGCTAATACAAAACCAATTTGATAAGTTCTATTTTGCTTTAAAGTGTGAAAAGGATATTGTATAAAATTATCATAAGTTGTAGATCTTGTTTGTACACCTGCGCTAAAATCAATACTATCAGGACCAGTATGCTTGTCTACATAGTTACCATAAACAACTCTATTAGTTATTAATTCTTGTGACAAAGCTTTTATAGGTACTTTATCATAAACTCTAGTTGTATCAGCTGTAGGTAAAGTTTTATAAGGTTTGTTTGAGTCGTAATTATAATCATAAAATCTTTTAGTAACAGAACCGTTTGTTATATCTTTAAATCTTATGTCTGAAAAACTTGTGCCCTGCGCTAAACTACTTAAGTTAATAGTATCTAAAACTTTTATAGATAAAGCATCTGACTCTTTATATAATATATCTATTTTAGTTACCAACAATTCACTTTGCATCAAAGCAGGAGTGTCATAAGGCATTGGTATTCTTAATAATATATTATCTATGCTGTTTTCAAACCAAGTCAGTATCGTTGATTTATAAGCATTATCCATGTCTATTGTAGGATTGTTAGGACCTTGACCAAAAACACCTCTTTGATTAGGTATAAACATAGGTGAAGTAAAAGGAGCTATTATAGACTCTTCATTATCTTCAAATATAAACCTATAACTAAATCTAACAAATTTATCATCTAGGAAAGCAGAATCTCCTTTCCAGTTTGCATCATAAAAAGGATTTTCACCTATTGTAACTCTATCGTTTTGAGCTAAAGTAGTAGCTTTATTTAACACAACGGTATACGTTAAACCCGCAATGTTAGCAAAAGCAGCGGTTACAGATACAATGGTTGTTCCAGATGGTATTTTACTAGGGTCATTAACACACACTATTGAATCACCTGCTAAAGGAACTGGTCCTTCACTTGATTTAGAAAACTTTATTGAAGTAGAAGAAACAATATTACTAACTAAAGCGTTCTCAATATAGTTGTCTAAGTATTGAGAAGATTTATTTTTCATCGATGTTCTACTAAAATCTACTAAAGTGCCGTTTGGTATAGTTACTGCTTTAGAAAGAGTAACTTGAGTGGAACTATTTATACCTATAATACTAGTTAATGATGTAATGTTTATTGTTGAACCAGCTGTTTTGTCATAATTTGTTATTATATCACCCACTTCAAGACTACTGGTACCGTTTAAAGTAATAATATTAGTGTTACTTGCTCCAGCTGTTAATGTTTTTCTATTTCTTTCCATTACCTGTATGGTTTCAAATGGATAGTATTTAGCTACAGATATTTGATCTTCAGTTTTGTAATGAGTAGGCGTAGCTACATTAGTAGGGTTTGCTAAAGCTACGTTTATTTTTCTAGGTTGATTAAGATTGTCAGTCCAAAATAGTAAAGTCTCTACTAAGTTTATACCAGTTATTCTAAAAGACTTATTTAAATTTAAAAAAAATCCTTCAACCAAAGTAGTTAAAGTACTAGTTGACACATTGTAAGAATATATACTACATTTATTAGCATTAGTTGCTCTTTGTAATCCAGTTGGATCATCAAAATCCGTAGCAAAAAGATACATTATATTATTTGTTTCATCAGCAAAATAACCTATTATTTCTTTTGCTCCACCAGTGTTAAGTATTTCTATGTTACCTAAAACATTTTCAAACTCACCAACAGTATCTCCTTCTGATCTACTAACCTGTAAGTTAACAGCTTCTCTATATTCACCATTAGGTATAATACGAGAGTCAAGATCTTGGTTCATTTTACCTTTTAAAAAGGTATTTTTAATTTCTGGCATACTATTAGCGTTTTATCCATTTTGCTTTGTTACGCATAACTTGTACTATTTCATCTAATTTAATATTAGATAATCTTATTTTAGCATTTCTAAGAGCTGCGTACCTGTCTCTTTTAAATCTTTGAACATGATATTCTTGAACGTTATTTCTTGTAGATAATATACTATAAGCTATATGCATGTACATAGCTTGCTCAGCCATTTTAGGAACTTTAGTATCTAAATCGTAAGCTAAACCATCAGAAACATATTCTAATATTATTAATTTACCTTTTAAATCACTAGAAAAATTAAAAGTTCCTCTTCTTTCATCTATATTAAACCAGCCGTTCATTTGCATGTTAACAGGATCGCCACCGTATCTTTGACCATACCAACCTCCTGCTCCCCAAGCGTTTTCACCCCACCAATCATACATAAATAAATCAGGGTTATTAGAATCCATTGGCCACAAACCAGTTATATTACTTGGGTTTGATTGCTGCCATTTTAAGTTAGTTAAAGATTCTCCTTCAACATTATCTTCAAAATTATCTTGTATTATAGCTCCTGTTTGATCTTGTACTGGTGACTCGTAAGGACTACTAGTTAACTGAGTAGGGTAAATAGTATGCTTAACACCACTGTTATCTATCCAAGAAAGTTTTACATAATTAACATAATCTTGTGGTATAACCACGCTTAAGTTTGGTCCAACTGTTAATTCTTGAGATTTAATACTTTTTAAAGTATCATAACTAAACTCTTGTAAACCTCTTTTAGCGTGAAATAAAACATCAGTTCTATTAACTCTAGGTATTAATTTATCTTGACCTACATAACCTACTATAAAATTATTTATTATATCTTTTAATTTTATATACTCATAACCACCGTAGTTATTTTCTACAGCTTCAGATTTTAACTGAACTTTTACATAGGTTCCAATTGCTTGTTGGTTACCTAATGTTATAACACTACCAGCAGATGTATTAGAAAGAGAAAAAGTAGTTGTATAAAGTGTCCAACTACCAACTCCATTTGGACTTGTAAACAGTTGAAAGTTGTTTAAAGCGTAGTCAACATCAGCCGGATTCCAGCTTGTTGTGCTACCCATGGATAAAGGTGTGTTAAACGTAAAAGTATAAGTAGTTGCTGCTACTGATGTATATATAATCTGCGCTCCCGCGTAATATTGTAAATTAGTTTCGGTGATTAAACCACCATCTGGTCTAGGCATATTTTACGTTTTAGAGTTTTGTTCTTCTTGCATTGTTTCTTGTTGTGCTACTTGTATTATAGTAGGATCATTTATAATAACACCTGCGTAAGATAATATTCTTGTTATAACATTTGTTTGCTCTGAAACATTAAGTTCAAAATCTTGAGCATTAACAGCTCCAGCATCATAAATAAATTGACCAAGAGCTCCAACGTTATAAGTCCAATTAACATCAGCAGGTTTTTTAAGATATGATATAGTTATACCTGATTGTATACTAGTAGGATATACGTATAGTAAATTATTCTCATATAAATATATAGGAAAATCAGTTGTTGGTTGAGTTAATGGGGAAAGTAATAATTGTGTTAACTCGTTTCTTTGTGCGTATTGAGTTAGCTCTACACCGTTATAAAAAACAGTTCCTAACCTATACACATCAGTAGGTGTTATTGTAAAATGAGGTCCTGCATATGCTGTAGCACCAGTTCTTTGGAAGAATTGTAAATTTTCTTCAATATTTTTTATACGATTACCGTACTCTGTATCGTTTTGTGGCACACGATACTGTTGATTTAAATCATCTTCATACTTTTCAAATATATTTAACTGAACCTGCGTAGCAACTTTATTGAACTCGTCAGGTGTCATATATCCTCTTTGTTGTTGGTTAAGTATTAATAAGACTGTTTTATATACAGTATCTACGTTTATTGCCATTTTAATATATTTTTATAATAAAAAGGCGGCGTTTGCCGCCTCTTATTAGTATTACATGTTGTTAAATCTTTTTAGCTATTGACTTGTAAATTTCAACGCCTTCATCTGTTTTAAAGAATGCGGCTAGTGCTGAATAAGGATTTTCATCAAAAGGTACACTCATCAGTTTACGCTGATTTTTACCTATAGTAAATGTTCTTTGATCACCTGATAACCTGATTACATCAGCTTCTACGGCTTTTATACCAAAGTTTCTTAATTCAACATTTTCATCATTAGCTAGTTCTACAAATAATCTTGGATTTCTTTTAGCAAACCTAATTAAATCTCTTTTTATTTCTTTAGAACTTAACTCATTAATTTCACTTCCAATTTCAGTTCTTAATATAGCTTCTGATTGCTCTATCTCCATACCTCTTGCAGCGTTTAAAGCCATGATTTCAATTTCTAAATCAATTAAATCATCTTTAGCTTGTTCAACTGGTTTTACTTCAGAGTATCTTTTTTCTAAATCTGGATGATATAGTGATAAAAGTTTTTGTAACGATTGATATTCTTTAGGAACAGCTAGCGAGCCATCTTTAAAAACAATATGTCCTAATGTAACTTCTCCTTTTTGTTCATCTGTAAAAGGTGAAGACTGATTAGTTGCATATCTTAAAGCTCTTTGTTCTTTTTTTACTGGATCAAAATACAATAGAGGATATTTTTCCGTGTGTCTTGATTTTAATGTAAATGTTAGAGGTTCTTTATTTCCTCTTAAATAATAATTTCTATCTTTTACTTCCCAAGTATCTTTTACTTTGGGTTCTTTTTCTTTTGTTGACATAATATAATATAATTAAATAGTTAAAGGTATTGGGCGCCGAAGCGCCCTTACCTTATAAAAAAATTAAGCTACAAACATAACAAAGTTATTTCTAGCTTGAGTACATAGACATCTTTCTGATAAGAAGTTAACCTCCATAGCATCTAATGTAGATGTGAAAGCACCACCAACTGAACCAGTTAACCATGATTTCATTCTTCTATCATCAGCTTCAGAAGCTCTATATCTTACATGCAAGAATGGTCTTCTAATGTTTGTTCCAAGTAACTGATCGTATACTGTAGAAGTACCAGCTGGTACTAATACACCATCAATATTGTCACCGTTAACAAAAGCACCTGAACCACCTCTTGTAGAAGCGTCGTTTAAGTATTTCCAAGAAGTTTTGTAGAAGTCATATGAACCTCTTCTAAATCCAGAGAAACCTAAGTTAAGCGCCATGTCTTCAGAGTTTTCAAATACACCGTAAGATGTACCACCAGCTCCGTAAGAGTTTTGTTGCGCTAACATGTTATCAAATAATAACTCAGTTTTTCTATCTAAGAAAAGCATGTTTTCTTCAATAGCTCCTTGAGAATCTAAGTTTTCAAGAACTTGATCAAAGTCTTGTAAAGATCCTGCGTAACCAGAAAGAATATTACCACCATTATTAATAGCAGCAAATAAACCTTCAGTACCTAGATTAGTAGTAGCAGCTGTAAATGAAGGAACGTTAGCTTGATTACCACCTGCACGGAATTGACCTGCAGCAGTAGCTAATTCACCTTCAACCATTGCCATTTCTAAATAATCTTCGAATCTCATTCTAGTTTCACCTTCAGCTTTTAAGTACCATAGGTAACCACTAGTTCCATCTTCTGCAGCAACTTCAACCCAACCGATCTGAGCAGCATCAGATCCACTGATAGCGTATCTGTTTCTGATAATGATTGGTTTGTTTTGGAATTGTGAGAAAGAAGGAGTTATAGACTGACCTGACGTTGAGTTTAACGTAGATCCTTTTGCATATTCAGAACCGTATACGAATACTTTTAATCCTGTTCTTGCAACACCAGAACCGTTTACTAGGTTAACTTGATTGTAAGCATAAGCAGCTACAACTTGAGCACCTAAACCAGAACCAGGAATACATCCTGAATCTTGTACGATTGCTTTAACTGTGAACGCAGGATCAACAGGATCCATAACTACGATTGTTGCGTTACCAAATATAACGTTAGTTACACCACCTGGTAAAGTTAATTGAGTACCAGCTGCGTTAACTGCAACACCTTCATATGAAATATGTAATCTATTTTGCTCCGACCAAACTACTTGATCAGACATCATTGGCATTTCAGCGCCAACCATTCTTAAGAAGCCACTTAACGTTCTGTTTCCATAACGCTCTACCTCTGCTTCATAAATTTCCGGTAGATATTGTTGTGAAAAGTCATTCGCACCACCAGTAAAACTTAAGTAATTTGTAGTACTTAATTGTTGTAATGATGATGGGACTAACCCTCCAAACTGAGGACTTAATACACCCATAATTGTTTAATTTTTAATTGTTAAATTTACTTCGTTTAATTTTCAACTTCGAACTATCTACTCCGTCAATTGCACGAACTTTAAAACCACCAACAAAAATATCCTCACTTCTTTTTTGACGTGGTTCACCTATTGTTGGATTTTTAGAACTTTCCATAACGGTTTTTATACCGTCACTTTTACCTTGTTCATAAAAATGGTTTACAATTCGATCAACGTTTTGAGCAGCATACATAGCTTTATGATAACCTTGTGTATCTTTAACATTACCCTCATTGTCTAAGAACTTCTCGACAAAATTGTTAATATTTGATTGATTTTCAGCTACTGCATTAGGGTCTTTAACACCGTATCTAAATTTCTTTTCACCTACTTCGAAGTCAAAACCTTTGAAATCTTCAGCAAAAAGTTTTTTAGTATCGTCAATAAATCTTCCATGCTTTTGTTTAGCTACTTCCTGATCTTTGTTGTATCTATTGAAAAAATCCATAGCTTTTTTCTGATCCGGATTACTGTATGATCTCAACTTGATTTCATCATAGTATTTCCCTTTCAGCTCTTCCAAATAGTTACGGGCTTTTGCAATTTCTTCTTTTTTAGCAAGATTTTTCTTTTTAATCTCACGTTTATCATCTATCTCATCGTCTACTTTAAAATTTTCTTCCATAACAAAAGAAATTTCATCATCGTTTAAATGAGGTTTAGATTTTTTATAATATTCTTTTAAAAGAATATCATCATCAACGCTAGTATAATCAGCGTTAAGTCTTGTATAATCTTCTATAGTACCTCCAGTTTCCTTCATAAAATCTACCAATTTTTCTATATTTTCTGGTAATTGAATTTTAGGTGTTTCAACTATTGGCTCTTGTAATGGCTTTTCGGCCACCTTTTCAATTTCTTTAATAGGCGAGCTGGACTCTTCAACGGTTGTTGCTCCTCCAGCGTCCATCTTTTCGCCATCTCCGGTTCGTTCGCCCACATCCACTGTCTTTGTTTCTCCGATTTGAATGGCATCGTCTTGTGGTTTTTTAGTTAAATCTACTTTTATAGGTGGTTCTATTTTGTTATTACCTTCTAACGAGGTATCAACCTTTGATAAATCTACTTTAAAGGTTTTATCTTTTTTTCCTTTAAATTTTTCAAACTTGGGTTTTTTCATTTTCATATCCCCACCTTCAGCAATAGCTTCTTTAGCTACCTCTGGCTTTGTTGTTTCTTTTTCTGACATAATAAAATATTATAAAATTAATAATAACCGATTAAACGCCCGGTTGCGGCGGTTGTTCTAATGAAGGAACAGGCATGTCAACCATAGCAGGCTGAGCACCTCCAGGAGGTAAACCTGGTTGTTCAAAATTAGAAGGTGGTAAATCATTTTGTCTTTGGCTAATCATTTTACTTTGTTGAGTAGCTTCTTGTTTTGATCTACTATCTTTTCTATCTTCAATAGCACCTTCTTTTTCTTTCATAGCTTCTATCTCAAGCTGCTTAAGTTGCATGTCATATTGATGTTTAATCTCCATTTCTTGCTGTTTAATCTGCCAAGCAGTTTGCATACGTTGTATTTCCATTTGGTTTTTAGCTTGTTCGTATTGAACATTAGCACCGGATATAGCTTGTTGTTTTTCAACTTCAGCCATAGCCTGAGCTTGCTGTGTTTGTTGCTGTGCTTGCGCTTGCGCTTGAATATTAGCTTGTTGAGCTTGTTGCTCTTGTTCTTGTCTTTTTCTACGTTTTTGTTTTAAAACATCATTAGCTAGTTTAAGATTTTTGATTTGACGTATATCTATAGCGTCTTCTAAATCAATACCACCTTGTTGTAAAGCCATTTGTATGTTTTGTTCTAACATAGCTTTATCTTCTTCCTCTGGTTCTAACTCTAAGTATATACCAAAATCATGAAGATTTAAGTTTTGTATTTCTGATAAAGTACCTACATTGTAAGTAGATATAGAGCTTTTTAAAGACTCTAGTGTTAAAGGATAATTTAAAGAATCTGCAATTTTTAATGATATATTTTCACAAGTTCTTAATGTTAACCATAAACTAGACTGTAATATATGTTTTGTAGCTGTGTTAGAAGCATTAGCAGCCATTTTTTGTAAACCAACTAAAGCATCTTTATCAGGCATACTACCATCTCTAGCCTCATTTAATCCGGTCACGTCTCTTATCATTTGTAGATAATACTGATACGTTTGTATTAAACTAGCTATTTTAGCGTTACCACCACCTGATTGTAATTCTTGTATAGGAACTTTACCTCTATTAAGTTCTCCTTCTTGTGTCAACGATCTACCAACAATACTACCAGTTTGGAAATACATATTTAATGCCTCCGCTGGATTATAGTTTGTACCATTACCAAGATCAACCTCAGCCAAACCATCCATGTCTAAGAACACACCGTCTGGTACCATTCTTGCGATAACTTGTTGTAGCTTTAAATGAGTTAACTGTATCATATCAGCAAACCCTGTTATTTTACTAACTATAGAGTTTATTTTTCCTTGATACATTCTAGGTGCGCAAATAGCATAGCTCATTTCTACTTTAGTAGTATCAGAAAAAGGTCTTGTCATATTTTCAGCCAACCTCCACTCAATCATTTCATTGTTACCAACTATTTTAGCACCTTTATAAAGTACCTCTATTTTTCTAGAAACCTTTTTAAAAGTATCTGCTTCTGGTGGATTAAATTGATCTGTTTTTACTAATGATTTTTCTAAACCGTGCTCTGTTTGTTTTATTTTAAATACTTGAGTATTGTACGTTTTATATTCAAAATACATAACCTGCACAGTATCAGGATCATAAGTAGTCCAACCGTATACAGGATCTCTATTTGTTTTAGCTTTTGATATTCTATCTAAATCTGATTCTGTTAAATCAGGAAATTGTTTTGCTATTTCAGCAATAGTTAATGACTTTATTTCACCAACGTAATATATATCTTCAAAGTTAGGATCTTCAGTATAAGAATATATTAACCTAGCAGGATCAACATAATCAACGGTTACACCGTTTGCTTTATTCCAATTAGTTTTAACTGCTCCAATACCTAAAGTAACTAAATCATAATTAAATCTTTTTCTTATGTTTTCAAATCTATTTTTAGAAAGTTGATTATTTATTACTTCTTCTTCAGCTATTTCAATTGAAGACTTATAACTAAGTCTCATGTGTATGTCTAACTCATCTTCATTTTCAGGTAAACCAGCAGGATCACCTGTATTAAATTCATTTATACCTAACTTACCTTGTAGTTCTTGTAAATAAGGTTTAGCTAACATGTCTTGCATTATAGCGTTAGCATAGTCTGTTCTTTTCTTTAATGAAACTGGATCCTGTGCAAAAGCTTTTATATCAAAAACTTTATTAGAAATACCATTAACAACTATATCTACAAATTTTGAAACAACAGGAACAGGTTTCCAATCTAAATTTAAATAAGACATATCACCATTAATAGCTAATTCGTCTTTATATTTTTGAACTGGTTGCTCGCCTCTAGCATATAATCTTAACGTGTGAAATCTATTAAAAGAACTTGCAAATCTAGTTCCATTACCACCTTGTCTCCACCACTCACTTTCTATAGCTTGCGCAACCTTTCTACCATACTCTAATGTTGATTTCTCAGCATCAGGCACTACTTGACTAGGGAAAGCACTGTTTGGATTTGCTAAATTTGTATTCATTTACTTAATTATTTTTGAAACTAAACCTTTGTTATTATATCTTTTTATACCAAGGTCAATAGGTTTTCTTATTATTCTATTTACAGGAGCATATCGGTTTTTATTACAAGCCATTATTGCTAAACCCGAACTAATAGAAGCATCATGAGATGTTCTGTTATTTATATCAAAAGCAGCCCAGTCTTCTAATGTTCTTTGGAAATAAACATCTCCATAATTTTCACCATCAAAACCTACTGCATTTTCTATATAAGATTCAATAGCAGCTGCGTGAGCTTGCTTAATATCTTCACTAGAATTAGGTATACCACCTATTTCTCTTTCTGTAACTGATAGTTTAGTATAAACTTTATCAGGCCTATTCATTGCAAAACCTCTATATCCTCTACGTTTAAAATGATATAAAAGCCTAGGTTTATTATTTTCACATAGTATTGGCATTCCATAAAAAATACAAGCCATTAACACGTCTTCAAAGAAGATCTCAGCTGTTTGAGGTCTAGCAATGTATTCTAAAAAGAAATGATCTGATGGCGCGTCTTCCATGCTAAATTTAGTTAAGCCGTGAAGCGATCCGTTAGAACCTCTTTTATCTACTGTACCTGATATATCATATGGATCACATCCAAAAGCTCCTAGATGATCATTACCTGGATATTTTATACCATTTTTTTCAATATATCTATTTTGTAGATTAGCATTAGGTATCCATGTTATAAAAAATCTTCCTTGTGGGTTAGGTGCAAACGTAACTCTAGTATCTTTTATTCCATTTTGCCATATAAAATTACCTTGTGTAACTAATTTTTTATTATCAGCGTCTTCGTTAAAATCTATTTGCTGATATATTCTAGTTAGATTAAATAAAGACGACTTGGATTCGTCTCTAAAAGCATGCTTTGTAGTTCTAGGAAATTGTCTATAAAACTCATTTAAAGCATCTTGGTCATTTTTTAATCCATCAACTTCGTTATCCCAATATTCGAGTACTCCAATATCGATAAATTCTCCTTGAGGTCCTTTAATTTCAGTTGATGGTGTGTTGAATACAGGTAAGCCATAAGCATCAATGTATCCTTCGTAGTTCCATTCCATAGGTATGAACAAACTATATAATCCCGAGCTAGTCTGTCCATTGCGGTTTCTTTTTGTAACATCGGAATCATCATATAGTTTTTTAAAGTTTCTACCACCTTTATCTAAAGCATTTGATGTTGATCCCATCATACACTTACCAATAATTTTACTACCTAATCTAAGGGTGGTTTTCGTAACCCTCCAGTTGTTGAGGATGTTGTTCGGCTTCTCCCACTTCCCCGATTCATCATGTACGAGGAGTTTGAGTTTCTCTCCATCGTAGGAGTTATCCCCCGTGTTCTTCCAGTCGATTGTGGTGTCCAATCCCTTGAGTTCCTGTAAGGTTTCGTCAGCGGAGGTGACGGTGATGGAACGTCTGGTAAATTTACTGGCTGGGACTCTGTAGGCAAGCTCGGTCTTTGGACGGTCCATTCCGTCCTGGGTCGGCTTGAAAAAGAAGGGGTAGTTAACTGATATGGGTACCACCTTATCGGTAAACATCTTCTTGGCATCAGGCCCAGACTTTGATAAAATGCCATATCGTGAGTCGCTGGATATAGTTGCCAGGTTAACCACCTCTCCCGATGCCATGAATGAAAACCCAGAACGCCTGTTCTTAAGGTAACACATTCCATAGGATCGTACGTCAGCCTTACAAGCTTCCCAGAAAATGAAGAATAATCTATTTGATTCTCGAAAGTCTGGTGCCCCAACGTCAATTTTACTCCACTGCAAGTACATGTAATGAGTACCAGTAATGTAAGTAGGAACATCTTTGTTATAAAACCAAAAACCTTTCTCCCTACAGGTAAACTCATTATCGATGTAATCATACCATTTTTCTTTAAAGTCTTCTGGATATTCTCTCCAGTCAAACACTGTTTTTATTCTTGATAAAACCTTAGGTAATTCTTTTTTTTCCCAAGTATTGCTATCAAATTTTTTTATATCTTTAGCTTTAGGTAAAGCTATTTTAAGATTTTGAATATCATATATATCACCTATAGTTCCATCTTTACTAATTACAACTATATCATGTTCTTTATTATAACCATATTCCCATTTTTTATAACGGTTCATTCTGTTTATAATCTTAGGTTTTATATGATTATCTAATATTTTATATAAATTTTGCTCGTACATTACTTAGCTCTTCTTTCAGCAAAACCTTTAAAAGGTTTTTCTTTTTTAACCTGTTCTTTAGGTTTATCATCTAACATATCTTGCTCCTCTTGTATTCTGCTTAATATTTCAAAAGCATCGAATATAGCTAGTTTTTTTGTAGCAGCTGCGTTTTTTAATCTATCCGCGGAAATATCTGGTCCAAAATCTATAATTGGCTCTTTAGCAACTTTAATTAATTCTTTAACTGCTACTCGCCCAGCTTGGATTATATTCAACTTCGTCTCCTTGTTGCTCATACTTTATAACAATATCATTTGATTTCATACAATAAATTCGTTTGCCATCAATAACAAACTCCCACTCACGACCTGGTTTATATCCAACCATGTCTCCTGGGTTAATATTAGATGCCTCTAGCTCACTATTACCTATTTTTAATATTCCAACACATTTCTTTTCAATATCAGTTGTTAGAGGGTTGTTGTCTTTTATAGGCATAACAAAACATCTATTCATAAATGGTAGCCATTTTTTATTTTCTTTACGTAAGTATATTTGATTTGGCTTACAAAAGTATAAATCTTTTTTAAAATATTGACCGCTGTTTCTTTCGTTGCCTCTTATATCGTACCATCTTCTAAATATATTATGGTGAACTATAATTTCATCACCTATTTTTATATCAGTACAAAAAGCTAAAGGCGTTGCAACAACAATAGCGTTTCTACTAACAAGCTTATGATCTTCTATGTTAGCATTAACTATAAGATTTTTATCACCTACTTTAATTTCGTTATTATACCTACCTAATTTAGGTTTGATAATAAAATTATATATGCTTTCCATTAATATTCTAAATCATACTCAACGGATATAGCCATGTTAGAGTTAAATTTCTTCCATGGCATAACCTCATCTTGTTTTTTTATATAAATATTATAAGAATTATCTGCGTCACTAAAAACTATATTATGTATATGATGACCACCATAAACAGATTGGCCAACAGAATAATGCATAGCTTCGTTTTTATAGTCCGCGCCTATACTTATCTTTCTTATAACTGAGTCCATGTTTATTTTTCCTCAGTCTTCTCTTCTTCTTTTACTTCTTCGTAAGAACCATCAGTTAAATTGATATTAACTTGACCATACTTTTCTTCAAGTTCTTTTTTAGTTACATCTAATTCTTTTAAGAACTCAGAATAAGCTTGCATGATTTCAGCTTTTTTTACTTCTAAAGAACCAAGATCTAATACACATTGCTGTATTTTTCCTGTTTGTTCTTTAACTGTTTTTAATTCTTGCTCTTCAATTTTGTTTACTTTTTCACTCATTTGATTAAATTTTAATTATTATTACTATATTTATTATTACTTGTTAAAGTTTTGTTTTACTTTTTATATATCTTTGTAGCTTTTTCCGTCGTGCGTCCTCCGAAATAGGCTAAAATTACAGACATCATGACCTTCTCAAAAGTATCATTCCATAAGCTATTAATATGAAAAGGCAAGTCCTCAATACTATCAAGAATACCAGCTAACGAAAATATAACTATACACCACACTAATACTAGCGGGCGAACGTTTTTCGAAAGCCACGAATCTGATGAAGCATCGGCTTGCCATCTGGAAGTGATAGATTGTATCTCTTTATTCTGTTGTTCGTATATTAATTGTTGTAGCTTTATTTTATCATCTAAACTAACGTCAGATTTAGTAATAGCTTCGATAGCTTCTTTAGGAGAGGTTACTCCTTGTAATACATTTCCTAGTGTAGGATTTATTACAGATGCTGCGCCAAACAATAATTGCCCAACGGTTGTATCTTTAAATTTCTTTTTACTCATGGTTAATATTTTTCGTAAGGATCTGTTTTACTATAAGCTTCTTTTTCCCATGGTAGGTTTGGATTACCTTCTTTCATTTTTGATCTAGAATACGCTTTACCTTTCCAATACACATTTTTGTCATCATAATCTAAATCACCTCTTTTAACTTGATCGACGTGTACCTCTTCATGGTCTATAATGCTTTGTACTTGTTCTTGGTCATTTGTTATTTTATCAGAAACTAATATAGTGCCATTTTTGTTTCCTTTACCTAAACAACCTTCTTCTAGTTCTCTTTCATAAACAGGAGACTGATTAATATTAAACGGGGGTTTTAATTTAAATGCCATTGTTTTAATTACCTTGTGAAAGCATGTGTCTAGGTTGTTGATATTTAGATGGAAGTTTCTTGCTATTTCTTATAAGCTGTTTTGCTTCTTCAGACATATTATCCCACTCCATAACTTGTTTTTTACTCATGCCTTTAGTATCGTTTGTATATTGAATCTCTTTCTCTATATTCTTAAAATGATCATCATCATATCTAGGTGGAGCATAAGCGTTTTGAGAACCTAAAAAAACATCTAAAAAACCTAAAGCTCTTTTACTTGCAAATTTTGCTACCTTACCTAATATAGATGCTTTAGGCGCTGTAGATTTTACAACTTGCTTTAATAAATGTTTTTTCGGATCAATACCAGGTGTAAAAATTTGTTTATTAGAATTTTGATTATTCGCTTGTATAATATTAGTATTCAACGGATCGTTTTCTATCTTATAATTACTTCTGCCAACCGTTTTTTGGGTTTGTAAAAAATGTGGCTCACTATTATTAAGAGGAGATTTACTACGGGACATACCCCAATTTTGTTTATACGCCATAAGGAAATTTTTTATTTAACATTTCTTTTCTTTTTTCACAACCACATCCTCCAGGTATACTGTCAGCTAGCTTTTTAATACCAGTAGCTTTAGTAAACTTTTCAATAGTGTCGCCTAAACCTTTAGATTTCATTACTTACCAAAGTTCTTAGCATAGTTAGCCATTTTTACAACCTCAGAACTATATTTATCTGTGTCAGACATTACAGCACTAGCCGCTTGCATAGCGTCTTTAAAACCATTAGCTTTAGCCCATTTAGTAAATTTACCTTTATTCTCAGGTTTAATTTCTGGAAATGATTTTCTACTAAAAGGATTGTTTTGGTAATAAGGCATAACTATTTTATTTTTCTTGCTTTACTTTTTATCTCCATTCCTTTCATAAATCCTTTAAGAGTACCATCATCCATTGCTTTGTCAGCTCTTTTTTGTCTTCTATTTGAAACATATCTAGCATCTGGATTTTTTCCACCTACCTTTTCTTCAATTTTCCCTTTACCTTTTTTTACTTTTCTTTCAGCTGCTTTTTTAGATATTTTTCTAGATACTCCGTATGTTCCAGATTTTTTTGGCAGCTCTTTTCTACCATCTTTCTTAGGTGGTTTTGGATCTAGGTCTTTTTTTCTTGGGGCTTTTTTTCTTTGAATTTTTCCAAACTTACCTTTTTCATCTACCTCAATTGTGGTATCCCCAACCTTTACTGTTTTCTTTTCGGTTGTTTTTGATTTTCTTGACATACCATCAGAAGCTTTTTTCATTGACTCTGTCTTGTTGCCATCTCCATCAATATCTATATAATCTGGTTTAGAACCTTTTCTTGACATTCCTTCTTTTTTATATCTAGACATACCAGCTCTATCATCTACTGGATTATACTTCATTAAATTTTTAGCTTGTTCATAAGAAGATTCTCTGGACATTCCTTCTTTCTTTTCATCGTATTTAACATCTCCTGCTAATTTAGATATATGCTTTTCATCAGCAGTTTGATTAATGTCTTTGTATTTACCTCCAGCTCTTTGATCATCTTTAACATCTCTTTTAAGATAATCCATATGCGCTTTGTCGTCTCTAATTGCAGCTTTCACATTTTGTTTTGTAATGTGAGTATGCATGTGTTTGTGTATTGGGTGTGCCATTTATTTTTTCTTTAATTATTAAAAATATGCTATTAATTTACCTGCCGTAGTTAAAGTGTTTGGTGATCCAGAACCTGCTGCAGCTCCCACTAAAACTTTTTGTACCATTACTGGGATAACATCTCCTGCAGGTACAGATTCTATAAAAACTAAATCACCTTCAACCGTTTCTACGTATACATTACCTGATGCACCTACGTATACTACAGCTCCTGGTGAACTTTGTTCGTTAGAATTAAATATTTTATATTCTTGCACTGCTACTCCTCCAGCAAAAGGAAAAATATCAGCTGATAATAGTAGAGTGTTATTATCTATAACTCTTACTACAGTTGCTGCAGATGGTGCGTTTATACCAGACGCTGTCATAGCGTACATGTTATATACAACCATACCAGGAGCAACACCTTGGTTACTTGTTAAACCATTAGCGTCGTATGTAGTTACAAAATTAGCATTAGTATCTCTTAAGTAACCACTAGTATCTACCACTGCTGTTGTTTTACCAGTGAATATCGCTGTAGGTCCCGGAATATTAATTGTGTCGCTAGGAGCTACCGGGATTGCGCTAGTATACGAGCTTGCATTTATCATCATGATTTATTATTTTTTATATTTACAATTTTTTCTAGAAATACTCATCTTCTTAGCTGAATCTTTACTAGGAGCTTTTACCGCTTTACGAGCTCTAGTTTCAAAAGACTCTACAATTCCTGTTTTAACAGGTTTTGAATCCATTTTAATATTTTTAGCTTTTTCAGTCATAGTCTGCATGGTTTCTGCTAAACCTTCTTTTGCTGTTTCCACGCCAACTTTACCCGCGGGTTTAAGATTACGTCCAACTTCTGTTCTTTTCATTTTCTTAGAAGCTGCTTTACCAGCAAGAGATCTGTTGATAGACAGTTCACTTATCTCTTTTGCTCTCTTATCATCCATGTGCATAGTATTATAACCAGTTCTTGGTTTAATATTAGCTACTATTTTATCTTTATCTGTTTTAGACTTACTCTTAACCCCTAAATCATTAAGTGGACTTTTCTTTATAGTTCCTAAATCTACACCTGCACCTGATCTAATAGCTGCGTCAGTAGTATATTTCATTTTTTTAAAAGCTGCTTCAGCTGCTTCATCTGTGTATTGAGAGCCAGGAGCAGAATTAGCTTTAGCTTTAGCTTCATAATCAAAACCACCAGCACCATCATCATAGCCAGGAATATCTTCAGGATCAACATTTGTGTAAGCAGATAATTTAGTATTAGGATCAGAAGATTTTCTTTCTGGACCTATAGGTTCGTTACTAGACCTACTCATTTCTTCTTCTCTTCTTTGTCTTTCCATATCTGGATCACCACCTTTTCCTTTATGTTTTTTAGCTTTATGACTTGCTAAATCTTTTTCTGACATTTCTTTATGTTTAACATCTTTTTCCTTCATGTATAATGGTGATATTCTTTTAAATGGATTATTAGCATTTAAAGGAGATGTTTTTCTTGATAAAGGATTTTTTTCTTGACTATATGACATAACTTATTTTTTGCATCTGGTTGATATTGGAACTGAACAGTCGCTGTAAGGAACTCCTGCTAATTTTAATTTCATAGCTCTTGGTCCTGAATTACTAGCTCCAGGAATATGAGGTCTCCCGTCTTGATCTAATGGTCCGTCCCATATTTGAGACTCACCTACTATGCCTACTGAATTATTTTTAGAAGCATGAGTGTGAGATTTATCTTCTATCATGTTTAATGGAGATTTACTACGCTTACGCATTTCATTCCAAGCTTCAGAATGCATCATATCTGAAGAACAATGATTTAATGGTGATTTTTTCATAATTATTTTAATTAGTGTTATATAAGCTGTTTATACCCATCGAATCAGGATCTGCTACACCAGGTGTTGGTGGTAAAGTTCTATCAAAAGATGGTTGTGATTGTTGTTGCCCAAACATACCAACCGCAGCTTGATTTGTTTCTGGACTAAATATAGCTGGTTTGTTATACATTTGTGGCATCATAGATTGTTGTTGATTTTCGCTAACCTGCTGAGCTCCTTCGTATAAAGAAAAAGTATTACCAGCTAAATTTGTTGAATCTTGACTAGAAGTATTTTCGGCCCAAGGATTTTCAGCTGGAGGTTGAGGTGCAGATGGAGGTTTTGCTGCGTTAGCTGCTGTTCTACTATCTAACAAAGCTTGGTATTTTTTTATTTTTTTATCAAAAACACCACCTGCTAACATGCTACTTGCTGCTCCGGTCATACCACCCATCATACCACTCATAGCAAGAGAATCACCTATATTTCGATTTCTTTTTTCTAATTTACTTATCTGTGATCTTAGCCAATTATCGCTACGCATGTCAAGACTTATTGCCATGTTATCTATTTTTATCTTTATTTACATTATACATTGCTTGATACATAACTTTATCCATATAGCTTTCTCCAGCAACTATTTTATTTCTTCTTTCACTCATAGGTATATCATCTAATCCTAGCATTATTCTATAGATTCTACTAATTAATTGTTTACCTTTAAATGATATTTTATATATATTGTATTTCTGTGTAGTTCTATTTCTATGTCTCCACACTTCAATCCAATTATTTTGTATTAATTTATTCCACCTTCTATTATTCCAACTAAAAGTATAAGTACCTGTTTCAAAATCTTTTTTTGTAAAAAGATCTATACAGTCTAAATAAATTATTAATTCCAGCTCAGCATCAGTTAAGCCGTTGTTTTTACAAGCCCATTTGCGTATTATACGGTAATGTTTTAGCAAATTCAGATCTTTTAAATCTGATGCTTCTAGCTTTTTCATAAAACAACGACCACATTTTCTTGTCTGATGACTTGATATGGTTCTTTTTCTATTTCTATTCTATGAGCAGCAGCTTTATCAAAATAAATTGTATCATCTTGTTTAACAGCCACTACTGAGTCTCCAACTTTAATAACCTTAGCTTTTTGAAAACGAACATCTTCTCTTTGCTTTTCAGTTAAAATTAAACCACCTTTGGTTTCTTGATTTGACTCTTCTATTTTTTTTATAATTAAGTTATTTCCTATCGCCCTCATGTAATCTAATATTATTAATTATACAATCAGTTGATAAAATTGTTGTTGCTACAGAAGCCGCGTTTAGCAACGCGCTTTTTGTTACCAATAACGGATCTATTATTCCGTTATCAATCATATTTACCATATTACCTGTAACCACATTAATTCCAAAACCATCTTTAGAAGGTATTGTTATCTTTTCAATCCCAGCGTTTTCTAAAATAGTTTTGTAGGGTGAAAGTATAGCTTTCATTAAAACAACTTCTCCTTCATTATCTTCTTTACTATTTAACGCAGCATTTAATAATGCAATTCCACCACCAGGAACTATACCTTCTTTTATCGCGGCTTTAGTAGCACAGATAGCGTCTTCAACTCTATCGCTTTTTTCTTTTAATTCAATTTCTGAATTAGCACCTACTTTAACCACGGCTACTTTAGCAGCTAATAACGCAAGTCTTTTTTCATGTGCTAGTTTAAACCCAGGTATTTTTTCTACAGCTTGTTTTTGTTGAATTTCTTCAATTAAATCTTTAACTGCTTCTGGAGTTTTTTCTACTTGTATTATAGTATTTTCTTTATTACTAGTTACTTTCTTTGCCTTTCCTAAATGACTAGGATCTATTAAATCCATATCGTCACCTAGATCTTCATTTATAACTGTAGCGCCTGTCATTAACGCTAAATCGTTTAGTTTTTCTTTTTTAGTAAAACCATACGTAGGAGCGTCTACTATGCAGACTTTTATATTGCCCTTCATTTTATTCATAGCTAAAGCAGCTAAAACTTGAGGTTCTACATCTGCAATTATAAATAAAGGTTTATTTTGTTTTATAACATATTCTAATACACCTTGTATTTTTCTTATGTTTTCTATTTTAGATTCTACAACTAAAATTAGTGGATTTTTTAACTCAGCAGTACCTTTTGTTTTATCTGTAACAAAATGTAAACTTTTTATTGGTTTATCATACTGCATACCATCTATAATTTCTACAGAAGACTCTAGTTCTTTTGATTCTTCCATTATTACAACACCTGTTTTATCAACGCTTTTAAATGCTCCTCCAATTAGTTCGCCTAATTCTTTGTCATTATTTGCTGATATAGTTGCAACCTGGTCTATCATATCACCTGTTACTTCAATACTTATATCATCTAAGTATTTTACCACTTTTTTAACAGCTGAGTTTATACCTTGTTTTAAATCTCTGGTATTAATATTTTTTTTGCTAGCTTCTCTTAGTATAGCATTTGCTAATACCGTTGCTGTAGTAGTACCGTCACCAGCTTCTTCTACAGTTTTTCTAGCAGCTTCTTTTATAAGTGTTGCACCCATGTTTTCAACAGCGTCGAATAACACTATTGAGTTAGCAACAGTTACACCATCTTTTGTAATGATTGGTTTTCCTTGATCATCTTCCAGGATAACACACTTGCCGCTAGCTCCTAATGTGGAGCTAACAGCTTTAGTGAGTTTTTCTATCCCTTTAAATATTTGATCTTTTGCATCTTTACCGAAGTTAAGATGTTTCACAAGTTTATTGGACATAATTTAATTGTATTTAATTTTATTTAAAGGTTTTCACGACTTTTGGTCCTTTCAAGAAATCTACTTTCTTAGCATAGTGTTCTACTGATCCATCAATAGCTTGTTCTGCTCCTTCAAGAGTTTCTCTTCTGGTTACGTCGATCCAAGTATCTTTGTCTTCTGGACTCTGGTACTCGGTTTGATAAAATCCATTTGGTAATTGTACTATTCTCCAGTGTTTTTTCTCTGAAAGATGTTTCCAAAAATTAACAGTTTTATCGTCGGTTTGTGGTTGACTATTCCACGTATTAGTCTTGTAATAAAAATACGTCATTGGTTTAGGTATTAAAATTGGTTAATAAAAATTGTTTTAGCTAATTCCAATAGTTGAGAATACAATTTCTCCACCAGCTTTAGAAGCTACAAGCGTACTTTGCTTAGATCTAAATACAGAACCTGCAAGCGCTGGATTTTTAGGATTAGAAGCGGTTTGAGAACTAGCAACTGAATTAGCTGGTTCAACCATAAGTGTTAAAGCTTGACCTGGTGCAGGGTAAGATACCATGTTCCAAGGTAATTCTTGAGCTTTAGTAATAGCTCCCCAAAATGCTCTTACTACGTTTGGTGCTGAAGCTACATTAAAACCAGCAGTAGTAGCTGGAGTTGTTAAAGTAGCAACTTTACCTGATTTGTAAGTAATAGCTACTGTAGTAGCGGAGTTACCATTGTTTCCAGTTGCAACAACTGCCACAACGTCGTCTATATTAACAGGTGTTACTACACCGCCAATAAGAATGTTTAAAAATTTGTTTGCCATTTTATATATGTTTAAATGGTTAAGGTCTACTATTAGTTTCTTTAAGTGTATTAGGTAAGGTAAACCTAAAAAATACCTTCTACACCTTATATGTTATTATTACCTGTTTTTCTTGATTTTTACTTTATTTTTCTAAAGCAGCTAATCTTCTTTCTAAATCTTCGTTCTTTTGAGCTAATTCTTTAACCGCTTTCATTAAGTATGGTACCATCTCCATTGGGTGGAATCCATATCTAGCATCTTGTCCTTCACCATTTAATTGATATACTTCTGGGAAGTTTTCTGTTTCGTATTGAGCTATAAATCCTTTTACTTTAGCAGCTCCTTTATCACCTATCGCTGCTTTAAAATCAAATTTCTTAGGAGTTAATGCTAAGAATTTAGGTAACACATCTTCGCTCCAATCAACTATGTTTTTCTTTAGTCTTATATCAGAACTTGATGTTGAGTAAGTAACAGCTGTATTAGTTGCGTTATATCCAATGTAACCAATTATATTACTAGTACTTCCACGATAGAAATTCATATATCTACCATACAGAGATCCATAATTTATCATTTGGAACATATTAGCTCCTTGTCCAGTGTTAGTGTTTCTAAACTGAGCAACACCATCAAAATAACTTCCACCAGTATCACTAGTTGTAATAATTAAACCTTGAGTAGCTCCAGCAGTTTGAGAACCGTATCTAAAGTAATAAGTACTACCTGTGCTTGTACCTGCACTACCAAATCCATAATATCCAGCAGCTCCAACACCTGATCCGTGTGTGTAGAATTTAACAGAGTTGTTATAATATAAAGTTACAGAGCTGTCATCGTTACATATAATACTGTTTTCACCAGATTTAGCTTGTATATATATATTACTACCATCATCATTATCAACATTATTTCTTATATACAAATGACCTGTGTCGTTGTCTATATAACTTCTACCGCTTGAATGATAAATCTCTAAATCTTGACTATTACCTATTTGAATTTTATCACTATCTTGTAATCTTAAATTGTTGTTCAAGGTAACAATACCTGAAACCCCTAAAGTTCCTGGAATATCAACACCACCTGTGGTAATACCAATAACATTATAAACTGAATCATCAGGACAATTATATCTTATATATCTTTCTCCGCAGTTACCTACTCCAGCGCCGTTTAATATTATACTTCCAGTAACAGCTATACCATCATTGTTTGTTTGCAACGCGGGTAAGTCGTTGTGAAACAACTCTACACCTGCATTTTCAGTTAAAGTAATCCATCTTTCACCACTTCCATAAGTTTGAAAAAACATATTAGTAGCTGCCCTAATATATAAGTTCCCCGTACCTACTTCATCTATAAAAGAATTTGCTCCTTGATGATAAATTTGTAAATCTTGTGAAGCACCAAACTTTAATTTTCCACCATCTCCATCAATTGCCATTAATAAATCTTTACTTGCAACTAATGATTCTAGACCACCATCTATTCTGAAGTATTGAGTAGTACCTCCTGACCCGTCATCAGATTCAAATGATATATCACCAGTATCTTGTCTTTGTCTAATAGTAAAGTTACCTGTATAATTTTCTATGTAAGAATCAGCACTGTTGTGGTATATTTGTACATCTAAAGAATCTCCAAAAAGTGCTTTTACATTATCCGTATGCACTGAATCTTTACTAAATTTTACTCTATGATTTGCACCATCTACTTGAAAATATGTAGCTAAACCTCCAGTGCTATCATCACTTTCAAAAATAATATTACTATTATTAGCTCTTTGACTAATATAAAGATTACCAACTTCATTAGCTATAACAGATTCCGTACCGCTGTGAGAAAGATGTAAATCTCCTGAGTTTCCAAATCTAGCTGCAATACCGTCATTAAAGTACATTCCCAAATCAGCTGATACAAGTAAATACTCACCACTACCATCTATTCTAAAATATTCAGTTAAACCACCTAAACCATTATCAGATTTAAAGGTTATATCTTTAGCATCTGCTTTTTGCAAAAAGAGTAAATCACCAACGTGATTTTGAATCACTGAGTCTCCACTGCTATTATGATATATTTCTAAATCATCACCCGTACCCCAATAACTAACAACATCATCTCCATGTTTAGTAGTTCCAGTCATTGTTCCGCCAGCGAGTGGTAAATAAGCTCCACCTGTTGCTGGCGCAGCACCTATATCAGATAATACTTGAGCGCCTGTTCTGTATCCAACTTTGTTAGCGCCTGATGCGCACAAAAATTTATCAGGATCAGCAGTTGCGTTATTTATTGTTGTTATAGTAAGTTCGTCACCAACTGTAACATCACCTGCAAAAGTAGCATTTTGATTTGTGTCTAAAGTCAATGCTGCTGTTGGTGAACTTGTTGCGTTTGTTTGAAATTCTATAATCTGGTCTGCTCTTAAAATTGCTCTATCACTACCGTAGGTTAAAAGACCTTTTCCACCACCCCATTGTAAAGTACCTGCAAAAGCTGCGTTACCATCTTGTGTAAAAGCTAAAGCGTCAACTGGAGAGCCTGTATTTTCTGATTTGATTATAAACTTATTATCGTTTCCGCTACCACTACCTTCGTAATAAAGTCTCCACCCAACATTATCACCACTCCCTCCATTACCTATGTATATCGCAGCGTCAGCAGATGCCAATCCATCTCCACCGATATATAGATAATCTGTAGCTTGTGCTTCTGTAGTTCCATTTGCTAAAACTAAATGAGAACCATTAATTGTAACATCACCTGTAAAAGTTGCGTTACCATTTTCAATAAGACTTAAGCTACCTCCTAAATCTAATACGGAAGCGGCATTACCACCTGTGTTGCTAATATAAAAACTATCGGTTGCGTTTGCGTTTTCAAGTTGAATTCTTGCACTACCTTTTAGTTTTAAAACATCACTACTACTTCCTTCACCATCTATAATTAAACTACCGGTCATTGTACCACCAGTTAAAGGTAAATAAGGTCCACCTGTAGTTGGTGTACCACCGTTAATATTATCTACCCAAATATTAGCATATCTTAAACTTGTTGAACCTAAATCAATAGCTGAATCTGATAGTGGTTTTGCATTTTGACAAATAAATATTGTATCTGCAGTGTCTTCTGTGAATCTCAAGAATTCAGCACCACCAACAAAAAACCTTAATCTATCATCAACATCTTCTCCAATATATGTATGAGAACCACCTCCAAAATATAATTTTTTACCTACTGCAATATTCACGTTTCCTGCAAATGTACTAGTAGATGCAGCGTTACCAACTGCTATTCCAGTATTAAAGTGTGCCCAACCAGAATCTGACATGTCTAGTCTAAGAGCATTTACTGCGCTACCATCATCATTACCTGAAAAATAAATATCTGCATTTTCCGCTGGACTATTTATATAGAAATTACCACCTGATCTAAAAAATTTACCAAATATACCTCCTGAAACTTTTAAATGTATTTCTGCAGTAGCTGAGTCTAAAATTACTTCACCCGCAGAATCTAATAATATATCATCTACAGCAGCAATAGTAAAATCACCACCACCACTCTCTGTAAGTGTTGCGGCATTTGAACCATCTGCTGTTATAGATATAGAACCTGCATCAACAGTTAGGTTCGCGTTTATTGTAGCAGCACCATTAGAGTAAAACGTTCCTTGATTATATAAATCATAACTACCATGAACTGAAGTTGTTCCTACTGCTAATTTAGCTGTAACTGCAACATCACTAGAAAATAAAGCATCTTGTGATGTATCTATTGTTAAAGCCGTTCCACCATTGGAACTGATTATAAAAGGATGGCTTGAAAAAGTTCCAATATGAGCATTTGAATCTTGTGCAAACGCTTTTAAAGTTGTTGTTTGTGATGTATCTGTTATAGTTAAAGTTGGACTACTAGCAGAAGTCATAGTAATATCCCCTGCAAAAGTAGAGTCATCTGAACTAAACGTGATTGGTCCATCGGCAATTGTTTCTGAAGTTCCAGACCCATCCCATTTAACTACTTTTTGTCCTGTACCAGCACCTGATATAACAGATGTGTTATCTATTTTTTGCCACGCAGCACCTCCAGTTAAATTACTATTGTAAACAACCCAGTCACCTGTATGCCATGAATCTGGTTCAGTACCTGTGCCGTTTGGAGTAGCAGCTCCATTAGCGCTACAAATATAATAATAACCATCTTGTTTTGTTACAGTATTTAAATTAGGATTACCATAACCAGAATTTAAACTAACATCTGGATCCCATGTTCCTCTAAAAGTTGTAGAACCAGTTATACTAGTATCTACATATGCTTTAATACTTTGCTGTGTAGCTAGCGCTGTAGCACTATCACTACTCATTGTGTCTTCGTCTAAGATTGTTGTAACCGTAGCACCACCACCTATTTTAATCCCATTATTATTAGCTAATAATCTTTGACCACCACCAGTTACTAATTGAATAGAATCAGCTGTGTTAAATCCAAAGTAAGTATTTCCATCATTTACGTGATAAATATAACTAGGCATGTTTAAAGTTTGCGTGAAATGCACACCACTATTTGTAATATTTACTTGCTCAGCCCCACCAACATAAAACTTAAGATTACTATCACTTTCTTCTTCTATATAAGTATGACCACCAGCACCATCTAATAATAATTTTCTACCTTGTGGTATAAAGAAATCTGTTGATCCTACTACACCAACATCACCACTAATACTAAATCTATCACTACCACCTGTGTGTACTATAAAAGTATTAGCACCGCTGAAACCAAACTGAGTATCACTATCACCATCATGAATAAGATAATTAGGTATAGTTAAACTACCTGCAAAAGTTGCCCCAGATGCTGCAATTCTAAAATATTCTGTACCTCCAATTTGATAAACCTGATCAGATGTTGAATTAACAATTAAAGCACCGCCAACAGAAGACAAAGCAATATTGCTTGAGTTATCTGTATCTGTTAAATTAAGAGCAGGAGCAGCATTAGAAATTGTGATATTGCCTGACATTGTGCCACCAGCTAGTGGTAAATAAGGACCACCTGGTAAATGCGAACTAGAATTAGTTTTAACCATTAATCCATTAGCGTCTGTACCTAATAAATAAGTTGGAGTACCCGTGTTGCTTGTACCTCTATAATCATAGAAAGATATTTGACCACTATGCTTGATACGCATAGATTCATAGAAATCACCCGATCCATCTGTTCCTTGAGTATAAAAAGCAATACCTTGATAATCACTATCACTGCTCTCAGCAACAGCTGTAATCATTGCTCTTCTTCTATCACCTGTTGCCCAAGTTATAGAACCATATGTGTTTTCAGCAGTTCCAGTACTATATAATACAATACTATCTTGTCCGCTTAGGGTTTCAGTAGCACTATAATCAGCATCTGAAGTAACAGCTGTATTATATATTTCTAATTTAGCTCTAGGATTTGACTGATTAATACCTAATTCACCGTCAGCGTTTAGTGTCATTTTTTCACTTCCACTAATAGTCCATTTTTGTAAACCACCACTTCTATAATCAATAGCGCCATCTGATTGCAACCTTAAAAGATCACTAGTACTAACCCATTGTAAATATGCTTTTTCCGTACCAGAAACATATAAACCAAAGTATGGTGAACCAGCGTCTACTCTTATTGAGCTTGTTCCTTTTATAACACCAGCAACATCTAAAGTGTATTGAGGGCTTGTATTTCCAATACCTACTCTACCCTCTGAGCCATCTGCTCTAAACATAACATTTCCAGATGTATCAAATATATCAAAATCACTATTTTGAGTTACCCCAAACATTAAATCCCCAGCGTCGGGTTCTGTAAAATACAAACCTGATGTTCCGTGAATTATCCTGTAAGTTTCTTGCCCAGATCTTGTAAATCTCAAAGCTTCACCTGTGCTTTCTATATGTAATTTACTACTTGGCGAAGTAGTTCCTATTCCAACTAAACCAGCGTTTGTAATAAACATTTTACTAGAACCATTAGTTCTAAATTCTAATGCATTGTCTGAAAAAGCGGTATCAATTACACCAGAGCTATTGCCACCAGAATAACTTAATTTTACACCATCTGTTGAACTAGCTATAGTTGCCTCTCCATTATATACATGAAATTTAGTGCTAGGCGAAGAAGTTCCGATTCCAACTAATCCGGTAGATTTAACTGTCATTCTAGTAGTGTTACTAGTTTGGAAAATTAGATCAGCTGTATTAACACGTAATCTTACATCTTTGCTTTGACCATTATCACCTAATTCTATTAAACCACCAGTATAACCAACATGACCTCTACTGTTAAATTGAATTAAAGCACTATCTCCTATATCTCCACCTAATGGATTTATGTATACACGAGGATCGTTATCAGAACCATTTATTGTAATATCACCTCCTGATGAACTTACTATTGAATTACCTAATGCAGAACCACCTGTCCATATAGGTAAATACGTTGCTGTACCACTACCGGTTACTGTTCCTGAACCACCTGCAGCGGTTTCGATAATATTTCCTGAAGAATCGACCTGAAGATTATAGGCGGCCGTACCTGTGAAAGAACCTGATCCGTAAGCACTTAAATTTACTTTACCATCAGATTTAATAGTCATTTTTGTAGTTGGACCAGTGGCTGTTGCTACGTGAGTTGTTTGAAAATGTATATCAGATGATCCATTGTCTAACGCGCTTCTTACTCCTTGTATTCTTGCAATATAATTTGTTAAAGTCGCAGATGTAGATGTTCCAAATAAAATTTGACCACCCATACCAGGTGTGTTACTTCCATCGATATCTAAAAATATATTAGCTGTAGGTGAAGAGGCGTTAGCCGCGGTAATTTGTAATTTAGTAAGAGGACTATTCGTTCCAATACCAAGTTGACTATTATTATTTAAATATGAATTACCAGTTGATGATAATCTTACACCTTCCGTAGTACCGTCATGGTCATACATTGATAATCTAGCTCCGTTACCAGTACTTCCAATATGAAATTCAAATCTTTCTTCACCATTAGGTGCTCTAAATCTAGCATATCTTTGAGCGTCTGTAGATAAAACGTCTAGTACTCCAGTAGGGGAAGTAGTTCCTATTCCAAGTTCACCATCTGCCGTAAGACGCATTTTTTCTGAACCACCAAAAAACCATTTAAAATCTCCAGCAGAAGCTGTTAAAACATAATTATATCCGGCTGAATCCCAATATTGAGTTAATTTTGGGTTTCCATTAGCTTTACTTACTAATGCGCCTGTTAAATCGTTTCTTGAAGAGTTTACACTTAAAGAAAATGTATTTGCCGAAAGGTTGGTTGGAGATGCATCTCCTATTCCGACGTTACCAGCACTTGTAACACGAAGTCTTTCAGCACCAGCTGTTGTAATTTGAACATGATCATTTGCAACAAATATGCCATCACTACCATCTGAGTTTTGCAAAAATAAACCACTGCTTCCACCTCTAAGGTAAAGCACGTTGTTAGTATGTAAAACTCCTGTTGCCTGGGCTATTGTACCTCCTGAGAACTGTACACCCGCACCCGCATTAATTTTTGTGTAAAATGCTTGTTGCGCCATTTTTGTATTTTATTAAATTACGCTACTATATTTTGTACTAATACTCTTACATCATTTGGCGGAGCTGTATCCGCAGTTAAAGTAATTTGTGTAGTAGAAGTTCTATCTACGTTAACAATGATAGTTTCATAATTGGTAGCATCGTAGCATTGTACCATTACGTCATATCCAAAAGCAGGAACACCAGTACCACCACTATGTGTGATAGCTTGCGCAACTCCCGCTGCTAAAGTAACTGTTGTAGCAAAAGAGTTAGTGTCTTGTAATTTACCAGCTAAAGCTGATACATCTATCTTTTTATTTGTTGTGTTAGCTTTATCATATATTAATAAAGCATCATCAGCAGCAGCAGCTGTTAAAGCAGTTTGACCAACTATGTCTAAACCAACTACAGCAGCTTGACCTTCTCCAGTAGCGCCAGATACATCTATACCTAACCTGTTGTTGGCGGCAGATTCAGCTACAGTAGCTGTATAATTACCTGTAGTTTCAGTACCAAGCGTTACGTTTGATATACTAACAAAACCTGTGTTTACTGAGAAGTTATCAGAATCATAACTTGATATACCAATTGTAGCAGCACCGGCATTTGCACCAGCTGTTGCTAAATCAGTATCAGACTGAGCAACTGCAAAATCAGTAACAACTGATTGATTAGCTGCAGCAGCAGTAACTGCGTATACAGAATCACCAGGAGTTAATGGATAAGCAGAGTTGCCAAAGAAGTTACCAGAAGCAGAACCAGCAGCGATATATAAATCACCAGTTGCGATTGCTACTCTAGAACCACCCCATAAATAAGATCCACTGTTTGAACCAGAAGTAATTTCCCCTGTAGAAGCGTTGAAACCACCTTTAAATTCTAATAAACCAGTAACAGCAGTATCTACATAATTTTTAGTAGCTGCGTCTTGAAGATTTACTGGATCTTTTAAATCTATAATATTATGTAAAGTACCACCATTTGTACCCATTGCAACATTACCATTAGGTATACCCCAGTCATTTAGTGGAATATTAGTTGATAATGTTTTAGCATTAGCACCACCGTTTACAACCACTATATGATCAGCCGCAGCATCATAATCTGTTATTGTAGCTACTTCGTTTAAATCTAAATCAACTGTAACTGTTCTACCAGATTCAGTTGTATCAATACCAGTAGAACCTGCTATAGTAACAGTTTGACCATTGTCTACTGAACTAGAACCAGAATCACCAGCTATTGTCCAACTATCTACTAAACCACTTACTGCATCTTGAACAAAAGCAGTTGTTGCAACTAATGTAGTATCATTACCTGAAGCTTGTGTAGTAGCAATTACACCGTCGTTTAACGTGTAAAATTGACCAATTGTTTTTCTACTACCATTAGAACCACCAATAAGATTCATTGTACCACCAACAGCTGTAATGTTTCCAGAACCGTCTCTACCAACAATTGTATTAGCATTTGTATTAGTAGTAACGTTTAATTGGAAAGTTACTTTGTTTGCTGATTGTACGGTTTCAAAATAAGTATTATTACTTGGAACAGCAATAGATGTTTCAAAATCTAAAACATCTCCTGATTGTATTGTATCGTCAGAACCACTATCAGCTCTAGAAATCCAACCACTATATGGAGTACCAATGTATGTCTTAATTTGAGACATGTTACCATATTTAACATTGTTGTCTCCATCTAAGAATAAGAAATCGTCTGAATCAGCTAGAGTAACACCTGTTCCATCTGCCGCTGAGGCAATAACGTTGTTAGCGCCTGCATAATCTACAGCAACTTCTGGAGTAGCAGTAGTAGGATCGTTTACAACAATACCAAGACCCGCATCAATACCTGTTACATCTCCTGATTGATAATCTCCCCACGTACCATTTCCTAATAATACTTTTGAAGCAGTACCACCAGCTGGAACGTAACCAATATTTGATCCTCCTGCATAAGCCATAGAAGTAAGAGTTAATTCTCTACCTGTAATGCTTTCTGTTAATGGTGCACCTGTAGATGAACCTGTTGCCAATGTAACACCTGTTATACCTGTATCAGTATCTGTGTCTATATTTACCCAAGCACCTCCTGCGTAAACTCTAAGTTTATCAGTATTGGTGTTAAAATATAACTGTCCTTCTACACCTGATGGGTCAGAAACTAAGTTTTCTATTCTTGGTCGTAATAATTGATTTTGATTTAAATCAATGCTTGTATAATAATTTAAAGCCATGTGTGTTTAATTTAGATATGCCTTACCTGCAAATCCTGCAGTGAAGGTTATTACTACTTGTGTTGTTGATGTATATGCCGCGTCTCCTATTACAACTTGATCAGATGTACTAACTACTGTAATTGAAGGAAATTTATCTAACATATGATTTATTGTCCAGGTTGCTGATGGTGTTGCTTGGTTAAAAATAAATGTTTTGTCACCAGCGTCTGCAACCCATTTTGTTCCTGTTACTGTTGAGCTTAGTATTTGCCCAGTAGTACCAACAGAACCTGTACTGTCTGTAAATGAGCCGTCAACTTTTAAATTACCCTTAACTGTTAGTATGTTTCCGCCAGGATAAGCGTCTTGAGACATAATTGAGTCTCTTAACTCTGAATCTACTCTTCCTGTTACAGGATCTTGTACATCAAAGAATATTGGTAGGTTTAAAGACGTACCTCCAAACGTTGTTATTATGTATTTAGCTAAATCACCAACCTTAAAGTTCTTTGTTGGTTGGCGTAATGTAGCGTTTTTCTCAGTTCCCAACAATATATCGGAAGCCTCTGGGAAAACAGTAGGATAAGTATATATTATTGCCATGTGTTATTTTTAAAAATCAGTTGTGTCAAGTATTTGATAACGTATTTTTAGTTTTAAAGGACTATTACCGTTTGTAGGACTAGCGTCTGTGGATAAAAATACAGCATTATTTGCAGCTAACGTGTTTCCTATAATTGCTGCAGAGTAAACTTTATCAGCATTTGTGTTTATTTGTGTATTTGGAATACTTGCATAGTTAAAACCTCCACTAGAAATTATTAAAGGTTGACTTGCTGTGTATGCAGCACTGTTGTAATCTAAGAAAGTAGTTACAAATAATATTTTTATATATTTGTTAACTCCTGGAGCAGCTAATAGGGTGACAGGACTGCCATTTAAAGCTAGAAGTTGCGCTGTAGTTACTGTTATTGTAGTTTCTAAGTAATTTTGAGTAGCTAAACTATTAACATCACCAATAGTAAATTGAACAGTTTTGTTTTCTTCTGTAGCAACGTCGTATTGTGTGCCTAATAAGTAATTTCCTGCTTGAGGTGTTGCTGTAGGGTAGCTGTAAATTATTGCCATTTGTGTTTGTTTTGCGTGATTCTTGTATATTAGTTATACTTACACATAATTTCTTTTTTTTACAACTTCCCCTCCCTTATATAAGGTATATATAGTATATATTATATATATATTACTCCTATCTAGATATTATACGTAGTATAATATCATAAGGGGAAGAGCTTTTTTTAAAAAATATAGCGTATAGAGAGAGTTGGTGTTCCCCCTCCCTCAAAAACCGTGCCAAACTATAAAAAAACCGTTTTTTTTTGGCTGGCCCCGCCTTTTTCCTAGCATTTTCGATCATACCATAGCGAAACGCGTTGACCTATTTTCCTAACATTTACACTTTTACTTACAGACACTTCACATTAACATAATGATAATAATATAAAGATAATAACAATGAGATATTTATATGACATACTGACATACAATGAGACATTGCGTCATGACATCTTGACATATTCATTTACTAAACAATTATACACTCATTAACTATTTACAGACAGAATACATTACACTAATGATAATAATATAAAGAACTAATAACTAATAATAACTTAAAATTAAAATTATGACAAACACTATTAACTCTAAAAGATTTGTAATTCGCAAATCTCTAATCGGAAAAGACACTACAATTAATGTTGAATTTAAAAATGGTAAATCATGTACTTATAATCATGACGAAGTGTATAACATTATGAAGTCTACACTTGAAACACTTCCATGTTTTATCAAATACAACTCTTATACTAGTTCAACTAATGTTCCAGTAAGTGTTAGAAATGTAATCGAAGTAATAATTCCTGAAGTAGTATAATTATGAGAATAATAAAATTTACTAACTCTTACTTTCCTGAGAAGGATTGGTACAAGTGTACGATTAAAAATGAAACTTATTCATCTCCTCATCGTGAGCAAGTTGAACTGTGGCGAGATGATAAGCTAATCAATGCAGATTACTACAAAGAACTAAAAGAACTAAGTGATAAAGCAATGCAACATATGTATGATAATAACCATAATAATTGGACAGGAGACTAATAAAATAAAATTAAATAATATGAAATTAAATAAAATATATAAAGAAATAAATGAAATAGGTACATACACTGCACCTAATGACACTCAAAAGAAAAGATTAAGAGAACTAATTGCACTCATACCAATATCTAAATATGATAGAGTAAGATAAATTGCAGACACAATACAATCAACTCATGATAATAATATAAATCACAATATGAATACAATTAAATTTACATCAAAAACTACATTAAAACTAAATGGTATTAATTACAAAGGCTATTTAGTCGGTGAACTACCTAACTCATTCGGTTTTCTTTACAATCAAGATAAAGAGTCATATGGTAAATCACACTGGTTTAATTACAAAGGTTTAACATTTATAGAAAAAACTGAACTACCATGGTAACTAATATGAAAGAATTATGTGAGTATAGTGCTAATAAGCGTAAAGCTCGCAAAGCTCAACACATAGAAATACTTAAAATCTATGGTGAGTGTAGAGGTATGGGTAATAAGAGATATAAACTACCGCAAAAATCTTCTTATCCTAAACAATATAAAGCGGCTTATAATAAAATATGGAGATAAATAAATATACTTGGCGACAAGAACAACAGATGTTAGAGGATTCGTTTGCAAGAACTTTACTTATTGAGCATAATATACAAGAAGTAACAACTCAAAGACAAGCTAAAAATGGCACTAGACAGTTTAAATTACCTACTGGTGAAGTATTAGCATCTTATAAATCAGGTTATGTACGTAGATGTGACAGTAGTGATAGAGTATGGCAACTTAATCCTAAGTATAAAAGAGAAAAAAGATGGGTATTTTTAACTAAAAATGGTATGGAGACTAAAAAATATATTACTTGGTCAAGAGCTAAAATATATAGCGGACTAGCTAGATTAAACTTTATACTAATTTATGCACTTAAAAATTATTTGAATGATAACACTAGATAAATATAAACAAAATTTAAGGATAATAGGCGATGATGTGTACTCATATAGTACTCACGTGGCAACAATAGAACATCCTAATTTAAAACAACATGGTTGGTGGAGTGTAACAACTCAAAAACATATTAACTATGTAGCAAGAGAGTATAACTTAAACTTAATAAAATGAAATTAAATAAAAATTTAAAAAGAGTATTAGTCACTTTAGCTCTTATAGCTGTAGGATTTACTGCAGGTAAACAACAAGGTGAGCAAGAAATATTAAATAGATGGGAAAATAGATGGTTTGACTCTGAATGGTATGACTATAAATCAATAGAAGAAATATTATATGATTCAACTTGGGATAACTATATGTGGACTAACAACGACTAGTTGCAGACACAAAACAAACTGTTAATGATAATAATATAAAATAAAAATATGTATTGTAAATGTGGAACTCTTGTGCACCCAGTGCGATTAGAATTAGGTTATAAAAATTGTGTTAGTTGTAGTAATACTAAAACTTACTCATACGTACCTATTATCACCCATAAAACTGGTAATACTATACAAATAGTATCGCAAGAAGTTTCCGCATCAGTACATAAAGCATGGAGAAGAAAGTAAACATACTAGAAAGGCTATTGTATCTTACAATAATATGTGGCTTCTGTTTCTTTTGTGGCGTATTTTATACGTTCTACAAAATAGATCAGCGTACATGGAATGAAGAGATATTAAAAGCTAGAGACATAGAGACGAGGTATATAAATTACCCAAAACAAAGAAATTATAAACAAGACGACTTAGAAAGAATAATATATGGACAGTAAAAAAGCATACGAGATGATGAAAGAAGAGTATATTGACAAAGAATCATTAGAACTCTGTAATCAAATAGAAAAACATTTAGAAAGAATAATAACATATGACAATGGTATGTTAGATGATATAGTATTTAATAAAATTAAAGCACAAGCCATCAAATTATTAAAAGAATGGCACTTGTAATCTAACAGGCGAGTAGGTTAATTAGAGTTGTCCTATAAGGCATTTGCACATACGAGACAACACATAACTAAATTACTGATTAGATTACTGATAACTAGGTATGGTGCATGCTACGGTATTAAAGTGCGGGTTCGACTCCCGCCATGCTACACTACTGACGAGTATTGAGGTTCGATTCCTCTTCTAGTTACTATGACAAAATGTCATGCAGACACAAAACAAACTTAAATTGATAATAAAATAAACAATTATGCAAACATTATACCAAAAACTAAAACCAGAAATAAAATCTAAACTTAAATACAATGCTATTAAGTACAAATCAGGTCCTAGAAAAGTTATAGCTGATCTTCATAGATTTACTAATTACAGCAAACTAACTATTGAAACGGTTAATGATTTGATATTATATGCAGACGTTAGTGATAACGAATGGAGTAAATGGGATTTTAAATATGGTGATAAACTTTTTAACAACTAAATTATGAAAAAAATAACTGATGAGCTTATAGATGATAAGCTAAAAGAACGAGGTATGTTACACGTAAGTGACATGGATACTGAAGAACAATTAGTGAAATTACAAGCTGAATACGATTTTGATATTGTAAATGAGTTTGGTAAGTATGCTGAGATATTCTTTTACACAGAAACTACTAAAGACGGTTATGATCTATTTATAGCATCAGAAACAGACCGTAATCCTTATATAGGACAAGATGTGTACTATTATGAGTCAGATTGGTTTGAAAAACTAGCTGATTATATTAAAGACGGTTGTACTATTTATATAGATGAGTATGCTATGGAAGAAGGTCCTTTTACTTATGCTGTTGAAGAAATATACGAAGAGCTTTACGACGAAGTACAAACAGAAATAATTAATGAATTAAAAGACGAAGGATATGAGCACTAGAAGTTTAATAATGGTTGTAGATCGCAGGCATGCTAGTGATGTAGAACAAGGATTTTCAAGAGATCCTGAAGAAGTAGCATCTCATAGTTATGTTAATATGTATATGCACCATGATGGTTATCCTGAGTGGCAAGGAGTACAAGTTGCTAATTGGTTACTTGCTTTTGATAATGGTTGTCAAGACGGTGCAAGGTTAGCATCTAAACTAGTACATGATATGTATTATGATAGCTGTTACTTATATCCTAAAATGTATAATATAGATCATCAATATACTTATGTAATATGGACAGGTAATAAAGATAAAATCCATGTAAGTTGTTGGGATAGATATTCTGATAGATGTGTATTTGTATTAAAACCTGAAAAGATTATATCTAAATATATGAAAGATATGAAATATACTGATTTTCAAAGCGGAGAAACTAGATATATAGCTAATTACAACAAGGTTAGGAGTCACGCTCAGAAAATTATAGATATACTAACCCATGAAGATTAACATAGATAAATATTTCATATTTATTATGAATATAATTATATAATTACATGTATAAAAATAGAATTACATTACAGACACAACACAAACATAAAATGATAATATGACTGATAACGAAATTGAACAATTAGCTCAACGTGTAGCTAAATTAATAATTAACAACTTGCATGAAGGACTTATTGCAGACTTTCAACCTGATGAAGAAGAAGATTTACTAGCTGAATTAGCTAAGTGTATGACGCTGTTAGACAAGTACTTAAAAGCAGAGCAATACGAAAAATGTGAGATCATGAAAAATAAAATAAAAACAATAGAGAATAAATTACGAAAATTATGATAAAACCAATGTTAGCCTACAAAGTAGGAAAAAAAGATATTGATTTTACCGAATCTGTTTTTATGCAATCAAAACTAGATGGCATTAGATGCTTAATATCTAAAGATGGTGCGTTTACAAGAACTGGTAAAGAAATAAAAAATATCCAACATATACAAAGAAAACTTAAACCTTTCTTTGATACACATGAAGACCATATATTAGATGGCGAATTGTATAACCATAAGCTAAAAGATGATTTTGAAAAGATAGTATCTTGTGTTAGAAAAACTAAACTTAATACTAAATCAATTGCTGAATCACAAAGATTAGTTCAATTTCACGTGTATGATTATATACACCCGAGTAATAAAAATTATGGAGCAAGAATGTTTGCTTTAGAAAACTTTAATTTTTATGGTAAATATATTAAACACGTACACACAACTGAAGTTAAGGATAGAGATCATGCGCAGACATTACATAGTGTTAATTTAAAAGCTGGTTACGAAGGCTCTATATTAAGACTAGATAAACCTTACGAAAACAAAAGATCTTATAATCTACAGAAATTTAAAGACTTTCACGATGACGAAGCTACAATTGTAGGTTATGAAGCTGGTAAAGGTAAACGCGAAGGTACTCTTGGCAAGTTTATTATGCAAGATGCTGATGGTGTAGAGTTTGGTTGTCCTCCAGGTAAAGGATTTACTTACAAAGATCTAGCTGATATACAAAACAATATTCACGACTACATCGGTCAAGTAGCTACATTTACTTACTTTGAAAGAACTAAAGCAGGTAGCTATAGACATCCAATGTACAAATGCTTACGTAATTATGAGTAAACTAATATGGCAACTATACAACGACAACTTAATATCAGAAGAGGTAGCAAACCTCTTATTAGACAAACATTATAATAGATTAAACCACAAAAGATATAAATGAATATATTTTATTTACATTCTGATCCAGTTAAAGCTGCAAAGATACAATATAATAAGCATGTAGTTAAAATGGTCTTAGAATCAGCTCAAATGCTTTGTACAGCACATCATCATTATGCTGAGCTGTTAGATTATAAACATGATTACGTACCTTACAAAAAGGCACACTATAATCATCCGTCAA
>Ga0208666_1000097_pt1 | contig 38527 bp, 59 predicted proteins | sample 5B_taG_FD_184078 | JGI IMG/M metagenome (GOLD analysis project Ga0208666, IMG submission 184078) | Marine viral communities from the Subarctic Pacific Ocean - 5B_ETSP_OMZ_AT15132_CsCl metaG (SPAdes) (version 2) | ecosystem: Environmental > Aquatic > Marine > Oceanic | place: Pacific Ocean...
CACCTGGGTATACAGCAGGTGGAAAAGCTTTGGTAAACCAAGGTGTGAAAGTTTCATCTTCAGTAGCGATTACTGATTTTGCTGATTTATCATTCGTAGGTGTAACTCTTACAGCAAGAGGAGCATTAATTTACAATACAACAACTGATGGTGGATCAAACACTACAGATGCAGTTGCTGTATTAGATTTCGGTGGAGACAAGACTGCAACTTCGGGAACTTTTACAATTCAGTTCCCTGCATTCACAACCTCTGCTGCAATTTTAAGACTTGCATAAGGAATAAAATGATATGGCCACTGGATGGGGACGTAAGACATGGGGAGCATCAGAATGGGGAGATCTTTCTGACGAGATAGTTTCCGTTAGTGGCATATCAGCAACTTTTTCAATAGGATCAGAAACAACAACTGCTAACGCAGATGTGGATGTTAGTGGAATTCAATTAACATCTACTCAAGGCACAACAGTTGGCGGAACTTCTGTACTAATAGAAAACCCAGGACCTGTAACAATGTCTATAGGTGTTGGTAGCTCAACCATAGGAATTGGTGTTCCTGTATCTGGAAATGTAGCAACTTCATCCATTGGTGCTGCATCTGTTGATGAATCACAATTGACAGGAATAGGATGGGGTAGAAAATCTTGGGGTAACCTTGCATGGGGTGGTGCTTATTCAGTTATCGCTACTGGTCAAAGTTTAACATCATCAATCGGTTCTGCAGTTGCATCAATTGATGTTTCTGTATCAGTTACAAGTGCAGGACAATTATCATCTACGTTTGGAAATTTCTCATTACAAATTGATCAAGACATAACTGTTTTTGCTGCTGAAGATCAACTTGATTTTACAATAGGATCATTAGATTTTGATGCAGATGCTAATGTAACTGTATCTAGTGCGGGATCATTAACTAGTTCAATTGGAACTACCATAGCTGGTTTAAAAACTCCTGTAGATGTAAGTGGAGTTCAAGCCTCGTTTACTCTTGGAAGTATTAATTTAGTACAATCTACAAATGAACAACCAACAGGCCTCCAAGGAACTTTAACTTTAGGACAACACGCAGAAATTCCAGGTCAGATAATAGGAGTTTCAGGTCTACAAATTAGTGGATCAATAGGTCAAGTAATAGTTGAAGCCACAGCTGGAATTGATGTATCAGGCATTCAAATGACTGCCTCTGTTGGAAGTCCTAGTATAACGGCATGGGCAGAGATTGATCCCGGTGTATCAAATACTTGGTCACCAGTTGATTTGGCTGCTTGATTAATGTAAAATAAAAATATTTAAGGAGAAAAAATTATGGCATCAAGTTACTCAACTGATCTAAAATTAGAATTAATGGTCACTGGTGAAAACGCTGGTACATGGGGTGATAAAACAAACACAAATTTAAATTTAGTACAACAAGCAATTGCTGGTTTCGAGCAAGTTACACTTTCTTCAGGAGGAACTGTGGCATTAGTAATGTCAGATGGTGCACTATCAAACGCAAGAAATTTAGTAATTAAATTTGCAACTGCAACAATCGCAGCAAGCACAGTTTGTACTATTCCAGATTCAATAGAAAAATTTTATATCTTTGATTGTTCAGGGTTAACTAATCCATCAAACCTTACAATCAAAACTGCTTCAGGAACAGGATTTAGTCCTGATGCTGCAAAAATTTATGCAGCATACGCTGACGGAACAAATTTAAAAGAAGTATCATTAGATACTTTAGGTGGCACGATCGGAACTGCACAAATTGCAGACGATGCTGTTACGAATGCTAAAATTGCAGACGATGCAATTCGAGCTGCACAACTTTCAGATAACGCAGTAATAACTGCAACTATAAACGATGATGCTGTAACTCAAGCAAAAATTGCTGATGACGCTGTTGGTCCAGACCAACTAGCTAACACTGCAGTATCTGCGGGAACATTTACTCTTGCGACAGTGACAGTTGATGCTCAAGGTAGAATTACAGGAGCTTCATCAGGAACAGCTGGCGGAGGAAACTTTGTACCAGCATTAGCAGAAGATGGTCCTGCATCAGGAACTTATTCAAGTGCTGCAAATGCTAATTTTATTGGTGCATACATGTATGCAGGAGCTGGAGGTAATGGCGGAGCTGCAACAACAAACTTTGGAGGACAACCTGGAGGCCCTGGAGGCATAGGTGGTTTTGGTTTTTATGGTGCACCAGTTTCTGGTCCTTTTTCTGGAACTTTTTCAGTAGGTGGAGCTGGAGGTAATGGAAGCCCTGGAACCCCAAGCGGAGGATCGGGCAGTGCGGGAGGTGCTACTAATTTACAAAATATTGGAACAGTTAATGGTGGAAACGGTGGTAACGGTGGTACAGGTTACAACGTAAGAAACCCTGGAAACCCTGGTACTGCTGGAACAGCCCCAGGAGCAACAAACACATATAATCTTAGAGACATTGTTGTTGGTGATAAATATGGAACGACAAATGCTCAACAAGGTTGTTTAGTAGTATTTGAAAACTCTGGAGCATAATTATGGCACTTTTTATTTTTACAAAAAATTCTGATGGAGTTGAAAACTCATTACTTGCAATTGCACCTTCGCAATCACACTATGATACTCATAGTAATTTTCAAGATCATGAAGTTGATATAGTCACTGTAAGTCAAGAAGATTATGATGCTGTAAGGTTAAATGAAAAAAATGTTGTAAGTAAAAATGGCAGCTCAGTTAATATGGTTGATGAAATGTATCGTTATGCATACCAAAATCAAATTCAAGATGCCATCAACGAGAAAACAAAACAATTTGATAAATGGATTGCAAAAAATACTTCAAGCTCTGTTTATTCAAATGTTCTTGCCTTTAACAATTATTTAAGAGGCATTGATGTGTCTACTATGCTTACTGAGCCATCTGCGTCAGCTACATTTGACAATGACACACTTCAATGGTCTGATGGGTCACCTTTAACTACATCAATTGAAAAATGGTGTGAATCTCAAGGACAAACTGCTATTAATTTTTTAGAATTATTCTAGTAATTTTTGTATTTTAAGTTATAAACATTTAAATGTTTAAAAATACAATTACATTTTCTGCACATGAAGATTATGTAGATAATTGTGAAAAAGAAGATTTTCCTGTTCCTATAAAATTAAATATACCAGATTGGTATAAAAAAATGAAACATGGTTTTGGAAATCAAACTGTAAAAGGTTGTATACCATTTCTTGATACTCTAACGACTGGTTATTTGCTCAAAGTCCCTCAAGATTATAGAATAAATCATAATATATTCAATGAAGAATTAGGTAAACAAGATAGCTTTGCTCATAGTGGTAGAATAGATCCAGGATATTTAACATCAAGATTAATTAATTTAACTATGGATCCAGCTAAAGAAGTTCATCCTGTACAACAAATACAAGGATCACCGATGGTAGAAAAAAATAAAAATTTGCCTATCTACAAAATATTTAATCCTTGGATAATTAAGACACCACCGGGATACTCAACACTTTTTTTACCACCCATGAATAATACTGATGATAGATTTTCAATAATACCTGGAATAGTTGATACCGATACTTTTCAGTTTGAAGTTAATTTTCCCATACTTATTAATGGTGATAAATATGAATCTTTAAAAACAGTTATAAAAAAAGGGACTCCGTATGTTCAAGTAATTCCATTTAAAAGAGACTCATGGAAAATGAAAATAAAAAAATTAAAAATAAAAGATATGGCTGGACCTAAAAATTTATATTGGACAAGAATGCTTCACATATATAAAAGTAAATTTTGGAGCAAAAAAACATGGACATAAAAAATTACATAGAAGTGTTTGATGCGGTAATACCATATCCAACTCTTGCTAATTTAATAAAATTTGTAAATACTAAAAATTTTGAAAAGGCAGAAGTAATAGGGACAAGTGGTCATGAAGTGAATATGAGCATAAGAAATACTTTTAATATTTCAATTGATATAAATTCAGAAAGCATGACTGATGTACATTGGTTAAATTTACTTACCTTAATATTTAAAACACACATGAGAAAGTATACAGAAAAAGTATCAGGTGATCCCAACAAAATTTTTGTAAGTAAAATTATAGATATTCAACTTTTAAAATATATTGAGGGTGGTTTTTACAATTATCATGTTGACCACTGTGCTACTATACCTAGAACTTTAAGTGGAATATTTTTATTAAATAATGATTACGAAGGTGGAGAATTATGTTTTAGAGATCCAAACAACCATAATGAAGTAAAGATCGATGTCATACCTAATAGAGTGATAATTTGGCCAAGTAATTTTTTATATCCACATTGTGTTAAACCAGTTAAGAAAGGAACGAGGTACTCAGTTGTAGCATGGGGATTATAGGAAAAGATTTTAATTATAAAATTATTAAAAATTTTTTATCAACCGATGAAATAAATTTATTAAAAGAATTTTGTAAAATTAGACATAGACTCAATATTGATTTTAAAGATCCAAAGGTTGAAACTTTAGATACAGGATTTTATGGCGATCCAATAATGGAATCTCTATTAATTAACAAAACTAAGATTGTTCAAGATGAAGTTGGTTTAGAATTATTACCTACTTATTCTTTTTGGAGAATGTATACAAAATTTGCAGATTTAAAAAAACATAAAGATAGAGAGTCTTGTGAAATTAGTATTACCGCCATGATAGATGGAGACACTAATTTTAATTGGCCTATTTATATAGATGGTAATGAAATAAATTTAAATATAGGTGATGCTGCAGTTTACTTGGGTTGTGATCTATTACATTGGAGAGACGAGTTTTTAGGAGATTATCAATCTCAAGTTTTTTTACACTATGTAAATAAAGATGGAAAAAACAAAGAATTTTTTAAAGACAAAAGAATTTTATATGGAGGGGAAGGTACAATATGAAGTTTGTTCAAAAAAAAGATGGAAGTGCTGATATAATATTTTCAAATGAAGAAATTAAAATAATTACAAATACTAACAAACTTACTTTAGGTGATGAAGCATTAAGACATTTTGGTAATAATTTAGTTAAAATAGTATCAGATTGGAATTTAAATTTTAATAAAAAAATTCAAAATTTACAGACAGAGGAAAATCAAGAAATAATATCTGATGAAACCTATAATAAATAATATTGAAATATTTTATCTATGGGGACTTCCAATTGCAAAATCTAAAATATCTCCACTTGATTTTGATAAAAAAAATATTGTAGAAAAAATTGAAAAAAATTACAAATTATTACCGAGGAGAGAATCAAATTTAAAAAATAATTATGGTACTGATATTCACCAATCTCTGTACGATAATAGCAATGTTTTAAAAGATCCTCAATATGAATCGCTAAAGAAACCATATTCATTAGTAATAAAAAACTATATCAATACCTTTCATGTTAAAGAAAATTTAAAGTTTGAATTTTCAATTTTAAACTATACTGCATCAAATGAAAAATCTTATTTAGCACCCCACTGCCATGAAGACTCGGACTTTGCAATGACACACTATATTAAATTTGATAAAACAAATGATCCTACAACATTTGTTAATCCTTACGTATTCAATGATTTTTGGATTAGACAAAATAAATTATGTTCCTCAGTATCAAATAATATACACAATAGTTGGCTTTTTGACACTTGGACTTTTGAGACAGAAGAAGATGATATTTTAATTTTTCCAGCAATTTTAAAACATTTTGCTAATATTAGAAAATCTAATAATATTAGGATTACCCTAGCTACAAATGTAAAGATATCTTAGTTACACAATATTACTAGTATTTAACACAATTAATAGTCATGTTATAATCTCGTATGCCATTAACAAAAGTAAATATAGCTCCAGGTTTTAATAAACAAGTCTCTCAAACAGGTGCCGAGGGTCAATGGACTGATGGAGATTTTGTTAGATTTAGATATGGCCTTCCAGAAAAAATAGGTGGATGGGAACAAATCCTTTCAGGAACTTTAGTAGGCGCAGCTAGAGAACAATTTATTTGGGCTGATTTAGACGGCAGACGTTATGCTGCAATAGGAACAAATAAACTTTTAGTAATATATTACGAAGGTGCTTTTTATGATATTACACCTTTAGGAACTGCTTTAACTAGTTGCACTTTTGATACAGTAAATACATCAGCAACTGTTACTGTTAACAAAGCTGCTCATGGTTTAGAACCTGGGGACATAATTTTATTTTCATCTGTAACACCTCCTACAGGGGCTGGATACTCTGCGGGCGATTTTACAACTAATCCTTTTGAGGTAGTAACTGTTCCTAGCAGTGATGAATTTACTGTTACAATGGCTAGCGCAGCTGGAACCACGGTCAACGGATCTGGATCAGCTACTGTTACTCCCTATATAAAACCTGGTGCTTTAGGATTTACTTATGGATTTGGTTGGGGCACAGGATTATGGGGTGGAGGACAACAAGTTTTTAGTACCCTTAATGGAGCTTTACTTGATGACACTGCGGGTACTGGTGGATCAGGAACTTCGATTACACTTGCGTCAACAACTGGATTCCCAACCACGGGCACAATAAAAGTTGGAGCAGAATTTATTTCATATACTGGTATATCAAGCAATGACTTAACAGGAATTACAAGAGCTGCAGCAGGAACAAGGTCGGCACATTCAAGTGGGTCTGGTGTAGAAGTTTTTACTGGATGGGGTGTTGCCTCTTTATCACAAACATTAACAACTGATCCCGCATCTTGGTCCTTAGATAATTTTGGTGAAAAATTAATTGCTACTATTAAAAATGGTGAATCGTTTGAATGGAATCCAATTAACTCAAATCCTAACGCTTTAACTACAAGAGCCACAGCAATAAGTAATGCGCCAACAGCTTCAGTCATGTCTCTAGTTTCAGATAGAGATAGACATTTAATTATGTTAGGAACTGAAACAACGATTGGCACTCCAAGCACACAAGATAAAATGTTTATAAGATTTTCGGATCAAGAGGATATAAGTGATTATTCACCTACCTCTGTGAACACAGCGGGTACATTTAGACTTGATTCAGGCACTAAAATTGTTGGAGCAGTGAAAGGAAAAGATTATACATTTATTGTGACTGACAATGCTGCATATGTAATGCAATTTGTTGGTCCTCCATTTACTTTTTCAATTAGACAAGTAGGATCTAATTGTGGTGCTATAGGTCAACATTCTATTAAATATGTTAATGGTGCTGTATATTGGATGGGTGAGTCTGGAGGATTTTTTGTTTTTGATGGAACTGTTAAATCTTTACCATGCTCAGTAGAGGATTTTGTTTTTACAACTAAAAACGGAAATAATTTGGGTGTAAACTACTCTAATGGAGAATCAGTTTATGCAGGTTTAAATCACTTATATGAAGAAATATGTTGGTATTATCCAAAAAGTGGATCTAGCTTCAATGACAGATACGTATGTTTTAATTACCAAGATGGAACTTGGGTGACAGGCTCATTGTCTAGAACAACTTGGGCAGATGCCAACTTGTATGACAAACCATATGCAACAGAATTTACCTCAACAGGCACTCCCACTTTTCCAACTATACAAGGTGTAACAAATATAAACGGATCCACAAAATATTATGCTCATGAGGTTGGTGTTGATAATGTTGATGCTACTGGAGCAAAAACTGCTATTCCAGCTTTTATTGAATCAGGAGACTTTAGTTTAAATGTAGAAGGAAATGCTCAAGTATTTATGAGTATGAGAAGATTTGTTCCAGATTTTAAAACTATTCAAGGAGATGCTCAAGTGACTATTTTATTAAGAAATTTTCCAAGTGATACTGAAGCTTCTTCTCCTCTTGGGCCTTTTACAGTTTCAGGTACAACACAAAAAGTAGATACCAGAGCACGAGGGAGATTTGCAAGTTTAAAAATAGCAAATACCTCAACGGAACAAAATTGGAGATTTGGAACTTTTAGAGCTGATGTGCAACCAGATGGTATGAGATAATGGCTAGAGTAGATATAGTAATTCCAGAACCAACACCTAGATATACTGAAGAAAATCAAAGACAAGTGACACAGTCTTTACGAACGATGCAAGATAAGTTAAACACTTCTTATCAACAAGAATTAAAAAATGAACAAGATACTTTTACTTGGTTTATATCATGACGATTAGATACAAAAACGAAGGAATTAATTTAAACTCAACTGGCACTATAAGTGTCCTGACAGCACCCGCTGACGCAACTGTTTTAATAAAACAAATTCAAATTAATAATGGTTCTACTAGTGCAGTAAATTTAAGTGTTCAAGTAACAGATACTTCTGCTACTGCAACTTTTAGAATTTTCAATGAACAAGTAGCAGCAACAACTACTAAAGATATAATTAATCAAACTTTAGTTTTAGAAGCGAGTGATGTTTTAAAAATGACTGCAGGCACTGCAGATGAAATACAAGGTATTATTTCTTACGCATTATTAGATCGATCACAAGAAAATGGCTAAACAAAAATTTGTAAACTTTGTACCAAGGCCTAAACCTAGGAAACGTCCTGGTCGTCATAAAAAAAGACTTTCAAAAAGTGAAAAAAGAAGTTATAAAAAATATAATAAACAAGGACGAGGAAAATGAATGATTTACCTAAAATACCAGCTGAAGCTAAAGAAATAATAAAAAATAAAAGGACAGGAAAAGTTTATGCTAGTAAAGCTGATTTTGATTCTGATGTTGCTGATCCCAATAGTGATACTACTGCTGATGATTTTAGACAAGATTTAGAAATTACTGTAACAAGAATACCAATGGGTATTCATACAAAAAAATAATGGAACCCAGAGGCGCAACAGAAATTCAACATGAATTGTTAGAAAAGTATGTTTCAAAAGATCTATTAGATAAATTTCAAATCTGCACATCTATTCCAGGAAAAGTTCCTTTGAATCCAAATAAAATAAATATTCTTTGGCAAAAAAATTCTTATGATCAACCTAACTTACAAAAGTTTTTTTCTGATCCTAATAGGCATAACGAATATGATTGGTATATTTTTAACAGTCATTGGAATTTTGAAAAATTTAGATATTTCTTTAACATTCCAACTGAAAGATGCACAGTAATTAAAAATGGTGCTCATCACTTTCCAAAGAGAAAAATTTATAAAAAAGGAGATCCAATAAAAATTTTACATCATTGTACACCTTGGAGAGGTTTGAATGTTTTATTACTTGCAATGCAAATGGTAAAAAATCCTAATGTTACTTTAGACGTTTATAGTTCTTGTCATGTTTATGGTAGTGAGTTTGTAAATAAAGTTGATAAAGATTTTACTGAATTGTATAACCAAGCTAAGAGTTTACCAAATGTAAATTATATAGGATACAAACCAAACGAATATATTTTAGAACATATGACAGATTATGATTTATTTGTTTATCCATCTATTTTTGAAGAAACATTCTGCGCATCTGCTTTAGAGGCTTTAGCTTCTGGCTTACATGTCATTACTACAAATTTTGGAGCACTACCTGAAACTTGTGCTGAGTGGCCTGTTTACATAAATTACACATTAGATAAAGAATTAATGGCTAGCTCTTTTGCACAAGCAATTGATGTTACTTCAAGCTATTTACATACAGACGTAATTCAAAAACATTTAGATGAACAACAACAATATTATAAAAAATTTTATAGTTGGGAAAAAAAGGGTATTGAATGGACAAATTTTTTACAAGGAGCCTTAAATGTCAAACGATAAATATGTAAATGAAGACACTTATCAAACGCTTACTGAACTAAAAATAGAACCTCAGTCTAATTACGAATCTGCAATCACTCCATTATGGAAACCAGAAAAAGATGAGTTTACTAAGTATGATGTATTTGTTGGAACACCTGTACATAGTGACGTATCTATACATTATACACAAGCACTTATAGAATTCCAAAAAGAATGTTTTTTAAAAAAAATGAGAGTATCTTTTCATTTAATTAAATCGTCTTTAGTTACTCAGGGTAGAAATTTATGTGTTTCTGGATTTTTAGAATCAAATGCAACGCATTTATTATTTATTGATTCTGACATTTATTTTCAAGCTAAATCAATTTTTGCAATGCTCAAAGCTAATAAGCATGTAATATCTGTGCCATACCCTTTAAAAACTTTAATGTGGGAAAAAGCTTTTAACAAAATGCAACAAGGAAAAATAAAACATCCAGATGATATTAGAAGAGCATTACATACTTACCCAATGAAAGTACCTAATATAAATAATATAAATCTTAATAAAGGTGTAATGGAAGTTACTGATTCTCCTACGGGATGTATGCTTATAAAAAGAGAAGTCATTGAAAAAATGATTGAGAAGTATCCTGAAAAATCTATTGTTCAGAAAACAGTTATCAATGGACAATATGTTAACAAGCCAAATATGTGGAATTTTTTTGATACAATTCATGATCCTAAAACAAAAACATTTAATGGGGAAGATTTTGCTTTTTGTCAGCTATGGAGAAATATAGGTGGTAAATGTTATGCTTACGTAAATGATTCAATAGTCCATGTGGGTGAGCATCAGTATCAAGGCAAGTTTCACGATGAGTTGATAGCCCTTAAATAAAATGTTAATATATGCTATTATTAGGGAAAATAGTATATGGATCCATTTACACTTGCATTAGCCACATTTGGCGTACAGAAACTTAGAGGAAAATCAACTAGAACAGCATTAAAAGATGCTGCCCTTGTGGGTGGTACAACTTTTGGTATAGGCCAATTAGGTGGCATGTCACGTTTTGCAGGCACACCTTTTGCATCGGCTACACAAGGTTTTAGAGGGAGTGCTTTTAGTGGTATTCCAGGGATGCAAGGCAACAATTTTTTAACAAGAATAATAGGACAAAAAGGTTCTCCAAAAAAAGAGATTATTAAAAATGCAGCTGGAGAAGTCATACAAGATGCAGCACCAGCAGTCAAAGGATCTGGAATTTTAGGTGCAGATACTGGAACTAAGCTAATTGCAGCTTCAACAATACTACCTTTATTAGCAGGAGATGATGAAGAAGTTAAACCTCCTTTTACAGAAGAAGATTATAAAAAAGCTTACGAAGAACAATCAAAAAAATTAGAAGGCGGATTTAAATCTGTAGACATGAAAACTGCTACACCTTCAAGGGCAGACGTGACGGGCTCTAACATGTTTTATGCTAATGAGGGTGGATTAGCTACAATGCTTCCAAAATATAATCAGGGAGGAGTAAATTACTTACCATCAAAAGTTGATCATGATGAAAACGATGTTAACAACTATGTAAGAGCAACTGGTTACGTAGAAGACGGAGCAGGTGTAGGTGATAAAGATGAAGATACAATGTTAGCTCAATTAGCTGATGGTGAATTTGTTTCAAGAGCAGATGCAGTTTTAGGAGCTGGTATTTTATCTGGTGCAGATCCAAAAAATTTTAAAGGAATGAGAAAAGCAGGAGCAGATTTTTTTTATAATCAACAAAAACAATTTAAAAGAATTTACGATATAACAAATGCAAGCAAAAAAACAAATTAAAAAAGGTGTAGAGGTTTTAGAGATCTATCCTAAAATTCTAAATGAATATTGGAGTCTTTGTGAGTTCATGCTACGAGAGGGTTTAAAATATGATGGTGACCCTATGTCCATAGAACAATTAAAAGAATACATTCAAAATGACAAAGCTGGATTATTTATGATGTTCGGTTCAGATGATGGTGTTCACTATAAAGTTTTTGGAGTTTGTGTTTTGAGAATTATGCCTCTTCCAAATTACTCACAATGTGAAGTAATTCTTTTAAAAGGAGAGAAGAGAGAATTGTGGCAAGATGAATTGGCTGATACAATTGAAAAAGTTGCAAGAATAAATGATTGTAAAAAAATTGCAGTTCATGCAAGACCAGGATGGCAACCTTTTTTAAAAACAAAAGGTTGGGGTGTAAAAAGATATTTATATACAAAGGAGATTAAGTAATGAGTTTTATATTTGGTGGCGGAGGCGGAGGCGGTGGCTCCTCAACAGGAACACAAACTGCCATAACTAGAGAAGCCCCTGGAGTAGAGGCTAGAAAGTTATCGTTATATGATGAAGCTGCAAGACTAGCGTCATCACCCGTAAATTTACCCGCAGTTCAAGTAGCACCTATAAGTGGTATTGAACAAGCTGCAGTTAGACAAGCTGGACAAACAGGAGTTGGTGCTCCTACAACCACAGCTGGTATAGGATCATTATTGGGTGCACAACAAACTGCTGCAGCAGGACCTAACATTTCACAATTTTTTAATCCATTTCAATCATACGTTACTGACGAAATAAATAGACAATCTGCTATGGCACAAAATCAATTAGGTGCACAAGCAGTTGCTTCAGGGGCTTTTGGTGGTGGTAGACAAGGAATTGCTCAAGCTGAACTGGAAAGAGCTAGACTTGCACAAGTGGGTCAAGCGCAAGCTCAAGGATTTCAAACTGCATTAGGAGCTGCCCAACAACAACAAAATTTATTAAGTGGAACTCAACTTGCTGCAGGACAAGCTTTAGGAAGAATGGGTCAACAACAACAAGCGATGAGTCTTGCTGATATACAAGCACAGTTACAAGCTGGGGCAGTACAAAGAGGTATTGGACAAGCACAATTAGATGCACAAAGGCAAACCGCTTTGCAAAGAGCATATGAACCATATCAAAGAATTGAATTCTTAAAAGGTATCATGACAAATTTACCTACAACACAAAGCACACTTACAGCAACCACGGCTCCCGGTGCGAACCCTATTGGACAGGCTCTTGGTGCTGGCTTAGGTGCATATTCTACATATAATTTAATGCAACCGAGGTAATATGGATAAAGTTTTAACAAGAAAAATGTTTCGAGATAGATATTTTCAAATGCATAAACCAAAACAATTTAATAAAGGTGGAATTGCTAACATTCAACATTTTCAAGAGGGTGGTATGTCGTCTAGAGAAAAAGCTATTATTGCAGCAACCTTTGCTGCTCCTTTGTTACAATCAACACAAAGACAAGGAGAAAGCGCATTGAGTGGTGTTCTTAGAGCAGTTGGTCAAGGTGCAGAAAAATTACCATCTACTTTAATCGCAATACAAGAAGAAAAACAAAAAAATAAAAAAAGCACAGAAAGTATTAGAGCTGCAACTGATGCTGAAAAAGCATCTCTTGGATATAATGTAAAAGATAGATTAATTGTAAAAGTAAAAGATGGAGAAGTAGTTGATATCAAAGATAAACCTACTTTTGGTGAAAGAGAAAAAGCTGGTAAAAGATATACAACCTTACGTGCAGCCGATGATATTTTAAAAGATATTCAAGAAGGTGCAGATTCGGGTCCTATAGCAGGTCGTATTGCAAAAGCTACAGCAGCACTTGGTATGAATGCTAAAGCTGCAAACTTTAATACAAAACTAGAAACATTCAGAAAAGAGGCTATTGCTGCACTTAGGGGTGCACAAGTAGGTCCTTTAGAGGAAGCTAGTTTCAACGCTATCTTGCCATCAATAAACGATCCTGAAAATGTAATTGTTGAAAAAATTAGAGTTGCTAAAAATAAAATTCAACAATTAGATGACAGACTAGGTGCTGGCGGTGTTGTGACAGATCCTAACACTGTAGATTATTACAGTTCAGCATTTAATAAATTTGGTATCAACGCACAAGATATAACATATGATCAAAGCCTAGACTTTTATTCTTTTGACGAGTCGGGTAACTTAGTAAAGGATTAACATGGGACAAATAAATGTGAAAGGTCTTGGTGTTGTAAACATAGAGGGTGAAACTCCTACTGCTGAAGAAAGTAAAAAGATTGGAGAAGCATTATCTGAAATTAATAGTAATTTAGTAGGTGATGCTGTTGCTGATGAAGCTACACAAAAATATACAAACGATCCATCATTTGGAAGAATTCTTACAGAAGCTGGTTTATCTATCGTTGGTGCATTAGGAACTGGTGCTAAATTTTTACCAGGAATAGCTGGTAGAGTTGGTATGCTATCTCAACCTTTTATAAAAGCATTACTGAAAACTTCAGCTGGAGCTGCAGCTGGTGGTGGTGCGGGTGCTATTGTTGCACAAACATTTGATCCAAAAGAAAATGTAGTTAAAGAAGTTGTAAGAGCTGCAACTGAAGGGGCAGCAGCAGAATTAATTGGTGGACCAATAGTAATTAAGGGTGGTCAGTACGTTTCAAAAATTTTAGGTAAACCTGAAGGATATGCAAAATTATTAGAAGGTGCAAACGAGGCTGAAAGCACATTAAGAATGAAAGCTAATGAAATTTTATATGGTAAAGCAGGAGCTAACTTTATTGCTAAAACTGCTGATGGCGCAATTAGACCTATAAAAGAACAAGTAGAACTACAAGCAAAAAGAACTATTGATGACGCAGCTATAAAAGATTTTATGGAGAAAAATAATATTCCTGAATCAAAATTTCAATCATTAAAAGACACTGCACAAGAAATGCAAAAAGGTTTGACCCCAGGTGTTAAAACAGAAAATAGAACACTTAACATTATTGAGAATGTAGTATCAAAAGCTTTATTTGGTGGTGGTGCATTAGAAAGAAGAAGAGGATCTGCACAAGCAATAGGCTCTTTTGTTTCAAGAGATATTGTAGATAGTTTTCAAGCTATAACTGCGGGTGGAATTAAAATTACTGACAAAGAAGCTTTAGGTAATTTCTTTTTTAAAACAATTACTGATGCAGACAGAATGTTTAAAACTGCGTCTGATGCTATGTATAAAAGAGTAGATGACGCCCTAATAAGTGCTTCAGGAAAAAATACAAAAATGATGCCTGTTCTACCAATTGAAGGTAAAGGAGGTTTGCAAGAAACATTAATTAAATTAAGACAACAAGCAGCTTTAGGTATTGAAGAAGCTAATCCTTTGACTCCTACACTTAGAGTTATAAATAGAAAATTCGAAACAGCTGCAGCTGAATATGGTGGTAAATTAAGCTATGCTCAAGCTAGTGCGATTAGATCTGATCTTGCGGGTCAGTTACAAGCGTTAAGAGCTTCAGGTCAAAGTAAAGCTGCGGGTCAATTAAGTGAATTAGTTCGAGTTTTTGATGAAACTTTATCTCCAGAAAATTTAACTAAAAGTGGATTAGATCCACAGGCAGGAAAATTTTTACAAGAGGCAAATGAATTTTATGAAGGCGGTATGGACATATTTCAACGAGGCAGTTTGAATGCAGTATTGGCAAAAGGTGTTGGGGCTAACAAAGATATTGGTGATATATTTTCTGCAGTTTTTAAAACAGGTGATAAATCAGATTTAGTAGGTAAGGTTGCTGAACAAATTAAAAGTCTACCTAAATTTACAAAATATGTAGATGAAAATGGAGTTGTTAGACAAATTACTAAAAAACAATCAGATGACTTACTTCAATCTTTTAAAGGACAGTTTTTGAATCAAGCATTAGAAGCATCTAAAGAAATAGATCCACAATTTGGTACTATAATTAAAGGGAAAGATTTTGCAGCTCGGTTAGAAAAACAAGCATTAAGTATGAAAAAATTATTTTCGCAAGATGAGATTGGAGAGATAAATAAATTAATTAAAACTTTAGCATTTGCACAAGGAGATCTAACAAGAATGAAAGGTCTTCCTGGTGGCGTATTTATTCAGTTGAAACAAGCAGGTGCAGCTGGGCAATTACTACAATTAGGTGGAGCTGGTTTTGGTTTAGCTACAGGAAATATTTTACCTGCTGTTGCAGTTTTAGCTACTCCAGCTTTTTTAGCTAAAGGTTTACTAAGTCCTAAATTTCAAAAATTAATATTTGATTCTTACAAAGCACCAAGTGCGCCTAAATCTGCTGCAGCTATGAGACAGTTGATTGGAAGAATGTTTAGTGATGGTTATATACTTGAAGATGAAAAAGATAAAGCACTAGCACAATTAGAATTATATGAAGAGGCAATAAAAGAAGGTGGTGAGCCAACTGCATTGGCTGAAGCAGAAAGCGTGCCATTACCTAATGTATCACAAGGTAACTTTCCTGTAATAAATCAAGGAGGTGGTGCTACTCCAACTGGTGCAGCAAATCCACAACTAGCACAAGCCTTAAATTTATTTAATAAAGGTGGAATAGTAAGTGCCAAAAAAACAATCTAATAAAGATACCCTTGCTCATCAAAGAATCGATGATCATGAGAAGTTATGTAGAATTATGCAAGAAGAAACTAACAAAAAAATAAATGACGTACATCAAGATATCCATAGGCTTGAAAAGATAATGATAGCATCTACAGGCTTTTTGATGACATCTATGATAGGAATAATTGTTGCTCTTATATTGAAATTAAATTAAAAGACCTTGTGCGTCTTATCAGAGAAAATAACAGTTTCATAATTACTGATCTAAAAAGAGAATCTAAATACGACTATCAGAAATATACACGAGACAACGACCTCGGCTCACGGCACTATAATGTTGGTAACAAAAAAATACCGAGTGTTACAACCATATTATCGGCTACACAATCTGAAGAAAAGAAGGCAGGACTAGATGCTTGGAGAGAAAGGGTCGGATACCAAGAAGCTGCTAGAATTACCTCTCAGGCAGCTCTCAGAGGGACGGAGATGCACTATGTACTAGAAAACTACATAGATGGGCGTGGATACCTAAATCTCTCTCCAGAGGGGGCTCAGGCACGTCTAATGGCACATGAAATAGTAAACAATCTAGATAAGTTGAAAATAGTGTATGGCAATGAGGTTTGTCTAGCATACGAGGATCTATGGGCAGGAGCCACTGATGTGGTGGGTTTATATGATGATAAGCCTACAATATTAGACTTCAAACAAAGTAATAAACCTAAAAGAGAAGAATATGTTGAAGATTATTATTACCAAATAGCAGCATATTCACTAGCCCACAAAAAACAATATGGACCAATAACACAAGGACTTATATGTATTTGTACTAAAGATGTGATCTATCAAGAGTTTAAAATGGACGAGATAAAATTAAAAGAATATGAAGATAAGTGGATGGAAAGAGTAAACAAGTATCATGAAACTAAAGCCACTTCTGAACCTGCTCTCCAAGAGTCTTAGCAGATAATTCTATTTTGTTTTCTAAAGAATTGAGAACCATTTCATCAATAGTATCTCTAGCTATAATATCTATAATTGTGACTTGACCAGTTTGACCATGCCTATGAGCACGATCTTCGCTTTGCCAACGGACTTCCAAATTATAAGAATTGCTAAAATATATAACATGCCTAGCAGCAGTAAGGGTAAGACCATAACCACCAACGGTAGGATTACCAACGAGGAAGCGACATCTGTCATTATGTTGAAAAGTTTCAACAGCATCGTTACGAACTTCAACAGAATCTTTTCCGTATATCGAAACCACTGAGTCTGCGCCATAAGTCTCCCTAAGTTTAGTTTTAATCATTTCTATGTTGTGTACGTAATTGGCCCATATTATACACTTGTCCTCAGTCTCCTCCAATATATTCATGAGTTCATTAAGTTTAGGATTAGTTTTAAATTCTACTATTTTATCATCATTAGTTTTAACAAAACCATTTGTTACTTGTTGTAGCTTTAGTAGTTCAGTGAGTTTGTTATTAAAAGAAACTTTTTCATCTTGTATTTTAGCCATAGCCAATACTTTTAATTCTTGATAAGCTTTGTTTTGTTCTGCAGATAAATCAACATGTCTTTGTATGTACATTTTATCAGGTATATCTAAACATTCTTTTTTTCTTACTCTGTATGAAAAGTGTTTAAGTTTATATTCTAGTTCATCCAAATTTACATAATATTTAGGTATTTGTATTTTGTACCCACCTTTCTCAATGTTATACATCACAGCATATCGAGATTTAAATACAGTAAAGTTATCGTACCCTAATAATTTTTTATCTAAGAAAGCACATTGTGAAAATAAATCTAATGGAGATTTAGTGACAGGAGATCCTGTCAGAATTCTTTTATATCTTGCTAATTGTCCAAGTTTTACAATTGTCTTTGTTCTGGATGCTTTTAAATTTTTGATTGTCGTGCTTTCATCTACAATAATCATAGACCTCATACCATATTTTGAAAGCTTTTCTTCAAGCCATTTTTTACCTGAGTCATGAGATAATGCTTCAACATTCATCAATATAAATGTAAGTTTGTTAGGATCTAGTTTAAATTTTTTTTCTTTAGTAACTTTCCAAATAAAAATATTACAATCTTCAGGACAATGTGTTTGTATTTCTTTTAACCAATTACGATAAACAGAATTAGGTGCAATGACAAAAGCAAAATCAACTCTTTTGTCTTGAAATAGATAAGCTGCATTATCAATAGCTACTTTTGTCTTACCTGTTCCCATCTCCATAAAATAAGCAAAGTTATAATCTTTTGCACCTTCTCGTAACGCTTGCCTTTGATGTTTGAACGGTTCTGTTTTATAATTATACACTGCGAATTTTTTTATTTTATTTATTTGCAAACTTCAATTAAATAATATATTGATTCGCACAAGGAGGTTCTTATGGACTTAGAAGCAGAGTCTATCGTAAAGATAGATGTGGCGATGTCTTTAGACATTACCGATTCTTGCAAAAAGTTATTGGAAACTCAGAAAAAAATAGAAGCGACTGAAGAAGAACTAAAGAAGTTAAAAGATGTTGAAACTACTCTTTCTGAGCAAACAATTCCAAACTTAATGCAAAAAGCAGGTGTAGAGTTAATTAAACTCGAAGGTGGAGTATCCGTTGAGGTTAAACCATTCTACTCTGCAAGAATACCAGCGTCTAAAAGTGAAGAGGCTTTTCAATGGTTACGTGACAACGGCCATGGAGACTTGATAAAAAATCAAGTGTCTTTGGAATTTGGCATGAAACAAGATAATGAAGCTAAATCAATTGTAGAAGAGCTGAAATCAAAAGGTCTACCAGTTAAGCAAAAAACAACCGTACACCCAAGTAGTTTAAGAGGATTTGTAAGAGAACAAATTCAAGACTTAGGTAAGGATGTTCCAGCTGATCTGTTTGGGACCTACGTTGCTAATAAAACTAAAATAACCACGAAGGAGTAACAATGATTACAAAAGAAAAAGCAATGACGAAAAAAGAAACAAATCTGCCAGCTGCTATTAATTTAGAAGAAATGGCAGGACAAGGTCAAGAGTTTGTAACAGCTCGTGACCAAAAACTTCCAATCTTAAAAATACTTTATGCTAACTCTCCAGTCTTAGATGAGACTGATGGAAAATATGTTGAGACTGCAAAGCAAGGAGATATATGGAGTGAAACATCTGGTAAGGTTTGGAAAGGTAGAGAAGGATTAATTGTAGTACCTTGTCTTTATATAAACACTTTTAACGAGTGGAAAGACAAAGGAGATAGTCCAGGAAGACCTGTAGCTATTCATACTGATCCATCTATTATGAGTCAAACAACAAGAGGTGCCGATAATAAGGACAGACTTGAAAACGGTAACTATGTTGAAGATACAGGAAATCACTTTGTTTATATTTTGGATGAAAATTATAATCCATTAGAACAAGCATTGATTACCATGAAATCTACTCAGAAGAAAAAATCTAAGACATGGAATTCTATGATCATGTCTCGAAGAGCACAAGGTAGTAAAGGCATGTACAATCCACCATCTTGGTCAACTGCATATAAACTATCTACTACCAAAGAGTCCAATTCACAAAACTCTTGGTATGGATGGGTGGTAGACTTTAATAAATTTTTAACTGCAGCAGAGCATTTAAAAACTTTGGAGACTACAAGAGCCTTTTATGAAAGTGCTATGAAGAGTGATATTTTCGGAAAAGTAAATTTTGATGATGATAATCAATCAGCAGGAAATAGCGCAAATAAAGAATCTGTTCCATTTTAAATTTTATGGAGGAGCAACTCTTAAAAATATTTGAGGGTAATTCTGAACTCTATCTCACTACTTCTCCAACAGGAGGAGTAGATGAGAGGGGCAAGGTTGAAGTTGAATGTCTCACGGTTCACGAACCAATTACTCTTAAATTATGGAAGGATCATTTGGATGGTAAACAAAGGATTGGAATCAAACCTGAAAAAGATGATTTATGTAAATGGGGCTGTATAGATATAGACCCACAAAGTTATAAAGATTATTCACAAAAAAAAGTAATAGACATTCTTAGAGATAATCAGCTGCCATTGATACCAGTTAGATCTAAATCTGGTGGCTTACATTTATTTTTATTTCTTAATAATTGGAGCCCAGTTAAAGATGTTTTAAAAAAATTACATGAATGGAATAAGAATTTCTTTCAAGCATTAGAAGTATTTCCAATGAACAAATGTATGAACATGCCATACTTCAACATGAATGCTACTACTGAATTTGCATACAATGAAAACAATACACCTATTATGATTGGTGGCTTTATTGATTTAGTAAAAAATAAAACAGTCACATTAGAACAACTTTCAAACATCAAAGTTAAAGAGTATGAGCCAGAAGAGGATTGGAAACACTACCCACCATGTATTCAAAAAATGATTATGGATAAATGGTCAGGAAATCATAGAAATGATTTACTCTACAATGTTGGTGTTTTAGAAATGAAAAAAAGAGATGGCAAAATTAATATTGAAGAGATGACAAATATTCTTGCACAAAGAAACCAACAAATATTTGTTACACCTTTAGATGTAAATGAAGTTAAAAACTCTGTAGCAAAATCTGTAACTAAAAAAGATTATAATTATAAATGTCCACCTAAGTTTGGTGCTATTACACCTATATGTAATAAAGACTTATGTAAATTTAGAAAGCTCGGTATAGGCAGCCAAGTACCAGATTTAATAGATGACTTTGAAGATATTACATTTATTAGAACACCAACAACAATTGAATTTACTTTTAATTTTCAAGGAGAGAAAATTGTTGTGAATCCTGAAGACATGAAAGATGAAAAATCATGGAGAGTAAAATTATTGAAGTATGGAATATTTTGGATGACACTACCAAGACCAAGATCAGGTCCTTCTCCGTTTGAAATGTTGATGTCTACGATTGTAAAGAAAGCAGTTGAGAATGAACAGATGAAATTTGAAGATAATATCGGAGAACAAAAATATAGTTTTCTTAAAAAGTTTTTTGAAAATCACATTGAAGAAGATGACTTCAATAAATTAAAGGATAATTATGTAGTATTAGATTCTGAAACAAATGTTTGTTATTTTAAAAGAATAACATTTGAAAATTTTTTAGGTAAAAATAAAGTGTTTAGATCAGCTAATGAAGCATTTAATCTTTTAGGATGTGAAAGATTAGAGTATCATCCCGGTAGTGGAGAAAAAAATGTATGGTATGTAACAATGCCTAAGTTTGTAGATTATAAATCTGCTGCACCTGAACCTAAAAAGAAAAGTGAACCTTCGGAGATGGATGATGAATTCCACACAGGAAAATTCAGAACTTAAAATATTAGAAGATCTATATAGAAAAACTATTAAGATCTTTGGTCCTCCAGGAACTGGTAAAACATATACTCTAATTGAAAGAGTTTTAAAAAATTATTTAAGAAGAGGAGTGCAGCCATCTGATATTGCATACTTATCATTTACAAACAAAGCTGTTAATACTGCAGTAAAAAGAGCAATGGATGCTTTTCCAAATTATTCTTCTGAAGACTTTCTTAGATTTAAAACATTACACACATATTGTAGAAGATATTTTCAAGAAGAAGTATTCGATCCCAAACATTGTGCAATTGATTTTGCATTACAAACAAAGATAATCAAAACATCTGATAAAAGATTAGCAGATGATGCATTTACATTTAAAGATTGGTCACTTGGTATTTATAGTAAAGCAAGAAACTTATTAATGAATCCTGAAGAAGTATATAAGAAAGAGTCTTATAAAAAAGATTCTCTAACAGTATTTAATCGTAAGATCTCTACCTATGAGCACTACAAACAAGGTGGGGGAGAAAGATCCTTCATAGATTTTGATGACATGATTGAAAGAACTATAAAAGAGGTGGACTTTCCACGGCTCAAGGTTTTAATTTTAGATGAAGCTCAAGACTGTACACCGCTGCAATGGTCTGTAATTTATAAGATGGCTATGAAGTCCGATAGAATTTATCTAGCAGGGGATGATGATCAAGGTATATACAAATGGAATGGAGCAGATCCAAAATATTTTACAAAGTTTTTTCCAGGTCGAAAAGTAAAATTAAGAAAGACTCAAAGATTTGGAGAAGCTATTTATCAATTCTCACAAGTAATTAGAAGAGGTATAAGAGATAGTGAAGAGAAAGAATATTTACCAGGGAAGAGCAAAGGTTATGTTAAGAGTTATTTATCATTCAAAGAAATTCCTTTTGAAAAACTTAAAGAGGATTGGTACATTCTTGGCCGTATTACTGAGACAGTTAATGAACTAAGAATGTTAGCTAAAGATGCTGGCCTATATTACAAAGATAATAGAGATAATAAATGTTTTGATGAAAAGCAATGGGAAGCAATTAAAGCTTGGACTGCAATTACAAAAAATAAAAAATTAGATAAAAAACAAGCAAGAAATTTATATAAGTATATTAGAGAACTTGCAGACCCAGATTATAGAACAGATAAATTTTGGAGAGCACAACCTGACTTTACAGAATATAATTTTCAAGATTTAAAAGAATGGTGTGGCTTAGAATTAAAAGATGAAGATGCTAAAAAACCTTGGTATTGGATACTAAGAAGAAATTTTAAACCAAGACAAGTAAGACATTTCATTAGATTGTTAAGGAGATACGGACAAAAAGAATTAGATAAGGATCCGCTTATTACAATAGATACTATTCATTCAGTTAAAGGTGGAGAAGCTAACCATGTTGTTTTATATAGTAAAGGTAACTTTCCATCTGATTATAGCCATAAATCTAAACAAGAAAAAAGTGATGAGAGAAGAGTTTGGTATACTGGTGCAACTCGTGCAAGAAAAACTTTACATTTATTGAGAACTGATTATAAATTTAATTACCCAATTGGTGCAGATTATTTAATTTATGTCCAAGAAAAAAATGACAAATAAAGATATTTTTGACGAAACATTTCCACAAGATAAACAAATTGGAGGATCTCATTATAAACAGTTTTTAATACAGCCTTGGACTTTTATAAGAAAGAACGGCCTTAATCCTTTTCAAGCAAATGTAATTAAGTATGTTTGTAGATATTTGACAAAAGGTAAATCAATTGAAGATCTTAATAAAATAAAACATTATTGTGATTTAGAAATAGAACATTTAAAAGATAAAAATGAATAATTATAGAATACATTATTTCGGCCCTATGTTATTTCAGACTGAATTATCAAATGAGCAAGCTACATCCATAGAAAATTTACTAAACAAAAAACAAGAAAATAACTTTCAAGCACAATTGGCTGGACACTTAAAAGATGAATTTTTAATTAATTCTGTAGCATTAGAAAATATATTACTTCCAACTTTTGAATCATTTTATGAAGCGCATCAAAAGTTTTATGGTAAAAAATTAATGCAACAATTTGTTAAAAGAGCTTGGGTAAATTATATGAAATCAGGAGATTATAATCCAATACATGCACACTCTGAATGTGATTGGTCTGCAGTAATATATTTTAAAATACCTCAAGGATTACAAGATGAACAAAAGAAACATGTTGCAAATAGTCAAGCTCCAGGAGGTATTACATTTATGTATGATTTAATACCTATAAGATTTTCATATGGTCAACTAAATTTTACTCCAAAAGAAAAAACAATATTTATTTTTCCAGCAGAACTTTGTCATGAGGTGACACCTTTTAAATCTGATGGTGAAAGAATTACAATAGCTTTTAATTTGAAAAGTAGAGAATAGTGCAAGAAAATAAACTTATTTATACCACTATATTAAAAAATCATTTACAGTGGTGCAAAGAAAATGGTAGAGACACAACATGGGTAAAGACAATAGGAAATCTATCTTGGTACAAAAAGTTCAAGAAAAAAGATGCAGTGAGTGTAGTGAAAAAGCTGTCTTCTTGGAAATGAAAAAACTTTATTGTCCAAAACATTATGCAAAACTTAAACACATACCATTAGAGGATTATGAGCAAAGGCTTACAACTTACACTGACATTTAAAAAGTCTATTTGGAATACACCATTAGAATATAAAGATTTATCTAATGCAAAAGAAATAGCAATAGACTTAGAAACAAGAGACGATGGTATCAACGATAGGCTGGGAGCTGGTTGGGCTTTAGGTAAAGGAGAGATTGTAGGTTTCGCAGTTGCAGTGGATGGATGGCAAGGATACTTTCCGTTTGGTCATTTAGGTGGTGGTAACATGATACCTGAACAAGTAAAAGCTTACATGAAAAAAGTTTGTAGTTTACCTTGTCCTAAAATATTTCATAATGCACAGTATGATGTAGGTTGGCTTGAAGCATCAGGTATCACGGTCAACGGACCAATTATAGATACAATGGTAGCCGCAGCACTCATAGATGAAAACAGATATCAATACAGTTTAAATAGTTTATCAGTAGATTACCTAGGTGAAATAAAAGCAGAAACAGAATTGAGAGAAGCTGCAGCAGCTCATGGTATAGATCCAAAAGCAGAAATGTGGAAGTTACCCGCTGAACATGTTGGATATTATGCAGAGCAAGACGCAGTGCTTACATTAAAGTTATGGCAAAGATTTAAACAAGAGATACAAACACAAAGTTTGACAACGATATGGGAATTAGAATCTAATCTTCTCCCGGTGCTTATAAAAATGCGCCAACGAGGAATCCGAGTCCAAGTGGAAAAAGCTGAAGTATTACAAAAAGAAATGTTGAACCAAGAGAAAGAAATACTATTGGCCATAAAAAAAGAATCAGGAATAGAAGTAGACATTTGGGCATCACGCCAGATCGCCAAAGCTTTCGACAAAATGAAACTAGATTATCCACGTACTGAAAAAACAAAAGAGCCTTCCTTTACACAAAATTGGTTGAGTAATAATAAAAACAAAATAGCACAATTAATTGTACAAGCAAGAGAGGTCAATAAATTTCACGGAACTTTTTTATCTTCAATCATGAAGTACCAAGTCAACGGTAGAATTCATGGAGAGATACAGCAACTAAGATCTGACTCAGGTGGTACAGTCTCAGGTAGACTAAGTATGAGTAACCCTAATCTTCAACAGATACCAGCTAGGAATAAGGATTTTGGTCCTAAAATTCGTAGCCTATTTATTCCAGAAGAAGGTATGCAATGGGGTAGTTTTGATTACTCGCAACAAGAACCACGAATGACGGTTCACTATGCAGCATCAATTGGAGATGGGTATGAAGGATCTAACGAATTAGTTGAGGCATACCACAACACAGAAGCTGACTTTCATCAGACAGTAGCAGACTTAGTAGGTATTGAAAGGTCTCAAGCTAAAACAATTGGCCTAGGGTTAATGTATGGAATGGGTAAAAATAAACTAGCCTTATCATTAGGAGTAAGTAAAGATGAGGCAGATCAATTAATAATTAAATATAATAAGAAAGTTCCTTTTGTAAAAAAATTATCAGACAGATGTAAGTTTGCAGCAGATGAAAAAGGAGTTATTAGAACAAAAAAAGGCCGTAAATGTAGATTTGATATGTGGGAAACAAAAGACTTTGGCCTTCATGTTGCAGAAAAATTTGATGATGCTGTAGCTAAATATGGTAAAGATAATATTAAAAGAGCATATACTTACAAAGCCCTTAACAGATTAATTCAAGGATCTTCTGCAGATCAAACTAAACAAGCAATGTTAGATTGTTATGAAGCTGGTCATTTACCTATGTTACAGATACATGATGAACTTTGTTTTAATATTAAAGATGAGGCACACGCAAACCAAATAAAAACTATTATGGAAAATGCAATTGAATTTAAGGTGCCTTCAGTTGTTGACCAAGCACTTGGAGAAAGTTGGGGAGATGCAAAATAAAAATTTACCGCATGATAATAAAGACTTAATAGCTTATGCAGCTGGATTATTTGATGGAGAGGGAAACATTAATTACGCAAAATACAATTGTAATAGTCCTAATGGAAAGACTTATAAAAAATGGAATGTAGCTATGGAAGTAGCCATGACAGATTTAGATTGTATTAAAAATTTTTATGATATTGTAAAAACAGGAACGATACATTTTAAAGGTAAAGCAAAAGGTTCTTTAAATAAAAAGGATCAATGGCGATGGAGATGTTCTCATCAAAAAGCTTACAGTTTAGCAAAATTATTTTTACCTTATAGTGTAAGTAAAAGACATAAACTTTTAGCTATTATAAATCACTATGAGTTTGTTTTGCCGAAAAGACGCCTACGAGAAAAATTTAATTTTTAAATTACAATAAAAACTTAAGCTGATGCTCTTAAATTTTCTTGTACATCTTGATATTTAATCTCATTTCTTTTAGATCTAATATCAGATTCTATCTTAGTCATTCCAGTATGCACACCACCATGAGTTAATAACTCGGATGACCATTTGTTTTCAAGTTCTTGAAGTTCTTTCAATAACTTTATTTTTTCAGGACTCATTTTAGTTCCTCGTATGTTACGTGGATCCTAGAGTTTCCTGTAAAACCATCTTCAGTGATTTCACACTTACCCTGGTCCACTAGTTCAGAAAACTTATTAAGCGCAGCTTTATCATTTTCTGCCTCGACTACATGGTCTACACGCATATTATTTTGATAAGCTATGATACGATAAGCCTTCATGAGATATTATAGGATATTTTGAACGAATGGTCAACATTGTACCCTTCTAGGTCAATAGCTATACAATGTGCCCCATACTCGACCAAATTACCCTCTTTTTTTAACATTTTACGTTTTTGAGCCTTACCTATAGCATCAGCCATAAATTTGCATTCTGAAGCATCTGAGAGATTATCTCTAAGGTATTGGCCACATTTTACTTCACCATTAATATTAAAACAAAAACTTGTAAGTAATATGAACTTTAAAATCATAATTATTTATACTTTTTTCAATTTACTTTGCAATAGTATTTGACTTATGAATGTATCCCATATATGTAAGATTTCATGCAAAAACAAAAAAGTAAAAGTCAAATATTAGAAACGATATTTGAACAAGTAGATGAGCAGCTATCTTTAATTCCTGATTACGATTGGGATGGCAGCACAATCCAAGACTCAATGCACTTTGATATGTATGTAGATACAATTGCTGATGTGCATTTTACGGATGGTCTTAATAGAAAGCACTATCCATTTGATAAAACCATGGCAACTATTTTATTAGAAGATGAATTAGAATGCCGACAACTAACAAAGGAGGACGAATATGCCGTCAATAAAAACAACAAACACGACTAGTAGTTATAGTGTAGATGATCAATTACCTTTAGGACAAAGACCTGAAGGAGATGATCAGTTTGAAAATGCATTAATTAAACTTGAAGATGCATTCAATAGATTAATGAGTAGCATTAGTTTATTACAAAAAAATTTAGATGAATTAAAAAGAAGAAATGCAATTCTTGAATCTAAGTTTGCTTTAATGGGAGATCCATTTAAAGATTTTAGAGATAATCCTAGAAAACCAAAAGATACATTAGTCTTAACTGAAGACATGGAAGTTAATTGGAAAGACTTTGTGAAGGAGGAAAACAATGGACATAAGTAAATGGAAATCTGTAGCAATAAAGAAAACTGATTTTGATTTGCTTAAAGGTTTATGTAAAGATAAATTCAGAGCCCCAGGAGCAATGATATCTAAAATATTAAATGATTACGTAGACCATCAAGCAAGGAAAAATAAAATTCCTAATGCAGTATACCGTACTAAACTTTTAAATGGTGGTTCAGATGGATCCAAAAAAGATAAAAGGTAAAGAGTTTTTTACAATAGAACTCGATCTAGAAAGTAACAACGTTACATTATACGTAAATGGAGAACTTAGAAATAAAATACATACGGTCAAAGCAGAGCCATTGTTTGACCGTATGCTTAAAATCGCTAAACTAAAGTTTTTAAAAATGCGAGATCAGATTGAACAATAAGCTTAAAGTATTAGATTTATTTAGTGGGATTGGAGGTTTTAGTTTAGGCCTTCATTCCACTGGTATATTTGATACTATTAAGTTTGTAGAGTTTGATAAATATTGTCAGAAAGTTTTAAATAAAAATTTTCCAAACATACCAATTGAAGGAGATATAAGAAATGTCAAAGGAACAGAATTCGAAGCAGATGTCATTACTGGAGGATTCCCATGCCAACCATTCAGCGTTGCAGGAAGACAAAAAGGAACAAACGACAACCGCTATCTCTGGCCAGAAATGTTTAGACTCATTAAAGAAATTAAACCAGAATTCGTTATTGGGGAGAATGTGCAAGGAATTATTAACCTCCAAGACGGCATGGTACTCAGACAGGTGCTCAACGACTTGGAAGGTGAAGGTTTCGAAGTCCAATGTTTTCTTATTCCAGCTTCGGGCATCGGTGCTTGGCACCAAAGGAACCGAACATGGATTATTGGCCACTCCAAACACAATGGATTACTTGCCTCCGAGAAGCGCAGCAGGGACAAAAAAATTAATGGAGGGACATCGGAAGGGCAGAACCAAACCATCAAATCTGAGAGAACAAGTGGATCCTCAAACGATGGCAATGTATCCAACTCCATCAGTAGCTTGCGAGGAAGGTGGAGAACAATCGGAGAGAGTAGAGAGGACCAAATCTGGAGGTTTCTTACTAAGGAAAAAGAACAATCCGAACATGACATACGGAGCCAAACTATCGGACGCAATGCTTTATCTAGAGAAGGAGAAGAAGATGTATCGATCTCCAATGGTATCGGACTTCAAGGACATGGCCTACAATCCAATAACGAACAAGAAGAGAGGAGTACAGATCAAACTACCTCATCAAGTATTGGCCAACAACAAACCTGGTGGACGCTTGAATCCTCTGTTTGTGGAATTCCTAATGGGATTTCCTATGAATTGGACAAAGACAGAGCAAGCAGAATCAAAACCCTCGGAAACGCAATCGTCCCACAAATCGCAAGAGAAATAGGTTTAGCTTTAAAAAAAGTTTTAAATGATTCATCTAGAGATAACTAGTAAAACAGATGAAAAGCTCCTTCAATCAATGGCTAAACATTATACTAAACCGAAGGGGTTTGTAGGAAGATCTATTTGTTATGCGATTTACTACGATAATATTTATTATGGCCACATTATTGGTGGCAGCTGCACTTTATTTTTACCTGGACGCAACGAATACTTTGGAATTGATAAATCAAAATTTAAACATATTGTAAATAATATTTTTTATCATGTTGAAAAAGTAAATGGAAAGTATCCAATTCGTAACTTTACTTCTAAAGTTTTAGCAGCTTGGAGGGATAAAATAAATGTTGATTGGCTTAATAAATATGGAAATAAGGTCATAGGTTTTGAATCATTAATAGAACCACCAAGAACTGCAGATCTATATAAAAAAGATAAATGGACATTAGTAGGTAAGACTTATGGATATACTTGTAAAAGAATTCCTGGAAAAGAAAAAGGTATGTTTAAGACTGGTAAAAGAATTTGGGATAGAAAAAATTTAAAACCTAAGTTAGTTTACTGTCGTGGGTTGTAAAACCTTACAATTATTCAACCAAGAAGCGTAACTTTTTTAAGAAAATACTTGATTAATAAGCTCAGTATTTTATCGTTTTTGTGATTGGCAATAAAGTCAATCATAACTTTAACATACGAGGTGTTATGAATAAAATAAAAATAAGTGAAGCTTTCCTTAGAAATTGTGAAGGCTTTATGTTTGAACAAGTATTACTTGATAAGATTGATACTTATTTAAAAATAGATCATGAGCATGGTATGACTCTTAAAGGATTAACTAATGTTTCTCCAAGAGATCTTACAGCTACATTAGGAGATGGTAATCCTATTTTTAGTAAAACAGAAGTCAGTAAAATAATAAATCTTTTATCTAAATTTGATTTGTCATTAAAAGATATGGCCACGCATTGTTATAATAGTCGTGGGGAACGTGTCACCGACACAAATTTAGATTATGAAATAGAAGATTATGCAGCACCAGAAATAGAAGCTGCAGCCGAAAAAGTTTTAGAAGATCTTCAGGACTTCGAACCAAAACACTAGCCCATCCAATTGGTGTCAAGTCCATTGCACTTGGCACCAACTCTCTTTACAATTTACTGTTGCAACTATAAAAAAAATTTTATATGACTAAAGACATTGGCAAACTCAATAAGTGTACAGATTGTAATGGTACCGGGTATATTATTACACATCATAAAAGTTACGTGAATTGTATCATTTGCAACGGATCAGGAACCACGTCTCACGGCCCTTTCAACAAAGAAGCAGAACAAGTTTTATTATACAAATTAGCGTGGGACTATATAAATGGCAAAACAAAAGGATGGTATCACTGATCTTACTAAAGTTTTAATTAGTGCTGCCAATAAATTTACTGACAGAGAGTATACTAAGTTAACTCAAGTTATCTTTGCACTTCTTCATGGTGTTAATTATGGTTATGAAACCATGGATCAAAAATTTCTTAATGATGCTCAAGATTTAAAGTTTGTTCATAACGCAGATAAAAAATTTAAAAAAATTACTAAGGTTAAAAAGAATTATAAAAATAATGTTATTTACGTGAAACATTTTAGTAAGGAGTCTTCCAAAGATGATGCCTGATAATTATACTAGAAGTGAAATGATATTAGATTTAAAAGAAATAAAAGACCATATTAAAGACGAAGGATTACAAGGCGCAGACATAACTCTTTTAATAGAGGATGTTCACGAACATTACGAGGTCGCTACTCGATTTAATTTTAAAAATTCGAAAGGCCACTACCGTGATTTACTCTCCAGACTTGTTAAGACTTATGGGCACTAAAATTACTGCGGATATTTTAGCCGAAAATCATATTAATAATGAACAGAAATTGTGGAGGCATGTAATTTTAAATGCATTCGAAGATTGTAGAATAGAAGCTGGAGACAGAAAAAGTGCTCTTAATAAAACTGATGCACATTTTTGGATTGCTAAGTCTAAAGACTTTGATCAAATTTGTTGGTGGGCTGGATGGGAACCAGACGATGTTAGATACCGATATTATAAAGCTCTTAAAAAAGGTGACATAAAATTTAAAAGAAAACATTTTTTATGGCATGAATATAACGAATTATTTCAAAGACTTAAAAAAGAAACTAATTTAGAGCTGCGTAAAACATTGAGAAGAAATTTAGAAAATAAGAGAAAGCAGATTATGTTAGCTGATAATGTTTATGTAGAAAATTTTTTAAGAAATTTTGAGGAGAGAAATTAGTAAAAGACCGTAGTCATGGTGGATACCAGAATTTTAACTTAGAGGGTAGGGAGCAATCGCCACCCTCTAAGATGAAAGGAATCATATTACTATGAAACATTCCTAATAGATATACGTTCTAATTAAAATTTCAACTAAAAAAAAGAGCCCAGGGAGATGATAAAAACCTGGGCTCTTAGTAACTAACAAAAAAGGCATTTATTAATGAAAAAAAAATAAATACTAGATAATCTTATACATATTGAGCCGTGGTTGTAAAGGTATTGGCTAGTTTAGAATGATTCTAATGTAGTGGATATGGCAGCAAGGCTCTCGGCTCTCGGACCTCTTTCCTAATGCACTTTCTTACAAACAAAAAATAAAAAAATATGTAAAACATGAAAAATACTAGGAAACTAGGAAAATACTATATAAATCAACACTTCTAGAGCAAAATCAACTAGGAAAACACTAGGAAAATTCCTAGTAATACCAGGAAAAATTACTATAGAGGACGTCAAAAGTGCAAAAATTTTTTTAAAAAAATGTTTGTAAGGAAGAGTATTAGGAGAAATTGTGATATAAGAGGTCAAGATGGCAAAAAGAAAAAACGTATTGAAATCAACCTCTGAGTTAACTTTAAAGCAGAAAGCTTTTGTAGATATATACGTTAGTAATTGGGGAGAGATAACAAAGGTAGAAGCTGCAAGAAGAGCTGGTTATAAATCCAATAAACCTGAAGGACCAACAGAAATTGCCTCAAGACTCACAGATCCAAATAAAAACCCACATGTAGTCAGATACATGGAAATGAAGTACAACCAAGAATTAAAAAAACATGAAGGTGATAAATTAAAAAAATATAAAAGATTTGAAACACTTAGTAAAAAAGCAGAAGATAAAAAACAGTATGCTGTAGCTGTTAATGCAGAATTCAGATCAGGCCAAATGGCTGGTATGTTTGTAGATAAGAAAGAAGTAACACATGTTGGGTTGGAGGGAATGAGTCGTGAACAATTGGAGAAGAGGTTATCCGAACTTGAAGGAAAAATCGGAGAAGCCAAAAACATCATTGACGTTACGCCAGAAGAGATTAGTTAAAACATCTCAATGGATGCAAGTGTTTAATGAAGTTCACAACAAACATCTTAACACTTCAATAGGTATTGTTTCTATTTTAATTAAGGAGAAGAAATGATATTGCTAAAACTTTACTATGTAAAAAATTTTCATATTCCTGAAACTTTACTATGTAATATTTTTTCATATTCCTAAAACTTTACTATGTAAAAAATTATGAAAAAGATAAAAAGAAAAAGTAAAAAAATTTTAATTCCAAAAAAAATAAATTCAGAAATTGAAAAATATCCAATGATTTCTTGCGAGTGGTTTGATATTGTTTCGGATAGTAGTTGGAGTAGTTTTGAACAAATAAAAAATTCTGATCTTGCAACTTGTATAACAAAAGGTCATTTGTTATCGCAATCAAAAGGTATTACAAGGATATTTGGCGATTATTCATTGTCAGAAGATAAGAAAAAAATAGAGACTATTGGAAATACTACTTTAATTCCAAACTCTGTAATAAAAGAGATTAAAAAAATATAGTTGTAATTAAAAAATTAGTCTTTATATCTTATTTTCATGGGAAATTTGTTTGCACATATATTATATTTTTGCATTGCTTATCCAATACCTACGTTTTTTATAGCTTTTTTTGGTTGGTTATTATTGTCTTTTTTCTTTAAATTATAGACTTGCATATCTTATTATCATGGGATAGTAAGAGGAATGAATAAAAAACAAAAAATTTTAAAATTTCAAAAAGTTTTAAATGAAGAAATCTTAAAATATAAAAAAACTGATGAATATAAAAAAATTAGTAATGAGTTAAAAGTTCTTTATTCTAAAATTTAACAAACTAAAAAAGGAGCAATAATGGGTTTTGATATAAGCGGATTAAATCCAAAAAATAAAAAAGGCGAATACTTTAGAAACAACGTTTGGTATTGGCGACCTTTAGCACAATATGTACTTGAAGAGACTAAAGTTATAGATGAAAAAGAAAAAGAGCATTGGCACTATAACGATTGCTACGAAGTACCTAAAGAACAAGCAGAGCAGATCGCTAAACAATTAGATCATTTAATAAAGAGTGGTCATTGTAGAACGTTTGCTCGATCATGGGAAATAAGAAGAGAAAAGATCGAAGAGCATAATAAAAAAGTTATGAAGGAACTCGATAAATTTGAAAAAGACGTTCAAAGAAGAATGAATGACAGTAATCTTGCACCAAAAGATTATCCGAAAGAAGATCATGATAAATGGGAAAAGATTTACGAAAAAAGAAATAGTGACGGTAGTTATCCATTTGAAGAGGAAAACGTTAAAGAGTTTTCTGAATTCTGTAAAAATAGTGGTGGATTTACTATTGGTTAAAAAAGAATTTTTTGATTATTTTTGACGATTGTTATAAAATAAAAATAATCATGGTGGCTACTTGCAACTTTCCAAGAAGACCATTTGTGAGAGCCACCTTTAACTAACAAAAACAAGGAGCAATAATGAGTAATAAACAAATAAGCAAAGATAATAGAGAATATTGGTCAAATAAACTTTCTCGTAAATTTAGAGAAAAGAAAAGTGCCATTGAATCTCTACATCAAGCAGAAATAAACGAAACAACTCAAAAGAACTTTCCAACTTTTGTAAAAAGATTAGGAGTTGAAAAAGATATTGAAAAGTATCTGAAAGTTGAAAAAGAGTTTAACGATTATTCTAAAAACTATCAAAAGAGACTTGAAGAAAAAAGAGAACAAGTGAGAAAGTTTTTTCAAGTTGTAAGTCATAAATTAAATAATTGGGCAGAAACTCGTAATTGGGAAACATACGATATCCCAAGTTATGAGTACGATAAAAAAATTTATGATCTTAAAGATAGGATTGATAATTTTTTAAGAAGTCAATGTAAATTGGAAACCAAAAAAGCATTTTATAATTCTAAAAAAGGAAAAGAATTACAAGTGCTTGATGAGTTGGAAGAAAAAGCAACTGATTTATTACATAGTGATATGATCGGAACAGAGGTATTAAAACAAATATCTTTGATTGCTAAACAAACTCAAATCAATATGGCAATTCCAAGTGAAACAGTAAAAGCACTACCAAATGGTTAGTATTGAGACACTTGTAAAAATATATAAGAACTTTGGCGATAGAGAAAATCTATCGCCATTGGGAAGTGCAGATGAAGAGATTATGTGGAATTCCAAACTAACACCTAAACAAGTTAATTGGTTGGAACGATTTATAATTGTTTGGGATTATGCGACTAATCTTGATGTTCAATTAAATAAAATAAGTGCTATGGCAAAAAAGGAGTGATAATGGCAAAAACAAAAAAACTTAATGAGATGACAGAAAATGAATTGGCTTTATCTTGGCAAAAAAGAATTGAAAAACATTTGTTAGGTAAATCAATTATCAAAATTGAATATTGTTCTGAAGAATTGGCAGATGAACAAGGTTGGAGTAAAAGACCCATTCAATTACTTTTAAACAATGGTGTTTGGTTGACCATGACAAGTGATGATGAAGGTAATAATGGTGGTGCAATTCATACGAATATAAAAGAACTTCCTATTATTCCTATTATATGACTTTAAAACAAATATTCTCAAGAGCAAAAAAGATTAATCCTTTGTATAATGGAACCTTTGCAGATTTTATAAAAGATTTTTCTAACTGTAGAGAATGTTTTTTTGTATCTTTTAAGGAGTGGAAGAAATACGCATTTACAAAGAAAATTGAAAAGGCACTTGATAAACATTATAAGAAATATTATCATTAAATTGACTAGTTAAGCCCAAGTAAAGCGAGAGTGGAACTTGGGCTTTTTTAATGTTATTGACTTAATAACATTATGAAAAAATCAGAAAGTTTGCTTTGGCAACGTATCAAAAAATTAAAATTAAAAGGTCAAATTTTTCGCATAGAAAGTAATACAATTAATGGAATTGCAGATGTTTATTGGTTGATAAATGGGAAAAGTATTTGGATTGAACTCAAGTCCAATGACGTCAAGAATTTAGGACTTTCAAAGTATCAGATTAATTGGCATTTAGAACATTATCAAAATAAAGGCACTTCATTTATCTTGCGAGAGGTACTCTCGCAGAGACAACCCAAACGTTTCGAACTTTGGTTGGTTCGTGAACCGAGAACCTTGATACTTGACTATTCTACCGAAAATTTAAAAAAAATTTTTCAAAAAATCTTGACGCAATAACCACGTCTCACGCACCGAAGGTGCGTGAAACTTTGCTATGCAACTTTAAAACCATTTTACTATTACTAAAACTCACGTATGCAATCTGCGTGAAACTTTGCTATGCAACTTTTTTTTCTTTTATCTATAACTAATACCCACGCATGCGTGAAACTTTGCTATGCAAATTTTTTACCTTTATTACTATAACTAATTATCAATTGGTCCTGGAACCGTGGCAGCTCTTAGCAGCTCGCAGCTCAAAGCTTAGCAGCTCAAAGCTTACCAGGTTATTGGTCCCGGTGGTCCTGGAGTCATGGCAGCAGATCCAGCTTCAAAAATAAAATTTGACAGCTGCATGCATCCCATGTTAATAAGATGCAAATCAACTAACAAAGGGAAAAAAATGATTAAATTTAAAGATCTAAAAAGAGGGCAGCAGATAAAAAGTAACCAGCTGCATCCTTATCACCTATGCAGCGGAAAGCTCTTAGAGTCTCCAAAGCAAGGCAAGGGCATTAAGAAAACTGTGCTAATAGATGCGAAGGGCTCGGAGCTGGGTTTTTTCGATGAAGCTGGCAGCGTCTACAGTCATCAAATAAAATTAGCTAAGGTTGCTAATAAATGGGAGCTAGTAGTTCATGCCGCTTCTTAATTATTACAGCCAAACCAAAATGGCCAAAGGGGAGGCGTTTGGATATAAAACCGCAATATTACATTTGGCCCCATATGATCTAAGTGGCAAAAATGTTTGTCCCAAAGCAACCAAAGGGCCAGGGGGATGCATTGCGCCTTGTTTAAATACTTCAGGCCGTGGCCAAATGGGCAGCGTTCAAAAAGCTCGAATAAATAAAACCAATTTATTTTGGTCTAATAAGAATGCATTCTTATGGCAGCTAAGCACTGAAATCGAGCAGCTTAAAAAAAGAGCAGCGAGTCAGGGGTATAAATTTGCTGTTAGATTAAATGGGACAAGTGACCTGCCATGGCATCGAATGCGAGTCGATGGAGGTGGCAGCTTGATGGAGCTGCACCCTGATGTGAATTTTTACGAATACACAAAGGTCCTTAACTACCTTGATCATGATCTTAAAAATTTACATTTTACATTTAGTGACAGCGGAAAAAATGAAGCGGACCAATTAGCTGCAATGGAGAAGGGCGCAAACGTTGCTGTTGTGTTTAAGGATAAGCTGCCCAAAACCTGGATGGATCGGAAAGTCATAGACGGTGATAAGCATGACTTACGTTTTAAGGATCCGAGTGGCGTGGTGGTTGGTTTGGTAGCTAAGGGACTCGGACGGAAAGTAACTAAAAATTCATTTATTAAAACGGCAGTTTAGAATGTTTCTAATGTGGGTTTTTATTCAGGTATTATGGAAGGAAATTTTAGTCCTAATTTTATTATTTTTAATTTTTTCAATTTTTTAAAATTAGGGCTTGATATCCTCCCATTAATAACTATATTCATGAGACGTGTTAAAAATAAAAACAAACTAACAAAGGAGTTAATTATTATGACACAGACAAAAATAAAAAAAGCAAATAATATTTCACCAGTTGAAAATGTTAAATTGTTTCAAGCGTGTGAAGTAAACGACACTAGAAAAAGTTACAATAAACTTTGGGCAGATGTTAAAGACGAAGCAATCGAGATTGTTGAACGTGTTGGAGGTTCAATAATTTCAAAATATAAATCTAAAGCTTTTTACATGGAGATCGCCAAAAAGAATACAAAACGATTTGATGTTAAAGGTTTTAAAGAAAACTACCCTGAATTATACGAGACGTATTTAATTGATGGTGAAAGTGTTGAACTAAAAACAAAGGTTGTAAAATAATGAATATATTTTTAGTTATACTTTTAATATTATCTAGTTTTACAATCGCATTTTTAGGCGTTGTAATTCTTTTTTCAGTCGATGTTTGGCTAGGGTTTACCCTAGCCACACTAGGCATAATTTTGTCATTAAGAACTATAGGGAGGGTTTAATATGAAATATAAAGGATATTTTATTCAATTAGTACCTAAAAGAACTGAAGGCCTTTGGCAGTTAGAACTACAAAGGGGTGAGTATGTTACGGCCATTTCAGTCGGTACTGAAATGACCTTAGTTGCAATTGAAAAAATTGCATTTGATACAATCGACAAATTAGTCGAGAACGAAAAACAGACGTAAATAAAAACACGGCACAACCCTAGGTTGTGCCGTGGCTCCCTTCTCTTCAATAGAGGTACCAAACCAAAACCAAAAATTGACCAAAAAAAATTAAATTTTTTTTGCGAAAAATTTTTATATGTTACTTAACTTTTACTAAAACTTGTAGCGCAAATACATGGAGTAAGGGCTTAAACGTTTAGGGGTTTATTTAAAGGGGACCCGAGGGTATAGTGGATCTATATGACAAATACAGAATTGTTGACCACAGATCAACTGCGAGAGAGGCTCGAAAAAGTATGGTTAAGACACATAAAATTATGCCAAGATAACTTCTTATATTTTGTAAAGAATGTGTGGCCAGATTTTATCTGCCGTACTGATAAAGATCCTAATCGTTGGGGACATCATCAACATATTGCACATGAGTTTACAAAAATATCTAAGCACAAAAAAGGAAGGCTCATTGTGAATATGCCTCCTAGACATACTAAGTCTGAATTTGCATCCATCTATTTTCCAGCTTGGATGATAGGGAAGTTTCCTAAGATGAAAATTATGCAAGTGTCTCACAACGCAGAACTCTCTGCGAGGTTTGGTGCTAAGGTAAGAAATTTAATTGATAGTCCAGAGTATAAACAAATCTTTGGAGATGTTAGACTAAGAGAAGATAGTAAGGCTAAAGGACGTTGGGAGACCAATCATGGTGGGGAATACTTTGCAGCGGGTGTTGGCG
>Ga0208666_1000101_pt1 | contig 38110 bp, 43 predicted proteins | sample 5B_taG_FD_184078 | JGI IMG/M metagenome (GOLD analysis project Ga0208666, IMG submission 184078) | Marine viral communities from the Subarctic Pacific Ocean - 5B_ETSP_OMZ_AT15132_CsCl metaG (SPAdes) (version 2) | ecosystem: Environmental > Aquatic > Marine > Oceanic | place: Pacific Ocean...
CAGCACCGTCAGACATAGCCTGAAGAACAGTCTTGTCGTACTTACGCTTCAGAGCAAATGCACCAGAAGAGGTGGCAAGTGCCTCGAAGTTTACGTGCGAGTGACGCTCTTCAATGTCGTCGATTTTGAATGCAAACGCATTAGCCTGATCAACAACCATAGTAATCTGGTCATCAGCCAAGTCTTGTGGGTTTACAACAGAACCCCGCTGGTAAGCGGATACTGTAACAGTCGGCTCTTTAATGATACGGACTGTGTCGCCAAAGTTTTCAATTTCGCCAGCGTAATCAGTGTTCGTGATGTCTTCAACAACCGAAGCGCGACGAAAGAATTTGAGAACTTTTTGGCTAAAGATTTCTGGTGCAAAATTACCTGAGGGTAAGTTTCCATATCCAGAAGCAGTAGTGAACGCCATTGTTCATTCCTTCTCTATTTTTGAGGTTTTAAGAGTTTAGTTCGATTCGCCCTTCTTGCCGTGCTAGGTCGAGTTCAGCTTCCATCTTCTCGAACTCCCACGGACGCATCTTGGCGATTTGTGAAGCTTTCCAAATCTTCTTTTCACCGCCCCCTGCTTCCGACACAACGTCTTTAGCTTTAGAGGACTTTACTACGGCTGCTGCCGCTTCATTAGATTTGGTCTTCTTCTTTTTAGAGATACCAACATCTGATTTGTACAGATCAAGTACTCTTGAAGCCCAACGAGCATCGGTATTGTTTTTGTAAATACCATCTGAAATAGATTCAGGCTGTTCGCCAAGCCACGTTAAGAACGCTTCATCCTCTTTAATTTCCATAAAATCTGGATGATTGTTCATTAGTTCGCGGTATGCACTTTGAACCACAGTTTCCTTTTCGCGTTCCTGAATTTCAAGTAGTTCTGACTGTAGGTGTTTAGTTCTTTCTTCGGCTTGCATAGCCGCTACAGTCTCAACAACTCCGTATACATCCGGGTACTCTTCACGAAACTTTTCCAACTCTTCAACTGTCTTGGGCATTGGGACATTAGATGCCTGTGATGCCTGTTGCAGTTGCTGCTTTTCAGATTCAAATTGTGCAAGTTTTGTATCGTAGTGTCGCTTTAAATCGTCGTACCGTTTCTTGTAGTCGTGATTTGGCGATTCTTGTTTTGCCTCTACAAAGCTTGGGTCTTTTGTTTCTGTAGATTCGGGTTCTTCGCTTGCTTCTACTTCAGGGGTATCTTCTTCGTCTTCGTAGACTTCTGATCGATAGTTGCCTTTGTATAAGCTGTCGCTATTTATGGTTCCGAAAGAGTCGTTTGGTTTGTTGGCACGAATGCCGCGTACTTGTTTTGCCATTGTATTTACCTCATCTTGCGGGGCCACATGGCTGTGGGTAGCCGCGTCGGTTGTGTCAGGGCCGCTGTGCGGGTAGCTGACGGATTCTTCTTACGGAAATTCTGGTGATGCGAACGTACGATAAAACTCGTGTCCACCCAGTTCCGTAGAAAATTCTAAATCTTTAGACTCACGCATCCACTGACTAGGAGCGTCTTTGCGTGTGTAGAATAATGTGTTAGGGTCTAATCTGTTAGCTCCCTCTGTTTCGGGGTCTAAGACATTTTGGGCTGCAGCATATGCTTTAGCTAAACCTTTACTTGCTGTACCACCCTTTACTTCTTTAGCTCGTTCAAAAAACGTAGAAGGTTCTAACCCTGAAAACTGAAATGCTCCCCGTTTAGTTTGTTTTAGTAGGGCATCATCCAAAGTCTTTATACCTTTAAAATCATAATAATTAGAGTTTATACGGTTGTTTACTACTTCGCCAATTGCTTCCATGCTTTCAATAGGGTCTGTAGTAGACTGTGTTTCAGTTAAGAATAAAACTGTAAGTTTTTCTTCGGGGGGTAAACTCTTAATAAAGTCCCTGATGTCGCCTCTTTTAGGTTTCTTAGCTGCAAACTTAGTTAGCTTTGCTCTTAACTTTTCGGATATAGGTTGGTAATCTTCCAGAGGAACATCTTTACCTACATCTTTCGCTTCCATACCTTGATCGGCTAAAAATCCACCGTCTGCTGCGCCTATCTTAGCTCCGTACTTAACTTGACGGCGTTGCACTTCAGGCTTGCCTGTATTGTTTATGTTGTCAAGAAACCCGCCGCCGTATTTCTTCTCTACAAAGTCTACAACTTCAGGGCGTATCAGGCGTTCACCGTCGGATAGAGCTACGTCTACCATGTTTCCGTCGTTTTGGGGTGATCCTGCTCGTTTTTCAGCGTCCCCAAGAACTACGTCTAAATCATCCTTGTACATTTCGTTTGCAGGTTGGTTCATTACAAACGAACCCTGTGGTACAGAAGTATACCTGTTGTCTGCTATGCCCTGACTGTCAGATACGGTACGGGGGTCTTTGTTAACGAAGCCCATCTGTGGGGATGCTTCCCCGCCGTTTCGCATACCGATCCGACCGCCCATAGCGTCACCGCCACCAAAGTTATCACTCACACTTCCAAAGCCGCCACCCATACCGCCGCCGCCGCCATCGCTGGTATCACTAGCACTAGGTCCATCATCTCGACCTTCGTCTTCATTACCATAATCGTCATTACCGTAATCAGGAGCATAAGACTTTGGCGCAGACCTAGCTTGTCCGGCAGCTACTGTAGCATCAAAGTTAGCCTGTCTTTGTTGTTCATATTGTGATTGATCAAAAACTTCTGTTCCTGAAACTCCAGAGAGTGTGGTAGTTACGTAACCTTGAGGTATACCCCTGTATCCCCCACTTGTTACGGGAGCCTTTACGTACCCATACTGTGATCCTAATGGGTTAGGCACCATACTTGTCACAACAGAACTGCGAACGTCTTCTGCAATGTTTTCTAAGCCCATGTCTGCGCCTCTTACATCACCATACGTAAGCAAATTGTACGCAGAAGTTACATCGGGTATTGACTTACCAAAAATCTCATCAGCATCATACCCCAGTGGTGTAGCGGCATTTGTTAGAGCAGTTTGTAGATTTCTTAAGTGTTGAGCTTCGCTAATCCCTCTGGGAGTTCCCGGTACCATTCCTGAAAATGTACCGTAACCGGGATCAAACATAGTACCCTGCATAAATTCAGGAAGTGGACTTGTACCAACTATCTGATTGTCTAGTAAACCTACGCCGTATCCTTTTTCTCCCGCATCAACTTTACTCTGTAATCTTTCTAAGTTTGCCATGTTTGCTTTTTGACCCAAAGCCGCGAGTGGACCAAGTGGCCCCATCATAGACTCTATTGCTCCCCCCGGACCTGTAGCACGGTACGTTTGAGTTAGTTTGTTAAACTCTACGTGAGGAGCTAGGGCGTAGTCTAGGGATTTTTGCAAGTATCCTGAAAGTGTGTCTGGATATTCTTTATCCGGGCTGTACGATCCTGCAAACTTGTTGTCTGCAAAGTAATCTACTTGTCTTTGATACTCTTCAGGAGTTATTTGATTGTCATCCCCGTCATCACCACTTACTGTCGATCCAACTGGCCCTGTACCCCTCGCTCTTCCAGTTCCAATTATTTGATCTTGTCTAATTCCACTAGGTTTAGGCGCAAACCCACCCGCCACTGTTCTTACAGCTACTCCGGGTAGTAATCGCATTCCTAGTGAACTTAGGCTCATTTAGTTTTCCTTCGAGTTTACGAACGATTCGTAATCAGACTTTAATCCCTTAAGCATTTCCAGTGAAGTTATCTTCCCCTGCAGCCGGAACAGTTCCAGTTCCGATCTGGCCCCCACCAACGCCCGAAGCGTCATCTGGATTTGCTCCTGCAGGTACGTCTCCAGACTGTCCCATGCTTGCTTGTTGGTCACCAGTGGGCTGACCTTCCGGGCCTGTTCCTTGTTGAGCATTAGCTGCTAATCCTTTCAACATCTCTGCAAATATCTGTGCCTCGTTTACGTCGTTTACTAAGCTGTCAGGATCGATATCCTGTGCAATAGCAAGCTCCCGCATGAGGTTTGGTATTTTGATAAATGGTGCTAACATTGGGTTGGATACAGTCTGCAGCAGGGTAGTCAGTCTTTGACTACGAACTTCTTTTTGCATAACGGCAGCTACGCCGCGTGGTTTAATCTCTAAGTCGCCCTCAATATCGGGAGCGTCATCGTTGAACTGCATGTTCCACTGGAAGTACGCTTCTCCAAGAGGCTTTAACAGTGAGTCATCGATGTTCTTGATTACAGTCTTGAGTGATAGACTTGCTCCACCTAATAGCATGGACAGTCCTGATGCTGTACGACCTGTTCCTGTTACTCCAGTTTGACCGTGCATGATTGACGGAAGACCTGTCTCTTCATCTGCAAGCTGTCGGCTAATCTGATACATCTGAATGTTTTCAGGTGCTGTGTTAGGAAACTTGAGGCCGTTGATAGCTGTTCCTGTTACTCCTGACTGGCGACGGAATATCTTTCCGGGGAAGATGTCCATGTTTTGTCCGGGAACCAAGCTTGCTTCATCTACGTCAAAGACAAGGTTGCCAGCTAGGGCTAGGTTGTCAATTGCCATACGAACGTGACCGTTCATCAGCATTTGTGCATCTTCCATGTTTTCCGCTACGCCAACGCCCCATATTTGATAGGGATTGATTTCGTATGGAAAAACTTGGTAGGGAATACGTGCTGGTGTAAACGGATTTAAAACACAACGAAGGACGCAATTACCACAGACCCACACATTCACCTGCAGTTGATCAATAGGGTCCAAACCGTCGGGAATATCCATTCCTACTTCTTGTGCAAACTTAGCATCAAGAACACCCCAGTATTCAAGAACCTCAAACCTGTTCTCTTGATAGTACGCTTCGGTTTCATCTTCACGAATAGTATCTTCGTAATACTTGTCTTCGTAGTTTGATCCCTTTGCAATAACTTCTTCAATAGCATCCTTGTAGAAGTACGGATGATTGATAAGATTACGAAGCTGCAGTCGGTTCATACGATGTCGCTGTATGACGTACTCACAATCTTCTATACTCGTTGCTGCTGGATCAGGGTGAAAGTCCCAAGCGGAAACATGTTCCATACGCGGAACAATTCTTTCGTAGGGAGCATACACACGAGAACCCTCGTCGTCTCGCTCCCATTGGTGTACTCTTTTAGTAAAGTTAAACGGACCTTTTACGACCCCTGTTCCTAAGAGAGATGCTTCAAAGATAGCACTTCTAAATACATTGACTGCACTTGTGTCAAGAAGCTGATCGTGAATGACCTTCTCCATGTTTAGGGCAGCTTTTTGTGCGGGAGAAATTTGTGGCTCTCCGGCTAAAGCTGGTCCCTCTGCAAGAGGCGCACCACTGTACCTGTCTTTTAATCCTCCTAAAAAGTCACCGCTAGGTGGGGAAGCTTCTAATGCTCCCGGCTCTAGGGTTCTTCCGTCTCCCTCAAATCCGTAGGGATCGATGATCTCATCAAGCGGGGTTTGCATGTGAGCAAACTCTGCAATACCTTCGGGGACAGGAGTTGGCTCTACAACCAACGGAAACTTTTTGTTTGCGAACAGGATGTCAATAATCTGTCCGTAAGCAGCAAGCACCTTTGTCTTGGTAATCTTAATGAATACCTTCGACTTTTCACTGTCACGATACTGGGTAGTTGAGTCGTAAATGCCACGAAAGTTCTTAAACGCTTTTAGCCAACGTTGCTCGTAAGCAAAGCGACCATTTTCAGAGTCTTGGAACTTCTTTCGGATGTGCGCGGCAAGACCGGGCATCTCCTCTTCGGGGGCTACGACTACAACTTCACTATCGTCTGGGGGTTGTAGGAAATTATCAGACATTTGAAGTCCTAGCTAAAGTAGTTTCTGTCGTCTGCCATCTTAAACAATGAAGCTTCTACTGTTGGCTTAGTTTGCTTCTTTGGCATATCTTCTGTGATTGGGCCTGTCTGTACACGAGTTGGAAACTCCAGACCTTCACGGTAAAGCTTTGATGCACCCTCATCTGTATCGACGCTGACCTTGTCAGAGTTCATTACATATGCTGCACCGTAGTTGTAATTATTGTCAGGCATAGGTTTGTCTCCCCTATGGGTTAATTTAGAAAGGAACCGCTCATTGATGTTTCTTCACCAGCAAGCGCGGCACTTCTTGCTTGGTTAACTCTTTGTTTTGCTCCACCTGCAGCCAGCATTCCCTGCTGGGTCGGAACGGGATCGGGTATGTTTACAGGAGCAGAAGGTGTTGGTTGTCCCTGTTGGTCGAGGTTACCGAACTCATCGCCTATGTCTTGAACCTGTTGCCCTCTAGCTTGCATAGACTGCATCATGCTAGGTTGTTCTGGGATTGATCGTGCAATTGAAACAACATCACTAGGAGCAACTGGTAGAAACTCTGTGGCTCCTGCTATTCCTGCACCTGCTGTAGCTAACTTGTCTGGAACTCCCAGTTCAACAAGTTGTTCCCTTGTACTAGCATACGTATCTTTTGCAGCAAGCACACCTGCAGCAATTGCAAGAGGGGGAACAACTACCTTGAGTGGCTTTGCCATCTTCAAGGCTTTGGCTATGAAGTCTTCGCCTGATGCAACAGTCTTTTGTTGTTTTTTTACTTTTGTGTCTTGGGAAGTTTGGTCACGTAGCTCTTCTAATCTTTGTCTGTTTTCTAACCTATCCGTTTCATCAAGGTCTGCACTTTTTAAATTTGCCTGTATTTGTTTTTGATTTAAAGAGGCAGATACTTCAGGATCAACTTGTCCCGCTATTTTTCCACCTATTACTTCACCTGACTCTGGAAGAGAATTATAAAAGTCTGGGTTAACTGCGTTCTCATACCCCAGTTCTTCTAAAACTTCTTTTGTAGCCGCAATCGTAGCTGTTCTGTTTGACGGAGAAACAACTCCTACGTCACTCATAAATTGAGCAACAGATGAACTTTCGGACCCGGCTGAAAACAACGCTACATTTTTTGCTGTAATCTTTTCTATTTGTCTTCGTCTAGCTGCAGATGTTGCGTAATCTTCTGCCACATTAGATTGAGCGCGAAGAGTAACAACTTTTCTAGCTTGTTCTGAAACATCGTAACCTGAAAGAATACTTTCATTTAAATTACGAAGTTTTTTAACTCGCATAGGTTCTTGCCGTTTTCCCCCTTTAGGACTACTTACGGTCAAGTAGTCTTTTCCAAAAACTTCATCAAAAACATTGTTAATGCGCTTAGAATTTTCTTGTGTGCTTTCAAACAGGAGTCCTGTTTTTCTATCCCCTATGTGCATTTTAATTGCATCTAAAATTGGCGGTGAAAAAATAGCAGACTTAGAAACTGTTGCTCCTGCCGCTTTAATTTCTACATTCTCAACAACACCAGTCTTAAAGTTAATATCATCAATACTAATACCATTTAAGTCTTCAGGTCTATATCCGCCAAACATGTGCATAAGCAATTGTGCTGCAGCTTCTTTGTCTCCTTTACTTTGTAACCTAGCTGCAGAAGTCTTTAGTTTAGAAAAGACATCATCAGGAAATTCTTTTACTTTTGCGCGAGTGACTTCAAAATCAAAAGTGTTTAATGCTTTTTCTCTACCCAGTTGTGTTTTTAATGTTCTGCTAGGCCAACTTTGACCGTGTCCTGCATCCTCTAAAATACCAGATAAAAAGGCTTGAGCTTTGGTAGCTTGGCTTTTGCCTAGTTGTTGATAACCTTCTCCCTGCATCATTTTTGTAAAAGCAACAGGGTCTGCAGTTATCTCTGCAGGAGTCATATCCAACATACCAGATGTTTCAAAGAATTTTGTTGCAGAGTTTATCTTTGACTGCGACATGCTCTTTGTTTCGGCAGGATTTCTATTTTTAAACAACTCACCGATAATAGTATTATTTATTGTTTGAGGACGACCATCGGGACTGGCAGCAAGCATTTCCTCAAATTCGTTAATAAACTGTGCCATAAATTAATATCCAAATACTTCATCTTGAACCTTGTGTACGTGGTTCTTGATTGCGCCTAGTTGCTGGTGTATCGAAGCGTATCCGCTCATTCGTGTCATCAGCATGTATCGAAGTGCGTCGTATGCGTGATCTTCAGCTTTGGTATCTACGTCTTCGCTGTTTGTTTTGGAGAGGGGTATACCAGCTATTTGTTTCACGATGTTCTGGCAGGATGAAAAGAAACGTATACGTGGTTCCTTCGAGTAGGGATCATCTGCTAGACGACGGTGTATTTCCATCTTGCCCTGAACACGGTTGCGGTCTGATGGAGTCCAGCGAACTCCCTGCCGCATCATCACCTCTGCTATGGATGGCCCGAATCCGGTCTTGTTCCAGCAAGAGGAATCGAGTACGGTGTAGTGAGGTAACGGGTCAAGTTGTTCCGCTTCTAGTATTCTATCAGCTAATTGCTCCGCTGTCAAGTGTTTAGCGTATAATTCACGATAAACCCAAATATTATTATCCCAGTCAATCGCACCCCACAAGACACAAGACGGCGCGGAGTACCCGTAGTCGGCTGCTCGTATGCGGGGCCAGTTCGTGGGAATGTCAAAATGTTCGACCACATGTTTCACTCGTGAGAACTCGGGAAAGGCTGCTCCCTCTGCCACATCCCAATCCCCTTCGAGAAGTCTCTTCCGTTCGACATCTGGGAGCGAACGCAACATAGCCTCGTATTGACCGTCAGCCATGAGGTGGGGATTATCTGTCAACCGCGCTGGAACAAACTTTCGGAAGAAGAGCGGCTGACCTGCCTTTTCGTGACCACTAGGCCAAGCAAATGTTTTGCGAGTGTCTATGTCAAAAGCAGGGAATGCTTTGTTTTCGGGGGTACCTTCGATGTACATCTTCTTGACCCACCAGCCACCCACACCTCCGGGGTTGGCTGTGCAGCGCATGTACAGGTGTTCTTGAAGTTCAGGATCAGTAGCACGAAGCCTAGAACGCAAATAGTCCCACACATACGGCGTAGGGTATTGGGTAATCTCATCGATGCCTATCCAGTTAAACGCCTGTCCCTGAAATCGGGTAACGTCTTTATCTCTGTCGAGGTAGGTAAACCAGATCGTAGCCCCAGACGGAAAGACCCACGTTGATTTGGATTCGCGGAACTTGGCTCCGGGAAACGCCTTTGTGTAAAGCTGGCGTGACTTGTCAATTAGTTCTGTTAGTTCGTCGAGGGTACGCCGGAGAAGAAGACCCCGATGATGGGGGTTATGGCAATACCGTAGGGGATCAGCAAGTAAAGCAAACGATTTACCGCCACCAGCAGCCCCACCGTAAAGAACGTCCCGCTCTCCCGCCGAAAGAAACTCCTCTTGGGGTCCGGGGTTAGCCTGAAAGACAACTTCGGAATCTCCCACGAGATCGGACACAGCCGGGGGAAGTGAGTTGAGATCGGCAGTGTCAATCGTTGCAGTGCCGCTTGCTGTGATAGCTTTCTCAACTCGTCCAATAGTGCTTTCAAGATCACGGGCTTTCTTTCTTTGCGTCTCTGCCTTCTTTGTGGCTTGCTGGGCTTTCTTCTTTGCACCACGCAGTTTCTTTTGGGCTGCTCTTCGCGCACGTTCAGCGGTGGATAGGTGGTAGGTACGCTTCGGTGCGGCTTCAGCCATTCTTTTCGGCACTTCCCTGTGCAGAGCGTCCACGAGAAACCTTGCCGCCCTGTGCTTTTCTAGCAAATCTCTCTTTGACTGGCATCTTTTGTATCACCTGATACCTATCAAATTCTTCGTTCGTTAGGTTACTGACGTTTTCCATTGCAATCTTTAATATCTCTTTGTCACTCCGCATCGATAACTACCTCTTTCTTAGGGGGTAGCAGGACTACTCCGTGTATTGCGGTTACGTTGTGGTTGATTTGTTCCTGCTTTGCCACTCCTACGCGGTTCAGGAGCGACTCTGCGGCTTTGAGGCGTAATTCATCACCTCGTTCTGGGGCGGGGTTGTCTATAGTCGAGATCACGCGGTTAGCTGCCTTCATTGCGTTGGTAGCTAGGATGGTTTTGGTGCGTTCAATGATCTCATCAGCAAGGCTGGCCTTCAACCATGCGGCTGAACCACGAGAATACCCTGCATCTACAGCGGCGGCAGTTACCTGACCGCCATTTTCAAAGAGAAGTTCTAGGAAGTGGTTCTGTTGAGGGGTAAGCTGACGGTCTTTTTGTCTTTGTTGAGGTAGAAGGTTCATAAAACCTGACTTTCAGTCCTGATGTTTGTGTGCATTTCCACTTTATGTTCAATTCAAACAGATTAGCTGATATAGCAAACTCTGCCATCTCGTCTACCCGCTGTTCACACTCGTTTTTCGAGGCGTGTGGCCCCTGTGTATCGTCTAATTGCATACAGGTTTCGGGGGAAACGACTAAACAAACGAGTAGGGATGCTTCAAACATGGGATTAGCTCTTTTTTAGGAGTTGTGGGACCGATTTATTAGCCTACATCGCCCTGTTGTTACAAGTCAAGAGGAAATCTGTCGGGATGTGCTAGATTTATCTAGCCCCACAACACAAGTATAGCCGTTATATGTCTATAAGTCAATAATAAAAATAAAAAAGGGTGTGTATTGTGGAATTTTCTTGACAGAATGGGATTCTGACTGTATGATAGGACTAAGTCCTGCCGGGTAAACCTATATCACACCCCCTTCGCTGCCCTGCGTAGGGGTTTCTTTCTGGGGAACTCCCCTGTACCCCCTTTGGGATACCCCAGAGGGGTTGTTTTTTAGTCATATCGATAACCCTACAGAAATAAAATCGCTGGGGGTATTGCTAGCAAGTACCGGTACCCCCCCGGTGGCCCTTGCAACCCCGTAAAAGGGGTTACGCTTCGGCAATGCCAAGGATGCCACCCGTTGAGCAATCCCGCCGGAATCACCCCGCCACGTTACCCCCCTATATACGCGCCGCGCCACCCGTTTATAGATTTTTGGCAGACAAATAATCCATGCCGGTTATTCTGTGATGCAGATATCAAGGTCACATTCCCTAACAAATACCACCACACCCCACCCGCAATTTATCCCGCCATATCAACCCGCTTGGTTACATTCAGGCATCAGGCAAAAAAGAACCCTGCCGATCTAGTCAAGCAGGGCTAAGTCTAGGGAGGAAATGGTTTGTTTCTGGCTATTCTTTCTTGATGATCTTCAACTGTTCGGCATAAACCTGAACCGAGTTCTCTTTGTCCCAAGAGTAGTAGGGAATGCCGGTTGATTTCATTAGAGCCTTGAGGCAATCGATCTGCTGGTCGATGCTGTCAACGAGCTTGTTAATAGTTATCAAGGCTTCCCTATCCAGTACAATAAGCTCTGACGCCTTAGTCTCTTCGGTAATGTTCAAAACTGATTTACTCATCGGTTTCTTTCCTTCTTGGTTGGTTTCGGGCTGGCAACAACCGCGCTGCCAGTCCCGTAGTTATAGCCGCCCGCCGGTTAACTTGCAAGCTTATAACGTGCCTTTGATCCCTTACCAAAAACAGACTCTATCTTATAACCCTTTCCACGCAGGGTAGAGATGCCCTGATAAACCGATTTGTTGGTCATACCAGATTCACGGGCTAGAGTGTTTTTTGTTACGGCATAGGTGCGACTGGCAAGGCAACGATAAAGCTTGCCAAGCTTGCTGCCGGAATGGAACCCCCGCCGCTGCCGGACGGATTGCGCCGCCTTGTGGGTTTGTTCCCCGTTCCGATCAGCGAATACGGCATCAAGAAAGGCTCTCGCCCCGGCTTCGCGTTCGGTTGCCAACTGGGTCAACACCTTGTGACGTTCGTCCTGCCTGATCGCCTCTTCGATCCGGTCTGATATGGTTGCAAATTCAGCGACTAGTTTTGCTGGAATATTGGTCATTGGTTGGTTTCTTTCTGGGCAATGCCCGTTGGTTAAAGGATCGCTAAAATAATAAGCACAAGCAGCACGATCCAGACTAGCTTGTAAGTATTAGCTATAAAATCACCCATATTATGCCGCCACACTTTCTGCCCAAGTCCATGATGGGCTGGCAAGCACAGTCCTGACCATGTCATTACGGGTTCGCTGGACGTTAGCCACATTCTGGGTTGATTTGCCCGACTGGTAATCCTTGCCGGTCGTTAAGTCTGTCCACCCTTCCTGAGTATGAGTAGACCAGTGGGTCAAAGCATTGTATGCCGCCCACATGGTTTGACCTAGTTCCTTCTTTTCTCTGTCAAACAGGTAAAGAATGTTATTCATCAGGCGTTCATTAATCGGCTTGGTTTGTCCGGCTTCTGCCGCCCTAGTGTTTTTATGGCAGATAGAGTTCGCCAGTATCTCGCCGAATTGCTCATCCGACAACTTGGCACCCGCCCACAAATTCATTTGTTCGCGCTGGCCTGTCCACATTTCAAGAGAGCCGCCAGCCTTACTTATTAATGCTTCCGGTGACAGGTTCTTTGTATGTTTGGCTTTCTGGTGATATGCCTTCTCGCCACCAAATACCAATGTATTGCGGCACAGATCACGGTATGCACCGCTGAACACCTGAAACGCCCAAGACATATCAACCGAATTGAATACGTCCATGCGGCAATTGACCGAGTCCGACGAATCCCCGACAGTCGTTTGTAGGTCGTTAAAGTGAATGGTTCGATGCGCTCGCAAGCCGTCATCATACACCCGATCAACCACCTTCACATTGCCGGTTGGTAGATCAGTTTCATTTAGCAGTTCAGCCTGACGACTAAACAAGAGGTCATGCGGAACCAGATTGTAAGTCTTACCTATTGGCCTAGTGTTCAGGATGGCACCCGTTGCCGTATTCTGTAGGGCTGAATAATCGGGCATACGTTCTGCCTTGCACAGAGAATAATCGTCATAGGCTTCTTCAGTGATGGCATCAATTGGCACCCGCCTGACTGAACCGCGATTAACAAACAAGTCAATGTTTGATGGGTCGTTGTGTTCTACTGTAAAAGATCCTCTTATATCTTCGTTTGGTATTAAATCAAACATGGTTAAATGTTCCCTTCTATTGGTTAGCGGGACAACCCCGCCCAACTGTTATTGCACCCGCTGCCGGATGGGTCAACAACTAATTTACCTAAGTTAAAACGAGGCGGGAAAAATCCCGCCCCGCCCCATTTGGACAAGCCCCGCGACTCAACTTGTCCGACGCTACCCCCGCCAGTGGAAAACCAACAACCAATCCGGCATGGTAGCCCAAAACTTTTAGGCATGGATTGACAATATTTGCCAACTGATAAAGCATGGCCTGACATTATTTCCCCTAAGTTATCCCGTACCTATCCCGCCAAACCCGCCAAGTAATAGCCTGTAATTGGTAGGGCATTATTCCGGCATCGTTCGCGGCTTCCTTGTATGCTTCTTGAAGTGCTTTATATTCGCGCTTACCTATGTTGGTTTTATCGTCGGTCAATCCGATTCGTTCATTATAGGCTATATTCCTTGCGTGACCATCAATAGTTACGTTGAACTCGCCCATAATGTCACAAAAGAAAGAGGTAATCTTTTGCCCCTTTAGCATACCCTTTGCTCTATCATAGGTGGGTCGTTCTGCCAATATTCCCCAAGCCTTGTTTTTCATGGCGTGGTAGGTTGACACCTTCACCGAATCAATACCATCACCCTTTAGAAAAGCACCTATTAAGGCATCGGCATTGCTAACATTACGTGACCATTTATTGTTTGGCGACAAGGCAGAAATAACAGCCACCACTAGGTAAACAGCAACCCCGTATTTATTGCCTATATCATAGGCTGCGTCATAGGCTGCAGCATACCAAGCCATGCCACCCTTTATTTGTACTGGGTCGGCATCTAGATAGCAGTGGGTGATGTTGTTGACTAATTTTTTGTGAGCTAGTTTTGTTGCGCGTTTCATCAGTTGGTTTCCTTAGTTGGTTTTGGTTACCTATCCCTAACCATACTCAATAAAGCAGTCAAGTTCTTTTTTTCGTTCCCCGTGTCTTTTTACCCAACAATCAGGGCATGAAAGAAACCCATGATCTTTGACCATCGCTGGTCTTCCGCAATCATCGCAGGGGTAATCTGGTGTTTTCTGTTTATTGCTGACAATATTTGGGCTGACATTATTCACTGACAAAATCTCCATTGGTTAGAAGGAAGGATAGTAAGATCGGCCTTCTTGTAATGCGGCTGACAATATTTTTATCTGACATTTTTCTGCGTCAGCATTCTTGCCCTGCCATTCTTTCTCAGTGACAATTTCCCTGAGTTTCTTTCGTTGATCGTTGACATTAATTAGGCGCGGATCACTTGCCGCATTGGGATAGCGTGGTGTGATTGCGCTTGTCATTGTTTGTCACTCCAGTAGTTGTCCCACGCATCCCGCAACCTTTCACAATATTCTTGGTCGTTGTGTGTGCCTAGCCAGTCGCGGTGGGGCTGCATCTCCTGTACAAATTGTCCAAAGTATTCGCAGCCACCAACCACCTTGTTTGCGGTGTCCCAGAAGTCATCCTCTAGCTGGATTGCCCAGTCGCTCATCTTACCCATCGATTATCTCCTTAGTAGCTAATACTTTGGTATTTTCACCACCGACTAAGCCCACCATTTCTATCTGGGCTTGTATCTGTGCTTCATACTCTGTGTCAGCGTGGACAATAACTTCACGAGTTGTCGTCGCTTCCACCTTAACTTCCCAAGTTCGTTCAGCCATGTCACTCCCCCCGCAAATTGAATTGATACTGTAGTGCGTCCATTGCATCAGACAGTTCTTGTAGGTCGTAGGCAGTAACAGCCTTGATGCCACCCATGTCAGGATATAGTGCAACGTCAAGCACTGTGTCTAACAGTTTGTTTATGTTAATGACTGCCGCACGTTGCTCCATAGTTAACTTAGCTATCCGGTTCCGACGATTGATACGCTCCTTTTCACGAATGTTTTCCCAGTAAGCAATGCGTTCGTCTTGTGTCATGTTTTGTAGTTTCTTCGCCATTTGGTTTCTCCTATCTGGCAGTTGATTAGTAACCAATATCGGAAACAAACAGGGGTGTCAACAAAAAAGAAACGGGACTAGAAATTAATCCAGCCCCGCTCTTCAACCAACCAACGAAAGGACAAGGGGTAACCACTCCCCCTGTTCAACCCTACGAACCTAGATTTAAAGTACAGACATTACTGTCACGCTCCATAATCTAGGCAACCTCGTAAGGTGTCCCTAGTTTTACCAGTGTTTGTTTGTTTCTGTCAACCCACAAACGACATTCATTTTCACTTTTTCCAATAAAGATTGTGACGAGCCGCAAGTAATCTACACAGTCTTTCTTCCTTACCGTGTCCCTGTTTGTCTCACCAATACGGACAGACGATGCTGGTGTGTTGACAATCCATCGATCATCATAGCCTCGCCTGACAATTTCCAATTCAAGTTTTTGGGTTTTCAATGATTCCATGTTCTTCCTCGTAAGCTTCAACGTATATGTCTAGTGACTCCCTGATTAGGTCAGCGACTGCAACCTGTTCAAGTGATGTCTTCTGCATTTGGTGTGCAACGTAAGCAAGCTTGTCAAACTGTTCTTCCTTCATCAACAGATTGTAAGTCTTGGTGGGTTCAAGTATCTTGTTTGGTCTTGGCATCCCGTGCTTCCTTTTCAGATAGTTTATCTAAGTTAGTTTTCTTTTTACTAGGGATAACTTGTTTACTATACTTCTTATCCCTTAGGGTCTTTGCTATGGGGTTGATTTTATTATATACTTTCATAATAGGATATCCCTTAAGGGGTAGGTTACGTAATAGGTAACACACCCTGTCAATAGCCGTCAACCAAAAAACAGGGGTTGACATGATTTTATTTGGCGTGTTATCGATATGGCATGAAATCACCATCTTGGTTACAAGGCTATGTAGAGTCACTGGACATACCACCGCTGGGTCGTTACCGATCTGACTGTCCCGTGTGTGCAAGAAAGAATACATTTAGCGTAAGTGATGACGGACTGCAACGACTGTGGTTTTGCTTCCACGCTGACTGTAATGTGTCGGGTCGCACGGGTATTACCCTGACCAAAGACTTTGCGAAACATGCCCTGTCTAGGCCACAGACTAATGCGTCTGTTCCCCGTACTAGTAACACTTACGAGATGCCCGACACTTTTGTTAGTCTTTCCCGTAACTTAGATGCCGAACTTTATGTTCGATCTGTACATGCTTACGATGCCTACTTGGCTGGTCGTGTTGACATTCGTTATGATTTCAAAAGAAACCGTGTCGTTTTTCTTGTTAAGGATGGCAACAAAGTTGTTGATGCGGTAGGTAGGTCAATTGATGGAAGAGGTTCAAAATGGTATCGTTATGGGGATAGTAGAAAACCTTTTATTGTGGGTGATAGTAGTCAAGCCATTATCGTTGAAGATTGCGGAAGTGCTTGCTCAATCAGTGATAGGGTAACAGGAGTTGCACTACTAGGAACCTCACTACTACAAGAGTACATACCCCAACTTCTCCATTACCAGAAGATTTACGTTGCCCTTGACAAAGATGCAACTGACAAAGCCATTGACATGGTAAAAACCCTGTGTAGAGTAGTTCCAACCAAACTCATGGTGTTACCCCGTGATTTAAAGAACATGACAAAGGACGAACGAGATGACTTCTTACGAAACCGTATCGATAGATAAACAAATACTAGGCTTCTGTCTTAACGCCGACTTCTTTGGTCGGGTAAAGAACATTATTGACAGGTCTATGTTTGACAGAGAGATGCGTGACATATTTGACACACTAACATTCTCTCACACAAAGTACGCAAAGGACTTAACCAAGTCAGAACTTAGCAGTTTGTTTAATGACCGCAACCCTGCCATGCCGGAAGCAACCCGCAACAAGGTGCATGAGACGATAGCCACACTTGATGTGGGTAATGCTGACAATGCTGACTTACATCTTGACTTGGTACATAACTTCTGGCTGCGGGATCGTGCGCGGCTAATTGGTGAGAAAGCAATTGACATCTTCACGGGTGACAGTGAGGAGTTTGGTGAGTTACGCAGACTGATTGACACAGTAGAGGACGGACGCATCAGTGACAAAACTACCTACACTAAGGTAGAGCAAGATTTGGACATGCTGTTAGAAGAGGAAGCAGGTGATCCTGACTTCCCTTTCAACTTTGACCTGATTGCAGAAAATGTGTCAGGTCTTGATCGTGGCAACTTGGGTATCTTGTTTGCTAGACCAGAAGTAGGTAAGACTACCTTCTGTTGTTTCCTTGCAGCATCATACGTCAAGCAGGGATTTAAGGTAACCTACTGGGCTAACGAAGAGCCAGCCCCAAAGATTAAGCTGCGTATCATTCAGTCTTACTTTGAGTTGACACGAGAGCAGATGGTAGAGCAGCGGGTTTCTTTAGGTCATCGTTACCAAGAAGAGATAGCACCACTGCTGACTATCATGGATTCGGTGGGTACATCTGTTGAAGAGGTAGATGAGTATGCCAAGTTAAACACCCCAGACGTTATGTTCTGTGATCAGCTTGACAAGTTTCGTGTGTCCGGCGAGTACAATCGTGGGGATGAACGACTCAAGGAAACTTACGTTGTTGCACGTGAAATAGCCAAGCGAAACAGACTACTGTTGTGGGCTGTTAGTCAAGCAAGCTACGATGCACACGACAGACAGTGGATTGACTACTCAATGCTTGACAACTCACGGACTGGTAAGGCTGGTGAGGCTGATATTATTATAGGCATAGGCAAGACAGGATCAAGTGAGGTAGAGAACACAGTCAGACATATCTGTATATCCAAAAACAAACTCAACGGATGGCATGGCATGATCAATGCACAGATTGACATTAACAGTGGAGTCTACTACTAATGACAGGTAGAAATACAGAGCGCAACCGCAGACTAAGAAGAACTAGGGGACGCTGGCTAGACATCTACAAGACATCCAAAGGGTGTGAGTCTTGTGGTTACAAGGGTAATGCAACAGCGTTACAGTTTGATCATATAGACAGAACCACTAAGGTAGGCTCTATATCTAATATGAGGCACTTTAACCTATCTACTTTGTTTAACGAAATAAGAAAGTGTCGTGTGCTATGTGCCAACTGCCACTCAGTTCACAGTAAGAACCAAAGGAACGAAACATGAATGTACTAACCTTTGATGTCGAAACAACTCACATAAAGAAAGAAACAGGTGGGACAACAGCCCTGCCCTACTTTGGCAATCGCCTTGTATCTATTGGGTACAAACGTTTGTCATCCCCCCACGTACACTACCACTGCTACTACCATGCAGACAGGGAACCCCACGACTTTGCACCTGAGTTGTTTCAGGAAGCACTTAACGAGGCTGACACAATTGTTGGACATAACATCAAGTTTGATCTATCATGGATCAGAGAGTGTGGTTTCTTTTTTAATGGAGAGGTGTATGATACGATGGTTGCAGAATATATTCTGGCAAAAGCCCAGCGTTGGTCTCTTGGACTTGCTGCTGTTGCAGAAAAGTATAACGTCACCCAGAAAGAGAAAGACCTCGTTGCGCCGTACCTCAAGGATGGCAAGACCTTTTACGACATACCGTGGGAGATAGTAGAAGAGTACGGAAAAGCTGACGTACTCGCCACAGAAGAGGTGGCCTTGAAACAGCTTGATGCCTTTGGCACTACATTTAAGGAGTTATGTTTTGGAACGGACTTTACTACCGACGTTAAGGCTTTCGCTTGAGATGACGGAAACGCTCACTGAGATAGAGCGTAACGGACTTAAGGTTAACCTAACCACACTAAAAGAAATTGAGACAGAGTTTCAGGCAGAGCTAGAAGAACTAGAGATACGCCTGAATGACATGGCGCGGGAAGCAATGGGGGACACTCCCATCAATCTTGCTAGTCCAGATGATCGCAGCATCCTTCTCTACTCACGCAGGGTCGTTGATAAGAAGGAGTGGTCGCGGGTCTTTAACTTGGGTCACGAGATGCGCGGTGCTACCATGAAACCAAAGCAGCGTGTTCGCATGAAGAAGACTGTGTTTGCTTCTACAGTACGCCGCATGACAGAAGTGGTTCGCAAGACAGTTGGCAGTAGGTGTGCTGCGTGTGTTGGTTTTGGCAGGGTACGCCCCGTCAATAAGAATGGTGAACCCAGTAAAGCATTGCGTATCTGTAAAGCCTGTAATGGTGCAGGTGTAGTTTACATGCCAACGCGAGAGGTTGCCGGATTCAAGGTGGTACCCCGTGATCCCTACGATACTGCTGCTGCTGGATTCAAGACTGACAAGACTACCCTAGAAGACAGGGCTATCGAACTGTCAGGTGACGCAAAAGAATTTGCCACTGCCTACATCAGATACAACGCCCTACGAACTTACCTCAATACTTTCGTAGAAGGGATGAAAAACAATGTTGATGAAAATGGTATCATCCATCCAGAGTTCATGCAGTGTGTTACGGCGACGGGTCGCCTTTCGAGCCGCAATCCTAACTTTCAGAATATGCCACGTGGAAATACCTTCGCTATACGCAAGGTTGTCGAGAGTCGCTTTCCGGGTGGCTTTATACTTGAAGGGGATTACTCGCAACTAGAATTTAGAGTGGCTGGCTTTCTTGCAAAGGATAGCCAAGCATATGTGGATGTAAGTGAGGGTACAGATGTTCACCAGTATACTGCTAATATTATCGGATGCAGCCGACAAGAGGCAAAGGCACATACCTTCAAACCTCTATACGGCGGCACCACCGGAACAACAGCCCAACAACGCTACTACAGAGCCTTTAAAGAAAAGTATGAGGGAGTTACCCTCTGGCATGACAAGCTCCAGCGAGAGGCCGTTAAAACGAAGCAGATCACCCTTCCAAGTGGTAGGCAGTATGCTTTCCCATCTGCGCGGTGGACAGAGTGGGGTACAGCCACAAATCGTACAGCAATATGCAACTATCCTGTTCAGGGTTTTGCTACCGCTGACCTGCTTCCTACTGCTCTTGTTCGCTTGAGCAAGATGATGAGAACCAGAGAACTTAAGTCAGTTATTTGTAACACGGTACACGATTCTATTGTGCTTGATGTACACCCTGATGAAAAAGACGCTTGTATCAAACTGTTAGAGTACGCAATGTTATCGCTGCCTACAGAGAGCGTAAACCGATACGGAGTTGAATACGACATGCCTGTTGAAATAGAATTAAAGATAGGTAAGAATTGGCTTGACACTGAAGTAGTAAACCTGTAGTATCATTCTACAACCCTGAAATAGGAGCATGAAAAATCATGGAAACAGGAACAGAAGTAATGGAATTAGACAACATGGACGCAATCGTTGCAGCATTTAACAGTGACGATGCTGAAGCACTTATGCAAGCAAGTGGGCAGGGCGGTAACTCAAACCGTCAGGTAGGCTTGCCCCGAATTAATATCAACTACGATGCAGAGACAGAGGATGGTAAGTCCCTGACTCGTGGCTCGTGGAAGATGTATCTTGATGGCAGGTTTTTGTATGCCGATAAGGTATCGATACGCCCAATCTTACGCACGTTTGAATACAGCCTTTGGGATCAAGACACAGGTACTTTCTCTTCAAAGACAGTACAGAAGACAAGCCTGTCGGGTATGTTTCCAGCAAGTGATGGTGTAAACAAGGCGGGACGATTGACTCGTGATGAAGAAGACAAACTGTCAAAGGATGACCCAGACTATCTAAGGTCACGGGCGGTTGTCTGTAATCAGGTAATCTATGCCAAGATCAGTGGAACATTTAAGGATGCTGATGGTGTAGTTACAGAGATTACTGATCAGCCTATTGTCTCATACTTCAAACGCTCTGGCTATAAGCCTATTGGTGACTTCATCGATAGCTTGGCAAAGCAAAAGAAACTGATGCAGAAGTGTTCTGTTTCGCTGACCACTCACAAGCACAAGAATGGTAGTGTAACGTATTGGACTCCCGTACCTGCATTAGAAGCAGAAGTTGACATCACAGATGAAGACAAGAAGCTAATGACAATGTTCGCTGAAACTGTAAAAGGTCACAACGAAAACATTATGAATCAGAACCGTGAGGCTATGAAGCTGATCGCTGATGATGATGACGTTGACCTAGCAGCGGATTTTGACAATGCTAACGCTGCTTAAAATACAGGATCACATGAGTAACGCTTTGCGGGGGGAAACTACTGTCTCCCCGCAAGCAGTTAAAGACTTTGCTGAAGAGTGTACTGAAGCAGCAGAGCGACAACTCGTTCGTCAACGGGGTGATTTCCGTATTCGTATGTCAGGTCTTGGTCGTCCTCTTTGCCAGCAGGTGCTGGAGAAGAAGGGCATCAAGGAAGACATGGAGTACAACACCCTGTTCCGATTTATGTTTGGTGACCTGACAGAATCAATCCTTATGCTTATAATGAAAGAGGCTGGGGTAGATATTGTTGACTACCAACGAGCCGTTCAGTTGCAGGTGGGAGACACACTGGTTAACGGTACTCTTGATGTTATCATCCGTGATGAGTTGGGGGTAGAGAAGGTGTGGGATGTTAAGTCAGCAAGTGACTGGGCATTCAACTACAAGTTTACTGGTATGAACGGTGGCTACGACAAACTAAAAGAGGATGACCCCTTTGGCTATGTCATGCAGGGGTTTCTTTATGCGGAAGCTACAGGCTTACCGTTTGGGGGGTGGATCGTTGTTAACAAGTCTAGTGGTATGGTGGCTATTGTTGAAGTGCCGGATTGGGCGCAGGATGATAAAGAAGCCTATCTAAAAGATGCAGAGGAACGAGTCAAGTTTCTTACAAATCCTGATGTAGAACCGTTTGTTCCATTCAAGTCAGAGTTTGAATCTTACAAGCGCAACGGTGAAGTCATACGAACAGGTAACAAAGTTCTTCCCAGACAGTGTAACTTGTGTGGGTACAGATCACACTGTTGGCCTGACGCTATTCTGCATGGTAAGGTTACTTCCAAAGCAAAGTTTCCACCTACGGTGTGGTACGACAAACTTAAAAATAAGGAAATGTAAAGATGCCGTACCTATTTGTAAAAGATTATGAGGTAGAACTCATGGAGTTAAACAGTGACCTTAGTCATGTGTACATAGAGTCTAGCTCTGGTTCAGGGGGAGAACGTAGGGTAACTCGTTTGCGGTTGCACAACAAAGGACTACCCTTAACTTTGATTAACCACTATGGTACAGATGGTCACCTAGTCTCTGACACAGAAGCACGAGACATAAAGAAGGTAGAGACTGAACTACAGCATATCAGTAGAACGTCATTTTCAGGAGCGTATGTATGTGTGCCGATGCACCCTTTGACAAAAGAACTTACCAACATAGAAAAGTATTCACCCAAACTGGCAGGGTACCTAGAAAAAAGATTAATATCGATAGGGGTAACCTTTTGAATAACAAGGTAAAATACAGGTCTAAGTTTGAACTCAACTTAGCACGGACTCTAGTATCCAAGAACGTGACATTCTTTTACGAACAGGATAAGTTTGAATACATACCAGCCCCTCGACACTACACTCCTGACTTTTACTTTCCAGAAACAAACATCTATGTAGAAGCTAAAGGCCACCTAGATAAGGGTGACAGAGTGAAGATGGTACTGATGAAGAAACAACATCCTGAGTTAGATATTCGGTTTGTCTTTATGAATGCCAAGAATAAGATTTACAAGGGTAGCAAGACAACGTATGCTGCTTGGTGTGCAAGATACAACTTTGAGTGGGCCGAAGGGTCTATCCCTATGGAGTGGGTAAAAAAATGACCGACGATGTTGAAATACAAAAACAGGTAGAGATGATGTCCCTTTTACCAGACAGATACTACATCATACTTAAGCCCCTTGACGGAGAGAACTTTACCCTGACTGCCTATGATACAACGGATAAAACCTACGAGGATGACTCAGACTACAATCCGGCTATGGTTATACAAGAGGGTATAATGGAGACGGTTAGAGAAGACCTTGAGGATGTGTATGATAAGGGTGCAGCATCAATACAGTTTAAGATTGCTGCAGAGTCCATGATTGAAGAAGTAGAAGAAGAGTTGAAGAATCAGTATTGTGACAATGTTGTAAAAGTTAATTTTGGAAAGAAACAATGAAACACGAAGAATATATGGTGAAAAGAATGAGGGACGATGATGTCGTTAACAAGCCGCCACACTATAATCAAGCAGGTGTCGAGTGCATTGAGGCAATCCAAGCGGCGACAGACAATGGGTTTGAATACTACCTGCAAGGAAACATCATCAAGTACCTCTGGAGATACCGTTACAAAAACGGAGTTGAAGACCTCAAAAAAGCACAGTGGTACCTAACCAAACTAATTGAAACAAAGGGAGAATAAAAACATGAACAACATGTTGCCAACACCATACCAACAATTCATTCACAAATCACGTTATGCTCGTTGGCTAGACGATGAACAGCGCAGGGAAAACTGGGATGAGACTGTATCCAGATATATTAGCTTTATGGATAATCATGTGTCTGATAAGCACAACTATAAGCTTTCTGATTCATTAAGAAACGAACTTGAAGATGCAATCCTAAGTCTAAAGGTTATGCCATCTATGAGGGCAACGATGACTTCAGGGCCAGCGTTGGCTCGTGACAATATCTGCGGGTACAACTGTAGTTACATCCCAGTTGATAGCCCTCGTTCATTTGATGAGTGCATGTACATATTGATGTGTGGCACTGGTGTTGGCTTTAGTGTGGAGAGGGAAAACGTTGACAAGCTACCTGTCGTGTCTGATAATTTTAGCACCTCTAGCACCGTAATTAATGTAGCAGATAGCAAGCCGGGATGGGCTAAAGCCTACCGTGAACTGGTTGCGCTTCTTTACGCTGGGCAGGTTCCCTCTTGGGATACCTCTGCTATTCGCCCTGCAGGTGCGCGGCTAAAGGTCATGGGGGGTAGAGCTAGTGGTCCCCAGCCGTTGATTGACCTGTTTAACTTTACCATAGAAATATTCAAGAAGGCTGCTGGACGCAGGTTGTTTCCTATTGAGTGCCACGATCTCATGTGCAAGGTGGGCGAGGTAGTTGTTGTGGGTGGTGTTCGCAGGTCAGCCCTGATTAGTCTGTCTAATCTGAACGATGATCAGATGCGCCACGCCAAAGCTGGGCAGTGGTGGGAGACAGAGGGGCAACGTGCGTTGGCTAATAACTCTGTAGCCTACAAGACAAAGCCTGAGATGGGTACCTTTATGCGTGAGTGGCTTGCCCTGTACGACAGCAAGTCAGGTGAGCGTGGTATGTTTAATCGTGAGGCTGCTGAAAAACAGGTTGCTCGTAATGGTAGACGAGAGACAGGACACATGTGGGGTACGAACCCCTGCAGTGAGATAGTCCTACGCCCATACCAATTTTGTAATTTGTCAGAAATAGTTGTCCGTGAAAACGACACACTAGAGTCCCTTAAGGATAAGGTTAGACTAGCTACCATTCTTGGTACCCTGCAGTCTACTCTGACTGACTTCAAGTATCTTAGAAAAGTGTGGAAGGATAACACAGAGGAAGAAAGGCTACTTGGGGTTTCTTTAACAGGCATCATGGATCACCATGTCTTGTCTAAGAATGTTGACAGTAAGATATGGTTGCAGGAGATGCGTGACGTAGCGGTGGAAACAAACCGTGAGTACGCAGAGCTACTTGGTATACCTGTCAGTGCCGCGATTACCTGCGTTAAGCCTAGCGGAACTGTTTCGCAGCTTACAGACTCTGCTAGTGGTATCCACGCAAGACACAACGATTACTTTATCCGCACTGTTCGCGGTGACAACAAAGATCCCCTGACACAGTTTCTTGTAGATAGTGGCGTACCTGCTGAACGAGATGTAATGAAGCCGGACAACGTAACAGTCTTTAGCTTCCCCATGCAGTCTCCCAAAGGGGCAGTTACTCGCACACAAACTACAGCTATAGAGCAGCTAGAGTTGTGGAAGACCTACGCTTTACACTGGTGCGAACACAAGCCCAGCATTACTGTATCAGTTAAGGAATCGGAATGGATGGACGTAGGAGCGTGGGTGTATGAGAACTTTGATGTAGCGTCAGGAGTTTCTTTCCTTCCTCACAGTGACCACACTTACCAACAGGCACCCTATCAAGACATAGAGCCTGATGAGTACCTTGAGTGGAAGCAACGTATGGAAGTGGTACACATTGACTGGAACAAACTGACAGAGTTTGAACAGGAAGATAATACCAACGGCTCCCGTGAACTTGCCTGTACTGCAGGGGTTTGTGAAGTTGTGGACTTGACGGCAGCATGAATTGCTGGCACTGTACATATGCCTTAACTTGGGGCGGTGACCATGATACAGAGGATGATCCAGATCATTCTATGGTCACCAACCTTAGTTGCTCAAACTGTGGGGCGTTTGTTTTAGTATACTTACCTAGAGACGAGGAAGAAGACGATGACGGATAAAGAGAATGTGGTTATTATAGACGAAGTAGAATACAAAGTAGATGACATGGGTCATGTGGATCAGTACACTGTCATGCAGATACGGGATGTACGTGATCAAATACAGAAGTTAAACTTTAGAATGGCCCAGCTACAGGCATCCCAGTCTACTTTTATGACTACATTAGCCAATAGTCTTAAGGAAACAAACAGTGATACAGATCAAGATAACGCCTGATATAATATCTCGTGCCAAAAAGAAAGCCGCCTCTGTAGGCATCCTACAGGGCAGCATAACTGGTAGTCTTAGTAATGTGGTCGGGGCTATAGGCGAGGTGATTGTAAAGGACTACGTTGGCGGTACTGATGCCAACAACAAGGACTTTGATCTGCTGGTTGGAAACAAACGGGTGGACGTAAAGACCAAGCGTTGCAACACAACCCCATCACCTAACTACGACTGCTCTGTGTCAGCACACGGAACCAAGCAGGACTGTGACAGCTACGTCTTTGTTCGTATCCTTACGGATCATAGCAAGGCGTGGATTCTTGGTGAGATACCAAAACAAACCTTCTACACAAAAGCAACCCGTTATAAAGTGGGTGACGTAGACCCAAGCAACGGCTTTGTATTCAAGGCTGATTGTTACAATCTAGCAATACAGGAATTAGAACAAGTAGATGGCTAATAAAAGCATAGAGGCTAACCTGTTTACATTTCAGGCTAATCTAAAACAGAACGGCACCATAGAGTTGACTTGGGAAGGAGTGAAGCCAGAGCAGTTTGAATCTGCAATGGTAGAGGGACTACCCCAGTGGGATGGGTCACACTCAACCGCATCCCTTCTACGATACCTTCGATCTATGGCAGATGAGATGATGGAAAAGTCCAGAAACTATATCTAGCTTTTTCCCTTACCGTCTGCAGCGTAGAAGGGTACCATCTCTCCCTTAGAGTTCTTTACCATCTTAAGACCCCCGCCCATTTTCATTGGCGTACGATTCATAGCCTTTGTCATAGCAGGAACAGGCATCATCTGGTTCTGCATCATGTTCTGTTGTGGCTGAGTAGCCGACATCTTGCCCCCCGCTTGAGCTTTCTTGCGGGGTTTTGTCATTCCACCGTACATCATTGGCTTGCGCTTTGCAGCACCACCGTACATCATTCCCTTACGAGGGCCGTTGTTGTATGTTTTCATTTGCTTTGTCCTTAGTTAAATATTGAGGGTAAACGTACATTTCCTTCACGTAAGTCTGTTTGTCGTTTTTCAATTTCTGGAAATATAGGTATACGCACACCCTCTCCAGTTAAAGCATCGCGGCCTGTTCTTGGTATTCCAGATGTAGTGTCTGGATACAGAGTAAACGCTCTGCCGTATTTGTCTTCCATTGTAACTGGTTCTGGTTTGCCCATCTCGTTTGCAAACTTAGCATACGATGACACCAGAGCATTGTAGAAATAAGTTTCACGTTGCGGAGTCAAGGGTTTGCCTGTACGAACCATTTCAAGGAACAACTCTCCTAGCTCTGGATCAGACAAAACAGACCGAATCATGTTGAATTTGTTGCCCCTAAATTGCTGTAGTACGGCTTCTGTACCAACATACCTTGCGCTGATAACACCGCGATTGATTGCATAGAAACGGCTTATGAAAGACTCTACGCTAAAGGAACGTGGCACACCTGTTATGTCAAACTCTTTTGTGCGGAAGTCTGCAGCGCGGTCTGACATCAACTTCATCGTTGCGTCCCAGACCTTGTATCGTCTTTCCCCAATCAGTTCCTTTACGATCTTGGCTTTTTCCTGATCATCTGAGCCTAGCATACGTCTCATCATTGAAACATCTATTACAGATTCACTCATCATCGTGCCGTTGACATCCGTAATGATAGTTTTTCCAGTTCCTTTAATTGCGTTGTTCTGCAGGGAATCCACGTATATTGCTGCTAGTGTGCTTGAAACTTCTTCATCAGTAAGGTTACCTGACTTTTTAAGCTGTGCCTTTAGTGTGTTTAACTGATCAATGCCCCCGGATACAAGCCTTTCACCAACGTCATCCATCGACACTCGTGAAGGACTAAAGTTCTCAAGTAATCGAACAGCAAGTTCCTTTTGTTTCTTTGCTTTTTGTGCAGGTTCTAGTTGTTTGCCTAATTGAGTTTCTATATCAGTTATAGCCTGTTTAACAGTTCTGTCGTATATCTCTTTACCAATAGATTTCTCTGAAAAACCTAACGTATCATCAATCAACGAACCTATATTTAACATAGGCTTTGGTTGTCCGTCTGGCCCTATCATAACAAACGTTTGGTCTAGGTTAGCCATTTGACGAGAAAGTTCTTGTGGCTTTACTTTACCCTGCAAACTTACTATGTAGTCTGCTACTGCAGTCCTTACAGTGGCTGCAAAAGCCTCAGTGACCTTATCCCCCTCGACGAAAGCGTATGCAGGGGTTCCCGATGGGGTAACTATCTCTTGCCCTAGTGTCCGTTGCAGGGAATCAAAGAAAGTCTTACCACCTACGTTGGGGTCTAAGTTTGATATAGTCTTTATATTTAACCACTCACGAGGATTACCATTTCCAAAGCGAACACCAAGCGGGTTGTTCACACTAACATCAACAACTGACCTGTTGCCCCATGACATCCAACGAGGGACTACAGCCTTTTCGTCCAGATCGTACCACCGTGATTTGAATTTAGCCCACTCTCTGTTTGCTTCAGCAAGCATACCATTGGGTCCAGCTACAGGAGTAGGGACAAGCTCTTCTGCATCGTTCATATTCATAACGTTCAGGCTACCAATATCCATCCGGGTGCCGTCGTCTCGTACCATTTCAAACTGACCAAACTTACCCTCAACAACATTCTGTAAAGTTTCAAACCTAGTTGCTCGTTCTGTGTTACCAGACTTACGAGAAGCGTACTGTATGTGTCGCAACGACTTGTCTAGTTCTCTTAGCTGACCAAACGACATCTCAAATATGTCTAGGCTGCTGTCGTTTTCTTGTGCAATTTCACGCATAAATTGTACGACTTGAGTCTGGTCGCTTACACCCTTACGAAACTCTTTGCCCTGTCCTTGAAGTGTAGTCTTCATGTCCTTTACGACTTCTAGGATTGTCTTGTCGCTTCCTTCTGCTAACGCTGAAAAGAATGGGTTAGACAGGCTTACAAAAGTTTCGTCAAGTATCCTTGTTTGACCCACTGTCATGTCCGATCCACGCAGCTTTCCAATCGGTAGATCAGGCATCTCTAGGAACATAGCGTCAAACACATCGCTTACGTTTACGACTACGTCACCCTCAATTGCATTTCCAGCATTGTCAACGTAGTTACCGTTGTCAAGAACACCATACATTCTCTGGACTTTTGCCTTATCTGTGGCGTGTCCACTCTCCAAAAGCACCGCCAACAAATCTCCCGGACCGTCGAAGTTAGCAATGTCGGCTGCAGTGCGTTGTCCTGATGCAACAACTCCCTTTGCTCCAATTACATTCTCCACTACCGCACTAGCTCCTGCTTGAGTGGACAAGTTAGAGTACACAGTATTAGCATGTTTGGTTACGGCATCAGATATTCTGGCTCGTGAATCGTTGTTTATTTGTTCAAACTCTAGGCGAGGTATATCTGCTGCGTTAATCAAGTTGCCGTTTTGTAACCTTCCCATAGCTTCTTCAAAGTTACGTACTGTGTTCGGTCCTAACTGATTGCCAAAAGATTGGCTATTACCCTCAATCAAATCTAGGTAGTATTGTACTCCGTGCTTATCAATTGTGCTTATATCTTTTCCAAGTTGGTCTATGGAGTTTTGACCCTGTTCAATTGCAGCGTTAACCAGCCTAAAGAAGTCCCCCTTTGGTGACTCACCAACGCCTCCTTCAATACTTTGTAGGACTCCTCGCAGTTCAGCAACCATTCTTCTCTGTGCATTCAAGTTCTGTTCTAGGTCTTGAACATCAAATTTTCTTATCTGTTTGACGCTGAGTTTGCTACGGGTAATGTCTTCTAAAGACTTTAGAGTTGCCAAACCACTAAGGTTAGCAAAGCCAGTATCTAATAACTTAGGGTCCAAACCTTCTGCAACTAATACGTCGTATATCTCATCCAGATACTCTGCCCGTCTAATAATACCAGCTTGCATTTCTGGAGAAAAGTTGGTTATGTTTTCTGTCAGGAACTCTAGGTAGGCTTTCTTGCCCCCAAACTTTTGTGCTAGTGGTGATCTTTTGAGCATAGCAAGTGCTGCGGGGGCGTTACCAAAAGAAAGATTAAGAAATAATCCGGCACCAAGACCTACAAGCTCACCCATCATGGGGTCACCTGTTACTCCGTATGTTTCGTCACGCTGCTGGAAGAAGTGACCAGTTGTACCCGCGCCTATTACCATGTAGGCGTTAGCAGTGTCGATGTCTCTCATAAATTTAGGAGTGGCACTCTTTAACTTGATAGCGTGTATCGAAGCATCTGCTTGGGCTATAGCTAAATCAAACTGATCAAGCTTACTTCTGTCTAAAGCGTCAGGCGTACCCCCACGCTTACTTACTCCAGCGTTTAAAGCGTCCCTTCGTTTTATGATGTTATCACGATTTTTAATTGCACTTACAACTTCTGCTCTTTTGCCCACTTCCATTGCTGCATCGTCCACCTGCATACCAAGTGTAACTCTGTTGCCAATAGTGCCTTGCTTTATCTTCTGTAGCCAGCTAGGTTCGGCACCGGCTAAAACGCCTGAACGGTCAGTCTTGTACGACTCAAATATATCGTCAAATGATCTGGTCGATCCTTTTGCAATCTCTTCGTTGTAGTATACTTTGAAACGTTCCAGTTCTTTCTTTGAGCGAAAAGCTGTTGTTACTTTCGCAATTTTACTTGGAGCTATGATTTCTGCCCCAACCTTTACCAAGCGTGGTCCAAGCCCTGTCAGGGTTGACAGGTAAGCTTCCATGACAGGTAAAGAAACCTCTGTTCCTCGTTGTGCCATTCGTGCAATCATCTTGTGTGCGAGAGGTTGCCATATAGTGTCCATGATTGCTCTGCGACGGGAGCTTTCCCGAATATCAAAGTACCCCGGATCATCATTTATGTTGCCGTACTCCCCATCAATCGCATCTAAAATTTCTCCGATTCCCCATAGCCCCATCTGGACAGGGAATTTAAGAATGTTTTCTGCCGCACCACCTGCAACTTTTTCAAAGTCACCCATTCCGGGCGCACCAAGAGAGTAGTTGATAATGTCTGCACGAGTACGTGCGTCTTCAACGCCAGCTTTAATTAGGTTTTTGTTTATCAGGTCAGCAAACAAGGGTCTGCCTACTTCGGGATCAACTAAATTTAGCGACGTTGCCATTGCCCCTTCACGATAAAGGTCTATATCTGCTTCTGTCATGTCTTTGGCAAGAACTTGACGAACCTCAGTTTCGGGAATTGGCAGTGTGCCTGTAATTAACGCTGTTGCCTTTGATAGTAGTGTTGTCTTTCCTGTAGGCGTAACTATACTTATCTCTTGATCAGGGTTGGGGAGCCTTGTTTGTTCATATATCAAGTTGTCCCACGGAACTTTAAAATCATTGCCTTCGTCATCAACAATAATAGTGGCTCCTGCCCGATTAGCAACATCTAGGCGAGTAGCAAAATCCATGCTTTCTAAAAATGCTGTGGTTTCGCCTTGTGCATTACGAAAGCCGGTAGCCTTTTCAAAATTACTTACGATTTTAGGATTATCAAAATTCATAACCTGTTGAAGTTTGATTTCAGGGCTTATCTTTCGTACGTCAGCAATTCTGGGTTTTACTTCAGTTGGTACTTCAATACCCGCACTAATGAGAGAGTCCTTTCCCCCAAACATAGGCTCCATCTTGACATCAAACACAGGCTGATCTTTAGCACCAAAAGACTCCTTGCCCAGCGCAGGAAACCTATCAACGGGTTCAGGTCTTGCCTGTTGACCCCCCATAAATCCCCCTGTGCCAGACGTTCCCATATTAGAAAGAACGCTTTGGTTCAAGCCTAGAAGATCATTCATTTGATTGTTTGTTCTATCAGCCATAAGTGTCCCTTAGTTAGATAGTAGCAGTTCAACGCCATTTTTACCCAGTGCTTTTACAGCGGCATCAAGTGTGTCGTAAGTGTCGGCAAACTTACCCTGTGCTGCATTTATCTTAGTCAATTTTTCTTGATCAGACATCTGTGCGGATTTAGATTTTTTATCGTCTTCACCTGCAGGTCCAGCTACTGCAAGTCTTGAAGCAATAGACATTGAGGTAAAGTTCCCCGGAGTCACTCCTAGTGATAGTTTCTGAAATGTCAGTGCAGCGTAAGCATCTTCACCACCGTTTCCTACCGCTCTAGAATGCTTTTCAATTTTAACCATCAAATCTCTTGCAGCCCTGAGAACTGTCAGTTCCGTATCTGCTTTTCCTAAAGGAGAATTTAATTTCAAAGCTCTTAAGATATTTTGAACGTCTTGGTCAGACACTGTACGTCCACCCGTTCCACCCTGAATAGCTGCTGCCATTTGATAAGCAACCATGTAGCGGTAGAAGTTACGAAGTGCAAGGTTTCTAACTGTATCAACGTTAGAATCAATTCCCTGTATTCCCCCATCACTAGCGGGTTTGTTTAACTGTTCTAAGTTTTGTTCTCTAGCTTTTTGTTCATTCAATCTGTAAGTGGCTACATCCACTCCTTTGGCTTTAGCTAACTCTTCTAATCTTTCGTCTGTAACGTTATCTAGTACGTTACTAAAGTAAGGTCTTCCATTAGCGTCTTGTCCGATCAATTGATTTTTTGCAACTCTAAAAGTTTCACTAGCGTCTACTGCCTTGAAACCCCCACTACTTAATAATCTGTCTACAAAAGGTAAATTTTGTCTGAGCATATACACTGCGCCATCTATTCCAACGTAGATGTTGCCCATGAATGTGTTCATGTCTATAAATTTACCATCCTCAGTAAAGAATGTCTGCTCCATTAGGTCAAAGGTGTTTGTAGTCATGGCGGCTGAGTCAGCTTGTTGTATACGACCTTCTCTTTCCTTGTCCAAAGCATCTATAGATTTTCCAGTTAATTCTGCAAAAAGAAACGCGGCTGATTCAGTGCCTAAATTAGATGGCATAAATGCTTTTACTATTGCAGTGCCTTTATCAAAGTCCCCCCCGTGAGCCGATGTATACTTTCTTTTTATAGAAGCAACTACTTGTTCGTTGTCTGAACCTCCTTCTCCACCGACTAGGTTTATCCAAGTCGCGTAGTAGGGTGTGCCATCTATTTCTGTGCTTGTTCTGAGGTAGTTAACAAACTCTAGGTTTGGTTGTTTTTCTGATACAATAACCTGTCCGTTTGGTCCTTTTTTAGGAGTTACTCCGTCTGCCTCGTACTCATATACAACAAGGTCTTTTACAACGTTAACTGCAGATTCGTAGTCTGAGTCAGACCCACCCTTAAATTCGTAATCGCCAGTCTCTACGTTCAACTCTACTGTGGCATTTGGGGCTACTGTTTGAAGTATAAGCTGCACATCTTTATTAAATTTAGCATTGAAAGGAACCGGGAATGGAACCATTATAGGTAGCCCCATATCGTCTGGCTGTGCGTTACTAACTTGAGGAGGTAAGGTTACGGGTGGGTTAGCGGTAAGAGTGTTCTGAACAGTTCCTACAGGTGATCTTTCGTGAAGAACCTTGTTATAATTATGTGCTTTTCTTTTTTCTAATATTAACTGCATACGCAATTCGTCTTTTAGAAACGGAACATTTTCATACAGGTCGGGGTATTTTGCTTTTACATAAGCTTCCGTATTTCGCACTACTCTTGCGGGTATTTTACGATCCCCTGTAGAGGTTCGTAGTTCTGTTTCTTGCCGCATGGCTGTACCTAAATATCCGATAAGATCATTAAGCCCTGCCTCATCGTACCCCGCTTGCTGCCAGTCTACTTTTCCTTCTTTTCTGGGCAAGGTGCCTGAATTAATCCACTGTGTCATTAGCCTAAGTTGGGCGGCGGGTTTTCCGCTGGTTTGAGTGTTTAGAGGAACTTCAAACCTTTCCTCTTTATTTAGAGCGTTAGTGTACTTAGGGCTTCTATAAAAAGCTTGTGAGGAATTGATTGCGTTTTTTGCGTCCGATATGCTGAGTAAAGCTCCCGACTGATATTGTCTCTTGTTATCTTCGGGATTAAGTTCGTAGGGTTGACCCGTTGGAGTGTATTTGTTTGGACTATTTCTAAACTCAGAGTACGGTATGGACTGTATAGGAGCGTTTTTGTCTCCCTTTTCTTGGACATCAATCATCATCGTGACTTTTGTTTTGTCACCATCCTTGTCCAAATCAAAAAACTTTATATTACCGACCTGCTTTGGCCCTTCAAACGGGGCCTCACCAATTTTAACTGCACCCTGTTCTCTTAATTGTTTTGCATCTCTACCATAAACTTTAGTTCCGTCGGCTGTAAGTCCGACCATTTGTATTCTTTTGCTTGTAGCGGGGGCTGCTACAGGGTCTACTTTTGCTGTAGGTAATGTTGTAACATCAATGTCTGGGGCAACGGCTTTAACTTGACTTGGTTTAAGGCCAAGTTGCGACACACTTCCCGTCACTGCTTTGTCTTCAACCTCTGCTTTTGTTGCGCCGTAAACAATTTTGTCATCTTTGTCTCTGCCTCTAAAAAGAAACACATCCTTTTCTTCAGAGGGTTTGCCTTTATTAGCTAAATGGTCAGGAAAGTAACTTGGTTCTAATTTTCCGTCTTTATTTCTGAACCCAAATCCTACATGCGTCAGGTTTGGCATAGTCCCAAAAACACTTCGTTTATCTTCAAATGCACTCATAAAATCTATGGTACCGGTTTCGTCTTGGTATAGTTTTTGAGATTGTTCTGTGTTTGGAGATACCTCCTTAATGTCCTTATCCTTACCACCTATTCTTCTTCGAGTTGTTGTCCACCCTTTGCCATGACCAACGGCTCCCGGTTGTCTTTTTGTAAGAAAAGTTTTATCTGTATCATCAGCAGCATAGCCCCACTCATGCACGATGTTTGCAGCTTGCTCTTCTTGTTGAGCTTGCTGTTGTTTTGCAAGGACTTGAGCTTCAGCAGCTTTATCTCTTTTGTTTTTTGCGTATGCACTTGCGGCAACGTAGGCAAGCAGTGTCAAAGGATCAGCCATCTCTTGTATCTCCCATAGCTAGGAAGGAATTTGCAGGAACATCTTGAGTTGGCATTTCAACAGGAGTGCGCTCGTCTTGTTCTAAACCTTCTATTTCCATTCGCTCTTGCCTATTTATCTCTTCATTCATTGCTTCAAACAAGTCAGGGTTACGTTCTTTCATAATCTTGAAGAAAGAAACATCGTCAACCTCTCCCTCACGTATGCCCTCTTCTTCCTTGTCATCACTCATCATGCGTGGCTCGAAGCCCTCTTCCAGAGCCTCTTTGTACAGATACACACCTATGCTTGGCTTGATCAGTTCAGCAACGTCAGGAGAATAGTACCCCTGCATAAATCCTTTGAAAGCAATCTGTGATACAATCTCTTGCACAGATATACCTGCCACCATCATCCGCATTGTATCCTTGCGGGTCATGGGGTCTTCTAGTTTATCAAGAACGAAATCCAACGCATCGTCGGGATTGGCAAACTGTGGGGGCTTTTCCCACGCCCACTTTCCCGGAGTGTCTGTTAAGGAATGCCCCGGTGGAGCAGCCATCGCTGTAATCTTATCCAGTTCCATATTTACGCCTTTACAGTTCCTTTAGAGTATTTACGTGCTAGAGATACAGCAGGTCTTTTTGCGCTTGCTAGTGTTATGTTACTTCCCATGCGTAGGTTTGGTGTGGGAACTCTGTATCCTGCTGCCATCTTCATCAGTTTGTTTGCTACTCGTTGGTCTTGCATAGCTCGTGAAACTCTGTCGGTTCTACCAAACGGCATCAGTTGCGCTCGACCCGATTGAAACCCGCCACGAGATGAAAAGTTGCTTCCCCCGACTTGAGTTCCAGACGGCAATTCGTTAATATTAAAAGGTTCGGGCTTTTGTAACACGGCTTCAGTTACATCCTTCGCCGCTCTACCAATGTCGTCACTTCCGATACCCAAAAAATTACCTACGCTAGACAGGGTGTCTTGGAATCCTTTTGGTAGCATATCATAAACGTAGTCTGCAGTATTCCCGACTACACTCCCAATAATCTTACCGCCTATGGTGCCCAATACTGATCCAAATATACTCATTCTATCCCACCTACTTAAATATAGAATCTATTGTTCTAACAATCAAAAAGTCATTAAACTTATCATCATACGATGAAGAGGCCGCATCAATCTGCGCTGCTTGCATGGCAGCATTGTGAGCGCGGTCAAGTTCGTTTGTGGTTGTTTGCATAGTCCAAGATGCTTGGTCACGATACAACTGCCACAAATTGTTTAGTGAGTTTTGATTTAAGCCCAAAAGAGTCTGTACGTTTTGTTGGTTAGCTACGTTTTGTGCTGATGTGTTTGATGTATTTATCTGTCTTCGCCACGCTGCATTACTCTGGTCAATAGTAGACTGCATGGATGAATTGAACTGCTGTCGTGACGCTTCCATAGAGGCGTTGAATTGATCCATCGCTCCCTTTTGGTTTACGTTGAACTGGTCAACAGAAGCTGCACGTTGTTTGTTTGCAGATTCAATTTGTGATCCAAGCTCTGAAAAGAACATGTCTACTTCTGTGCTTGACTTGGCGTTGAACTGAAGGGCTGCGTTCTCTGCAGCCTGATCAGACAGTTTCATTTGAACAGCAGACTGGTAGTTAACTGTTGCAGAAGCCTGTTGATTTGTCAGGTTTTGTGTGTCAATAGCAAGAAACGTTTTTGCGTTTTGTACGGCAGCAGTTTGTCTGTTGTTTAAGTTTGCCGTGTCCATGTTAGCAACAGCAACAGCGTTCTGTAATTCTGCCTGTTGTTTATTACTTAAGTTAGCTAACTGAAGGGTAGCGTACTTATCTGCGTCTTGTTTAGCAATCTCAATGCCGGACTCTGTTACAGCTTGAACCATCGCCGCTGCTGCCATTGAACTTGCACCAAGTCCACGCTGCTGCATGATAGCACTTACTTTTCGTACTTGTGGCGCAGCCCACGGGGGAAGTGGCTGACCTGCCTGTATGGAACTCATCAACTGACCCATTTGATACTGGGTAGTTGCCTGTGGGTCCATTGTTGTCGTTTGGGCTGTAGCCAATGCACCGGGGGATAAAGCACCCTGTGCAGCAGTCATAATAGCGTTAGGATTTGCAGTACCTTGTGCAGCAGCCATATTCTGTGGCGCAGTTGTAGCTGCTGCCTGATACGTGTTTGCTGCTTGTGTGGTAGGCGCACTTTGATCGTACAAAGCAGAACTAAGGCTGGATGGTACAGGTGCAGAAACAGCCGCCATCTTAACGTTGTTGTCGGTAAGAAGCTCGTTTGTGTTTGCAGTAAGTGTTGCCGGAACAGTTTCTTGGCTTGCAGTCAGTGCAGTCTGTTCAGCTTGTTCCGTCTGTTCTTTTACAAGCTCTTCAGAAAGAGCGTCACCAGTTTTGCCTGTTAAATCTGCCATCTACTAGTCTTTCTGTAACACGCGGTCTAGCTTGTCTTCTACACGATGTAGTGCTTCCATAACCCGACTCATGTCTTCCCGAACCTCACTACGAGTGACGTACTCCTCACGAGTACGGTTGAGAAGAATCTCTATGCGCTTCTGTTCCTTTGTCATGCCAGAAAGAAACCACGCACCCCCCATCACAACTATGCCGATTAGGGTGTCGATTATGTGTACTAAATCCATTGAGAGCTATTCCTAGTTAATTTTACTGTATTTGTAATGAAAAAGCAAGTCTTATTTTATATAGCGTCGGGCCAGTCGTTGATAGGTGCGTTACCAGTTGGCTTACCATCACTATCAACAGGCGTGTCATAGAGAGCCATGAATGCAGCAAGGTCACTTGCATTGGTAATCGCTGTACCGATACTATTGCTGGCAGTGCGAACCGCAGCCCTATAATTTGTAACGGTTGACGGAACAGAGTAAGACTCAACTTCTGTTGCTTTGATAACTTGCCAGTCGTATGGCGCAAGCAACCCAGCCGCTTGAGTTTTGACTAGGGCTATGGCGTTAGACTTGAGGCCAAGTGTTTTACCCTGCTCTCCCGTCATTGGGTCGTTTACAGCGTTGCCGTCATCGTCAACCCACAGTGTATCAGTGAGGGAGCGAGGGATTAAACTGCCATCGGCGTTACGCCCCCAGTAAAAGCGGTTATCGTGTGCAGCAACCTCATCTTCCCATGTAAGACCTATGGCAGCTTTTTCATCTGCGCTGTAGTTATTCCAAACGGCAGGGTATTGTGTGCCGTTATTATCGACCCACGCCTTGCCAACTCGTATGATTCGACCTGAATATTTCCACGGCATTGTTATCTCCTATCGGGCATTACTAAATTTGAAGGGCTGGGATGCAATGGCGAGATAAATATAATTACCGCCTGATGCGTTTAAAGAACCAGAAGTAGCTCTAAATTTAAATCCATTACTAAGGATGTCCATTGCATTGGCTGACCCGCCAGACGAACCTGATGTATTTGGAAGCAACGCTTCATCTGTTACATTGTGAGGGTCACGCTCAGTGTCGTAGATTAGCCAATTTTCTGAACCATCACTGCGCTTCATTAAAATCCAAGCTGGCCTAAATCCTGTGTAAACAAACGTGCCATCTGCATTTCCGTTTCCAACGTAGCTGCCGACCTTTGAGTAGCCTTCGACTGAGTGAAAACAGTAGGCTATATAATCAGTTCCACTTTTATTGATTCGACCTTCATCTCCGC
>Ga0208666_1000104_pt1 | contig 37324 bp, 55 predicted proteins | sample 5B_taG_FD_184078 | JGI IMG/M metagenome (GOLD analysis project Ga0208666, IMG submission 184078) | Marine viral communities from the Subarctic Pacific Ocean - 5B_ETSP_OMZ_AT15132_CsCl metaG (SPAdes) (version 2) | ecosystem: Environmental > Aquatic > Marine > Oceanic | place: Pacific Ocean...
TGGATTTATTGCACATTGTTTTAAACTAGCTGGTTCAACAACTACCAATGACGCTAGTGCTACAGGCGTTGGCACAATAGATTCGAGTTATCGTGCAAACCAAGATTCAGGTATATCAGTAGTTACTTGGACAGGCACAGGTGCAAATGGCACTATAGCTCATGGGTTAGGCAAAGCACCTGACTGTATAATAATGAAAGATATACAACAAGATGGTTACCATTGGGAAATGTATGCACATTCAGGTAATGCTGGTGGTAGTAATGAAAATAATGCATCATCAGATGAAGACCATCACATTAGATTTTTTGATAACTCTTTTGACGAACCTAATGATGACCATGAATATTTTAATGACACAAAACCTACTAGCACAGTATTTTCTATAGGTCCTAAGAACAATGTAAATCAAAGTGGCATATCACAAATGGCAATTTGTATTGCAAATACTAATGGCTCAGTAAGATGCGGTTCATATCAAGGTAATGGTAAAACACATGGCTCGTATATCTTTACAGGTTTTAGACCAAGAGCAGTATGGACTTCAGGTATGTTAGCCGAAGACCCTCATTGGAAAACAGTTACAACTAGATTTACTAGCAACACAAATGCAGCAGCATCAAGTGGTGGTGCTAATCATGGTAATCCAATAGAGCATAACTTAAAGTTTGGAGATGAATCATCATTAAATGAACAACAACAATGTAATCTTGATATCTTTAGTAATGGGTTTTCACCAGCTTCAACAGATGGTAAACACAATGGTGGCGGATATTATTATTACTACATAGCATGGGCGGGTTCACCTATGGTTGGAACAAACAAAGTATTAGGAACTGCATTTTAGGAGAAAATTAAATGGGATTAGAAACAGGAACATATATATCAGACTTAAATAGCTCAAACCCAGTAGCTGGAGACCCAGTTAACGAGGGTGATGACCATATAAGACTGGTAAAATCTACAGTCAAAGCAACCTTTCCCAGTATTACTGGAGCAGTATCAGCAACACATACAGAATTAAATTTACTAGATGGGGTTACAGCAAACACAACAGAATTAAATTATGTAGATGTTGCTTCTATTGGAACAGTAGAAGCATCTAAAGCAGTAACAGTTGACGCAAGTAAAGATTCTACAGGCATGAGAAATTTAACAATTACTGGTGCGTTATCAGCAGGGTCAGGAACAATAGGTGGTAGTGCAATAGCTACAATAGCGAGTATATACCCTGTTGGTTCTATTTACATTAATGCTGCTGTTGCTACAAATCCTGCAACATTATTGGGTTTTGGAACTTGGACAGCATTTGGAGCAGGTCGTGTAATGGTTGGTTTAGATGCAACAGACAGCGATTTTGATACAGCACAAGAAACTGGTGGTGCTAAAACACATACATTAACTATTGCTGAAATGCCTTCTCATACACATACCTCTACATTGAGAGGTAACGGAGAAGACGAAAATCAAAACATTCCATCAGCATCTGATAACACAGACCCATCATTAACAATGACAACAAATGCTACGGGTGGTGGCTCAGCACATAATAACGTACAACCATACGTAGTTGTATATATGTGGAGAAGAACTGCATAATGGCAATATTACAAGTATTAGGTTCTAAAGGAATGGTAAAGGACATAAATCCTACAGCATTACCTCCTGAATTTTTTTCACATACAGAAAATACTAGGTTTGAAGATGGTGCTGCAAAAAAAATACTTGGACATGATAGTGTATTTACTGCACCAGCAGTTGCACCATATTTTTTAATAAATCTTACTGGTACAAACAATTATTGGTTTTACGCAGGGACAGCAAAAATATATAGAACAGACGGAAGCACTAATACAGACGTTACAAGAGCATCAGGTGGAGATTATTCTACTAATTTAACAACAGTAGGCAATTGGGTAGGTTCTATTTTTAACGGATTACCATTGTTGTGTAACGGAGTAGATGACCCACAAATATATGACACAAGCACTACTAAATTTATAGATTTAACTAATTGGCCGTCAAGTACTACTTGCAAATCTATTAGACCTTACGGAAATTATTTAATAGCATTAAACATGACGGAATCAGGCAACAACTTGCCTAATAAAGTAAGATGGTCAGATGCTTCAACTACAATACCTAGCACATGGGTAGCAGGAGCAACAAATGACGCTGGTACTAATACAATAGGCGATGAAGGAGATTTTATTGTAGACGGATTTCCTTTAAACAAATCATTTATAATATACAAAGAACAATCTACATGGTTAATGAATTATATAGGTGGAAACTTAGTATTTAGTTTTCAAAAATTATTTAATGATACAGGTATTCTTTCTCGTAATTGTGCTTGTGAATACAACGGAAAACATTTTGTAGTAACAAACGGAGACTTAATAGTACATAATGGAGTATCTAAACAATCTGTTGCTTCTAATGTTGTTAAAAGAACACTTTTTGCAGACTTAGATGGAACAAATTATGCTAATACATTTGTAGCTCATAATAAACAAAAAAACGAAATATGGGTATGTTACCCCTCTGTTGGTTCAACAAATTGCAATAAAGCATTGATTTTTAACTATAATATTAATTCATTTAGCTTTAGAGATTTACCTAATATTTTGCATATTGCAACAGGAACAGTCAATCCGGGACAATCAGGTGTTCCTGTATGGTCTGGGCAGAGTGCAACTTGGGTATCTTACAATACTACAGAAAACTGGGGACAAAGAATTTATAATCCTACAGAAGTAAGTATTTTAATGGCAGGTACAGCAGATACAAAATTTTATAGAGGAGATAATGGGTTCGATTTTGCAGGTAACAACTTTACCATGTTGTTAGAAAGAAAAGGATTAACTCTTGATGGCAACACTAATACAGTAAAACAGGTAAGAAAAATTACTCCTAAGTTTGCTGGTACAGGTTCTGCTGAAATATTTATAGGTAGTTCAATGAGTCCTAACGGAACATATACTTACAAAACACAACAATCTATAAATCCTAATACTCAAAATAAAGTAGATGCAAGAGCAACAGGCAAATATATTGCAATAAAATTTCAAAATACAACTTCTACAACTTTTGAATTAAACGGATATGATATAGAATATGAGGTAATAGGAAACAGATAATGGCACAAGCACCTAAATATACACCAAATCCAGTACCTGATAACCCTGAAGATTTGCCTAAATATATATTTGAAGAATTTATAAAACTACAAGGAGCATTAGAAGAAAATCCTGCAACATTTATAGAAGTTAAGAATGTAGCTCCTAGCAGAATTAAACAAGGAGACATAGTATATGCAGACGGGTCTAATTTTAATCCGGGAAGTGGAGAAGGAATTTATTTTAGAAACGCAGCAGGAGCTTGGGTAAAACTATGATATATATAGCAGGAATTACATCTGACAAAATAGACTCCGTTTGGGATAGATGTGCAAAGTTTATAGAAATGGGTAATAGTCATAGCCAATACGAACTATCAGTAATGGATTATTATGAAAAATTAATTAATCAAGAAATGCAATTATGGATATTATACAACGATGAAAAAGAAATAGTATGTGCTTTGACTACTGAAATCGTACAATATCCACAAAAAAAAGTATGCAGAATTATTAGTTTAGGTGGCAAAGATTTAGATAAATGGGTTGAAGAATGGCTAGATATTATAGAAAAATGGGCAGAAGAAAACGATTGCGATTCTATAGAAACCTATTGCAGGAAAGGATTTATTAAAAAACTAGAAAAATTTGGGTATTCAAACACCTATGTTGTTTTAGGTAAAGAACTCACAACAATACATTAGAGGTAATATTATGGGTAAATCAAGTGGTGGTGGTGGAACACAAGTACAGAAGATAGAGCCTTCTGACTTACAAGCACCTTATTTAGGAGACTTATACAGTCAATCCCAAAATTTATATAATCAGGGAGGTATAACGCCTTTTCCTGACAGGACTTTTGCACCTGTTTCAGATGATACTATTAATGCAGAAGCAGCATTAAGACGTTTATCTGCTGGAGACCAACAAACAATGGTCAACAATATAGCAAATGCACAAAACTTTGCTTTAGCAGGGCCACAAAATTTAGCTACAAATCCTTATTTAGCAGGAGCTACAGAAGCAGCTTTACGTCCAGTCTATGGACAAGCACAAGGTTTGTTACAACAAGCTAGACGTGGTGCTACAGGAGCAGGTCAACTTGACGGAAGTAGACAAGCTATTTTAGAACAAGGTGTAATTAGTGATTACTTAACAAAAGCAGGAGACATTTCCTCTAAGATGTATTCTGACGCATATAAAGACGCAACATTAAATCAACAAAGAGCATTAGCGTATTCACCACAAACTCTACAGACTCTTACTACACCAGCATCAACATTAGCTAGTTTAGGTCTTGCACAAGAACAAAGACAACAACAACAAATAGATGAAAATATGGCTAGATATATGGCACAACAACAACAACCTATTGACGCATTAAATCAATACAATGCTATTGTTGGGCAAAATACTGGCTTTAATACAACAACAGGAACTATGAACGCAGCAGACCCTACTATTGCATCAAGATTGCCCGGTGCAGCAGCAGCAGGTTATGGAGCATATGCACTAGGTAGCACAACAGCAGGTACAGCAGCTTTAGGTAAACTAGGATTAGCAGCAGGACCGGTAGGTTGGGCAGTAGCAGGTGCAGCAGCATTAGGATTATTTGATTAGGAGATAAATTATGGCATTACCAGTAGTACCAATAGCATACGGAGTAATTAGAGGATTATTAGCTAGATATGGCTCTAAACAAGGTGTTAAAACACTTATGAGAGAACTGGGTGTTAATCAAAGAACAGCTAGTAATATAATGCAAACTTACAGAAAAGTAGGCAAAAAAGGAGATATAACTCAGAAATTAGGTGGAAAAGATGTTGTTAGCAACAGAAATGTTATAAATGTTCAATTAGGCGACTCAGCACAAGCTACTCTTTTAAAAAATAATCCTTTATTAAAAAGAGGAGGAGCAGGGCAAAAAGCAAATTTACTAGGTAGAAATACATTAAACCCTACTGCTGGTAGTAAAATGTACCCACAAGGCACAGGACAAGGTTTATTAAGTACAGTAAATCAAGGAATACGTACAGGAGCAAACGCAACAGGTCGTGGATTATTGGCTACTGGACGTTTTGCAGGAAGTCCGACTGGTATAGGATTAGGTCTTTTAGGAACAGGTGCATACGCAGCTATACCTGATGAAAACGCAGGATTAAACCAACCCGGCAGAGACGCATATTATGACGGGCAAGGAAATTTAGTTATAAGAGACGGAGCAAATACTGGTAATTCTTATCAAGATAAAGTAAATTCAGGAGAAATTGTACCAAAAATAACAAAACAATCTTACGAAGAATTTAAAAAACAAAAAGATATTTTTAATAACACGGGTAGCGTTACAGATAAAATGTTTTCAAGATTTACTGGTTCTGAAGCAGACCCTTCAAATAAACCTCAATTTGCAGAAGAAGCTGAATTATACAGATTAGAAATGGGTTTAGGTGGACCTAGACAAGATTCTATATATTCTGATGAATACAATAAAAAAATTGCAGAAATGCAAAAAACTCAAAAAGGTAAATTTAATATAGCTTATAATGCTTTACCTGATACTGATGCAATTTCAGCAACAACAGCAAAAGCAGAACTAGGAAAATTAGATGATGCTATATCAAACATAACTACTGGTGCTGCAATGCTTGAAGGCAGTCAACCTCCTCAAAATATATATGGTGATAGGATAGAAAGAGGAAGATATGATGAAAATGGAGATTTCCAACCTGACGAAATAGGAAAAGGAGAAGATAGAGGTATTATTGCTAGGACTTTTGGATTTGGAGACGAACCAATATACAGAGAAAAAATGTATGACCCTGAAACACAAAAATATATTTCTGACGACAATGGAAGAATACTTACAGAAGCTGATTTAGTAAGGGGTTCTAGGGAAGTTACTAATTTTCAAAGCACATCTTCAAACTCTCTTAATATAGCAGACGACCCTAGAAGCAATCCTAATAATATTGCTTTTAACGCAACAGGAGAAGGAATAGGCCCTGTTGTTGCTCCTACAGAAACTGTAGGCACAGGCACAAGCAGAACTATTTATACTAACCCTGATGGAACACAAGCTGTTGGAGGAATGAAATCAAACACAGTAAATGCTCCTGCTACTGGAGATTTAGCACAGATAATGGGTTTAGCTAACTTTTTGTCAAACCAAAACAAAAATCAATATATGGGAAATACAGGAAATTTTAATATGGGTATTTTTAATAATCAAACCCCAATGCAACAATACTATGGACAAAGACCTCTTGGGTTTTTAGACCCTGAGTTTTATAGACGTATTGGTGGAATGTTTCAATAGGAGAAAAATATGAGCTTATTTGATGATATACAGGTAGTCGGTAGTCAATTAACATCGTTTTTTGATGAAGATAAAAACAGAGTACAAGGTAGCCCTGAACCTAAAATGCCTAGTAGCATAAACCCACAAGACGTAGCTACGTTTTTTAACCCTAATTTAGCCCTTATAGAAGGTGCTATTACAGGTAATGTTACTAAAGCAGACTTAGAAAAATATAAAGAAGCAAAAGGAATAAACGATATGTTTGCTCTTGCAGCTAGAACTGCACCAAGCATAGGGCGAAATTCACAAGGTTTTCAAACTGCTAATCAAACATTAGCACAAGGGTTTGATGCACAAGACAAACAAGGAGAAGAATTGCTGAATACTTTAAATGAAACGAGGACAGCTATAAATGTTACTCCCCCTCCTATATCTTCACAAAGAGAGTATTCTATAGAATCACAAACACAAGATGCTTTAATACCCGAAGCTTTTGGAGTTTTCGATGGTCTCCAAATGGGAGCTGCAAGATTCGGCTCTGCATTAGGTATTAGTAATCTAGAATCTAACAGAGCATTAGCAGCTAGAGAAGAATTAAATAGGTCAATATTATCTACCGGAGCAAGTCTTTATTCAGGTAGACCTTCAAAATTCTTATTAGAACAAATACAAAAAACAATGCCAATAGGCACACTAGAAGGCGATGATTTAGCATATGCTAAATATTCTAGGTTAAAAAATATTTTTAAAGACCAAATTAAGCAAATAGAAGGTTTGTATAACAACACAGAAAGCAAAAGCAAGAGAACAGAATATGAAAATAAACTTGGCGATTTAAATCATATGGTAGACCGGTTAACTGTGGTTCAAGGTGCTTTTGAAAAAAGTGGCTATGGAAACAAAGAGTTTTATGAAACAGAAGGTATGTTTGCTGGTGAATTTACAGAACAAGATTTAAATGATTTAAGTAACTATTTTGAGCAATAATTATGGATTTATTAGAAAGAAAAAAATTAGAAGATTCTATACAAGAAGAATTCAATAATTACAAAAGAGCAGGTTCTACTTTATTACAAGCAAACAGAATAGATGCTAAAAAATATTATGCTAATGTTAGAAACAAAGGCATACAACTAGGTCTTTTGACAGAAAATGACTATCCAACTGATTTGCCATCTTGGGCAGAACCTGTTATGCGTGTTACAGGTGCTACATTAGGTGCTGTTGCAGGTGGTGCAGTAGGTATAGCAGGTAAACAAAGACCTTTAAGGTCTGCATCAGTTGGTGCTGGTTTAGGTGGAGCAGCAGCTACAGCAGCTTATAGAGAACTAGCAGAATTATTAAATCCTGATTTACCTCTAGCTCCTATTGGTAAAAAAATGTCTGACGCTGGTATTGCAGGAGCAATAGATTTTGGTGGAACAATGGTTGTTGGTGGTCTTTTCAATGGAGTTGGAGCATTATTAGGCAAAGGAAAACAAATATCTCAAAGAGGTGTTCAAAATTTAGGAAACAAATCTAATGAAGCTTTAAAAGATATAGCAAAAAATAAAATACAACCTAAAGTAGGTTTTTTACAAAAGATGTTTACTAGCCAAGAAAAAAGACTCGATGGTTTAGTTGACCAAACAATGAAAGAAATGAGAGAACAGGGGCTTACTCCCTATATGGCGGCTATGACACCACCTATTATAAAAAGTTATTTTGAAGCTGCTGGTGTAATGCCTATATTTGGTAGACCCGTTCATAAATTAGCACAAAACCAACAAAAAGAATTAGTTACAAGACTTGTAGAAGGTGTAAAAAGAGATGTTAGAAATGGTGGCGATATAGCACCTTTGTTACAAAAAGATTCTTTCTTTCTACAAGGTGGTAAAATAGTGCGTGGCAAATCTTATGATTTAAAAGGGAATGTTGTAAATAACGCACAAAAAGAAAATATAAATGCTCTCAATGGTGCAACATTTATGAAAATGGTAGAAAAAAATATAGATGATTTATCTAAACAAAAAAAAGATTTATACAAAATATATGATGATAGCGTAATAAATGTATCTCCTGTTGCTCTGCAAGGTACACAACTATCAAAACAACTAGGAATTGGCACAAAAAATAAAAATGGTATTTTTTCATCAAATTTTAGTAGGTCTATTGCAGATGGCACACAAGAAGGAGCAAATGCTTTGCGTGATGCAGCAAGGTTATATATGACACCGGGCAGAGGAGAGTATATTTTGCAAGGCGTTGGGCAACATATAGCAAAAGGTAAAATTAATGGTAAAGGATTAAATCAATTATATTCTAACGTAAGAGATTCTTTATCACTAATAAATAACAACGCAAGAAAATCAGGGGTAGCAGAAAAAGCTTCTGACCAAGTAGCTTTACCTAGATTATCTGTATTAAAAAAAACAATAGAAGAAGCAATAGAAAATTCCGGTGCAAAAGGTGCAGATGCAGCAAAAAAACTTTTAGCTGCAAAAAACGCTGGACAACTATTTAGAACTGCTGTTAAACAAAACGCTGACGCTTTAAATGTTATGGGTTCTCAAAACGCATTAAAAATTTTATCAAAAGAAATGCCTGAATATAGTATTCAGGGTGTTCGAATGGGTACTGTAGACAAAGGTAGAGCAACTGTAACAGATGTTATTAATAAATATTACAATAAACCCGATTTAGAATCCCAAAAATATTTAAAAAGTTTATTAGACGGCAAGGAAGGTTCTAAGTTTGGCGAATATAAAGCATTAGTTTCACAAGAAATAGATGATTTATTCTATCAAAATGTATTTAAATCTGTAAATAAAGGTGGGAACTGGAAAGGAACTGTAAATGATTACAATAAAGCTTTTGGTTTACATGGTGAAGGAAGTGGATTAATGAAAGCTAAAATAAGAACAGCTTTTCCAGAAAAAGAAGCTAATAATATAATTAATAATTTAGGACAAATATCAAAAATATTAGATAATCATATGGTTACACAACCTAATTTTAGCAAATATCTTGTTAGAAACGCAGCTATTTCAGGAACTTTAGGATTTGGAGTAGTTGGCATAGGTGGTGCTGCTTTAGGTGGATTATTGGGAACAGCAGTAAGCATGGGAGCTGTTTATGGAATAGTAAGTTTTCTTGCAAAACCATATGCAAAAGGTCTTATTAATACAGCTATTAACCAAGCTGGAACAAGAGCAGGGACTGCTGCTGGAGAAAGAATTACAGCAGAAATTTCCCAACTTAGCAAACCTGCTGCCAAATTTAATGCAAAAAAAGAACAAATAATGTCTAAATTAAATCCTGAATTATATAACAAATTTAAATTAAGTTTAGAAGGTTCTAGACAAACAAGTATTGAAAGTTTAGCACAAACTGCTGATTTTATTGAAAGACCTGATGAAGATATATTAAATCCAGTAGGAGGTATAAGATGATACCAATGGAATTATTGTCAATGTTAGCGTCTACTGTTTTAGGTGGTGTTATGTCTATCATGGCACAGAAAGGACAAGCAGAAGCTGAAAGAGAAAAGATGTTAATGCAAAGAGCAGATTTTGCAGCTAAACAGACTGACAAAGCCCGTAATGTATCTGACCCTCACACCAAACATACTAGACGATGGATAGCTTTGATGTGTGTATTTTCTATTATCGTAGTGCCAATTGTTGCACCAATATTTACTGACGTTAATGTGGCATATCAAATTGTAACTGAAGCTGATAGTGGTTGGTGGATATTTGGCTCTACTTATGAAACATCATATTTTGAAGAAGGTAATACAATTTTTATAACAAACCTACAATCACACACAATATTCTCAATTATTGGGCTATATTTCGGTGGTTCTTTAACTAGGAAATAATATGGTAGCTAAAAAATATCAAAACAAAACTGGGGGATTAAACGAAGCTGGTAGAAAATATTTTAAAAATAAAACAGGAGCTAATCTTAAAAGACCGGTAACTGGCAAAGCACCAAAAGGCTCTAAAGCAGCAGCAAGAAGAAAGAGTTTTTGTGCAAGAATGGGGGGTGTTAAAGGCCCTATGAAAGATTCTAAGGGCAGACCAACAAGGAAAGCACTAGCACTTAGGAAATGGAAATGTCGCAAATCCTAACAAAACAATGTTTATGGGTAATGATAGTAATTATATTGGCTTATGGTATAGCTGACGCTATTGGTGATGTAACAAGTTCAGGAGCTACTACTAATACTCAATCAAATAACGCAGGTTCAAATACTGCAATAACGGGTGGGTATGAATCGAGTACAACGTACCAATCGGGTTCTAGCTCTAACAGCACAACAAATAACGAAACAAATAATAGTACAAATACTAAAACAGCAGTTAACAGCTCGTCAGCACCTGCTATGAGTGTTTATGGTCAAGATAGCTGTGTTATACCACTTGCAGCAGGAATTACTGTAATCGGCTTCTCAGGCACGTTTGGGAGTTATTATGTAGACCCTAACTGCGAAAGAAGAAAGTCTGTATCAGTATTAGCTAAATTAGGTATGAAAGTCGCAGCAATATCTTTGATGTGTCAAGATGAAAATGTATGGGAAGCTATGATGATGGCAGGTACACCATGTCCTATAGACGGACTAATTGGAGAAAAAGCTAAAGCTAAATGGGTTGAAAAACGCAAACAAGAATTAACAGGAGCTACTCAAGCTAAACCGAGTATGACTTGGAATGATTAAGCAATATGTCTTTAAAAAAACTGTGTTAACATTTTATTTATCAATCTTAATAACTGGTTGTGCTACACATTCAGTAACATTGGGAACGATGGAGGTATGGGGCAACAACGAAATAAAAGTTGACGCACCCACAAAACAATGAAATACTTAGTATTGTTATTCATTTGTTTTCCTATTTCCCTGTTTGCTGAGCAGACAGGGAATTTGGTTATTAACGGAACTTTTGAGAACAACAACTCTAACAACTGGACTACATCAGGAGATGTTCAGGTATTAGGCGACTGTTGTGGCAGTAATTACGACCTAGAGTTTGGAGATAATGGCAGTATAGAACAATCATTTGCCCTCATATCAGATGATATTACTCAACCAATGCTCAACAACGGCATAACTTTAAACTCTAGTGTTTTAGTGCAAAATGGAGAATGTGGTGTTTCAGGTTGTTGGGGAGGTAGTGGACTAGCAGATACTTTTACAATAAGATTACAAATAAAAGACTCAGATAGTAATGTATTGGCTACTACAACGCAGGAGAGAACTAATGTTACAGGAATTAATGGCAAAGATTTTACAGATAGTGTCTCGTATACAGGTATTGGTAGCAACATTGGAAATATTTTTATTAGTGGGTCTGACGCTAATAGTCCTGCTAATCTTGGCGGCCCTAATGTAGACAACATATCAGTTATCATGACTTATGATTCAACAGTATTATCAGCAATACAAACATCACATATAACAACTACTTTTCAAGAAGTAGAAGAAGTATTGTCTACAGAAATAGAAACAGTAGAATTTATACCATTAGAAGAAATAGTTTTTGAAGTATTTGAAGAACCTGAAATGGTAGCACAAATATTTGAAGAAATATTTATTGAAGAAATTAAAAAAGAAGAAATAAACACAGGTATTATTAACATATTTTTTGAGCCTGTCGAAACAATAGAATTAACAGAACTCCCACCTATTGAGAGTTTTGAAGAAATACCTATGGAGGTAGCATATGAAGAACCAACGACCATCGAAGCGTTCTCAGCAAAAATCGAAAGCTTTGAAGAAAACATTGAAACAAGAGAAAGTTTTAACAACACGCCAACAGGCGAAATCATACAAGAGTTCTTTGAAGAAGAACGGCAGACCCTCATCGAAACCGAAAACCCTAGCAGAATCTCTCAGCGAGAAACTCCACTTGAAGAAGTTCGAGGAGGAGTTGAAGAAGAAACAAATGTTGAAGAAACAGCAAGAGGAGGAAATGAACCTGCACCAAGAGAAAATGAAGAAAGAGTTGCTTCAGAGCCTACAGGAACAAGCACAGTCGCAGAAAATACACCTGAAACTGTGGAAGAAACTGAAAGCAATGTTTCTGAACCTGAAAGAGAAACTGCAGTTGCTTCTGAAGAAGTAGATGAAACTATCGGAGAAGGAGAAACAACAGATAGTGAACGAGGAAATGGAGGAACTGAAACAGTTGCTCAAAGAGAAGAAACCCTCGAAAGCAGTAATACAGAGGTGGAAGAAAGCAGGGATAGTAGAAACACTACAGTCAATACTCAAACTATTTCAATAGAATCTATAGAAAAGAAAGTCAATGAAACTCTTAAACGAGTAGACCAAAGACTAATTGCCACTTCCCTCATAGTAGCAAGGGCTATGGAAAGCCCACTTTCTATAGACAATTACGGACAAACCAACAATAATATATTTAATAATCAATTAGTTATTGATGGAGGTAGCTATGATGACCAAAGAGAATACCTTGATTTGCGAGATATATATGCTGAGAATCAAATTGCATATAGTGACCCTATTGCAACAAGTCAAAAGATTCTTCAGGAATCTATAGATAATCGCATAAGAGCAGAAGAACATTTAAAAAGAATAAGAGGATATTAATATGGGAGTTAAAGAATGGCTAGGAATAGGCTCACTCATTATTACATTACTGGGATTTGCAATCTTTCAAGGAAAGCTAATCGAAAGAATTAATGTGCTTGAATCTCAAAAAGCAGTAGATATTAAACCTTTGACAGCAGACATTGCCATTAATAAAGCAGAGATAGCAGTATTAAACGCTAAAGTTAATGAAATGAAAGCAAGGTCAGACAACCCGTTAGGACAATAATATGCCAAAAAAAGCAGACTTAGATAAAGAAGCCAAGTTTATAGAATTTTTTTGTGAGGGAGATACACAAGGAAACGCTAAAGCTAGTTGTATAAAAGCAGGTTGGGATAAAGATAAAAGCCCTAGCCAAATGGGTTCTTATCTTCGCAAAAAACTATCTAACGAAATTAGAAAGAAAAACGAAGAAAGGATAGCATCTACTTCTAGTTACGCAATTAGCAGATTACAGGATATGTTAAATTCAGAACAAGATTCTGTAGTTTTAAATTCTGCAAGACTTGTTTTAGAACTAGGTAATTTTAATCCTCAGACTATAAACTTAAATATAGATGACACCAAACAAAAATCTGACGCAGAATTGATGGAAGAATTAGCTGTTTTAGTTAAAGATATGCCCGGTTTTGCACCAAAACTTCAAGAAATGGAAGAAAAAAAATCTAAAAAAATTATAAAAACAGTAAAAAAACAATCACCTAAACCATCATTGACTAAACATTAAAGCTCATATTTGGGGTCATGGTATAGACCTTTCTGAGGTTTTTTTTGTAATTTACGTACTTTTACTTCTTTGCGTGTAAAAGACACAGTTTCAGGTAATCTTTCGCTATCTTTAACAACTTTGTCAATCGCTTCTTCTTCCGAAACTGCACCAACTGCACCACTAAATACAACTGTTGCTCTATAACAGTAGTAATTTTTTTTCATACATCTCCTAATTTATCTAAAGCACTAATCTCAATATCTATTAATTTTTCCATAATTATTTTATATTTTTCTTTATTGAAATCTTTTTCTTTTACACCAACAAAGCTAGACCTTATTAAATCTGTATATATAAAATTACCTTCATTGCAATGTGGGCAGTTTTCTACGGAATTTTTGAATAAAAGCACACCAGTTCCATTGCAGAATGGACATTTTGTTATAATAGATTCTGTTATACCGGCTTGTACGTAGTTTGACACCAAATCGTTTGACACCAAATCATCATTTACACCAAATAAAATTTCTAATTCTTTTACTAAATTAAAATATATTTTTCCACGAGAAGAATCATCATCTAAAAACTTAGATAAAACGTAATATAATTCATTGTTGTTTAATCTTGCGTAAGAAAGTTTTAAAAGCACATCTTCTGACGTAATAGAGTCGTGGCTCTTTGACCTTGTGGAAGACAAATCACATGATGAGGGCAATAGTTTTGCTAATAATTCAGCTTTCAAGCTTCCAAATCCTAAATTTTTCTTTTGCAATAGTACGAAAAGACACTTTAATGCCTTTTTGCCAAGCATAATGTCTTACTGCGTCAACAATTTTATATTCATTTACCACAAAAGACTCCCCCTTTTTCATGTTAATCATAGCTTGTATATATTCATCATACTTGCTTCTAGCACTTAAATGAACATCTTTTTCTATCTTAATCATTATTTTTGTACCATTCGTATAGTTCTTCTTGTGTACCAAATTTTTCTTCGAATGTTTTTTTATTATGGTGTACTCCGTCTTTGCCCCTATGATGTAAATAACAAAGCCCGACAAATTTTTTTTCGTTCCTCAATCCCATTCCTGCCCCCGTTAAATGATGAATTTCACATTCTGAAAAAACCCCATATATTTTAGCACATACAACACAACCAAATGACGCACATTTTTTATATTCTTCTCGGGTTTGTTTGTTGGGTTTCTTAGCCATGTTTAAAAATTATGTGTTAACACACTTAGCTATACTCCCCCCAAAGTGCAGACCTAAATGTCTGACACTTAATCGTCAAACGGGCTTTCCTCTTTTTCTACTTCTGAAAGATAATCTACTTGTATATCCCATTTAGATTCTAAATCATCACAAAAATCATTAGCTTCTTTTTCGCTAAATCCTACTTCTTGCAATGCTCTCACAGAATAATTCCTGTTGTAGTCTTCCCCCGAGTTTTCTATTTCTTCTATTGTATCAAAATAAAAATAATTACACGTTTTGCTCATCAGCTTAACTCCTGATAAAATTTCTTTTCTCTGCGTACATTTGCAGATTGTGTTCTAAATAAATCACAAAACAATTCAGCAGACTTAATTTTATGCCTTAAACCTATGTATTTTTCTTTAGCTTCAGCTATCAAGTCTATGTAATCTATCACTTTTTGTTGTGTGTTAGCGATAGCTTCTCTCTCTTTTTGCGTCATTTTGTCATTCATTAGCTTTAAATATTCCATATCTCTATGATATTTCATTTCTGAGTTATATTTTTCATATAAACTCTCCCATTTGGCAAGTTCTTGCCCTAGCTCAGATATTTTGTGAACGGCTTTTTCTAATGTTTCGTCCCCGAGCTTAATCATTTTTCTTCTTTAGGCACGATTGCCATTCCCTCGTTATTTTTTGTATTTACCAATTCTGTCAAAAGCTTTTCAATGAGAGCCAAAATTTCTTTTTTCCCGTCTTCATTTCCCATAATATAATCTTCTTGTGAATATACACCTTTTTTTTCAGATACTTTTGTTTCACTTACATAGATTATATAAAGCTCCATTATTGCTTTCTCATAAGTTTCTTTTGTATTGTTGGCTAATAGCCTGTGGAATTCGTTCATATCTATCATTTAATCACTCCTATTAATTTATTTTTTACTTTTGTTGGCAAACTATCAAAGTTCTCTTTCGTTTTGTGGCTTCGATAAAGCTCAACAAATCTTTCTTCTATTTTTTCGTAATCTTTTTCGCAAGTTTTGTTCAATTTTAATCCCCCGAGCATTTGGTAAACCTTGTTAGCCGTTTCATCTTTTACTTCTTTTCTGTTAAAAAAATCCAAAAGATACTTCTTAATTTCTAAACTAGAATCAGACAGGTTTTTAACCACATCACAAACTTGTGGCTTCCATTCGCTTGATTGTGTATGTACTGAAAATGCCCTGATACAGTCTTCCATTTGATATGTTCTCAAAGCTAACCAAAAAAATCCTTTTTGTGTGTTATTGAGTAATTTCTGTTTAGGATATGCTTTATCTACTAACTCGATAAAAGCCTTAAATTCTTGTTCTGTCATTATTCCTTGTTCCTTAGTTATTTATAACTTATTTATTAATAACTATAGTTAATTATAAATATATATGTTTATTTATATATAATTATACATACATAGTTATCTATAATTATTAGAAAGTCAATATAAAAATTATTCAAATATTCCTTGCATTGTATAAATCTTTGTATTATTGTGGTATTTGAAACAAGGAGAAAACAATGAAATTTGATAAAGAAACGAAAGTTTTTATGGAAACCTACGATTTAGACGAAAATCTATTTTGGGATTGTCATGGAAGCCCTATCCTTTTGCATAGAGGTTGGCTAAAAGTAGCCAATAAATTAGGCATTGCAGATTACGAACTTACCGAGATAGAATTTAATAGCCAAGCAGGAATTTGTGTTATCAAATGCTCTGCTACGTTAGACGGAATTACTCATACAGACTACGGGGAATCTTCCCCAAAAAACAATACCAATGCTTATATTTGGGCAATGGCTATCAAAAGAGCAAAAGACAGAGTTATTAGGGAATTTACAAATGTGAGTGGTGTAGTTTATTCTGACGCAGATTTAGTAAAAGGAAAAGACGGAAAACTGCAAATGGCAGATAAAGTCGATGCTTTTGAAAGAACAACAGATGAACAAGTAGCCGAAGCTATTGCAGAAGTCAAAAACATAAAAAACAAAAAGGTTATAAAAGATGAAAAATCTAAATCTAAGAAGCAGTAATTTTATAAATTATATTTTTGGAAAATATGTTTCTCGGGAAGAACAGTTAGCACTTGATTTAGAGGGAAAAGAAAGAGAAATCGAGGGAGATTGGCAAAAATACATAATGAATTATGGGAATCTTCACGAAAAGCATGGAATTGCAGAATGGGTTGTATGGGCAGAAGAAATGCCAAACTATATACTCGATAAACAAAAGTCGTTTTCCGTCCCAAATTGGCTCGATTTAGACCAAGAAGAAACAATTAGTCTAAGTAGCACTCCTGACGGGATAAAATCAGATTTTAGCTGTATTCTTGAAGTCAAATGCAGTATGGGTGGCAAGTCATGTTATAAAGATTTACCAAAAGATAAGCTTCCTCAAATATACGGGCAACAAATGGTGTTGAATAGTTGGTTAGAAAGCCAAAAAAACAAAGAAAGAGTAGAAAAAACTCATTTAATTAATTGGACACCGAATCACACTAAAATTTGGGAATGTAAAAGAAACGAAGAATTTGAAAATTATCTTAAAAAATATTTAGAAATATATTCATGGGCATTACTGAATGAAAAAGATGATGAATTAAAAAAACCAATAGAACAATTTAAAGGAGAAATAGAAAAAAGTATTAGCTTAATATATGAAGCTAAAGTATGTGTTTAAAAATAAAGTGTTAACACAGAGAAGGGATTGATGTCGTTAGTTGGGACAGTTATACCTCGAAAGAGATGTAGAATACTATTAACAATGGCTCTTGCGTATAGATGAAACCATTGGGCATTAATAGGGATAGATAGGTAATAGCATACAAATTAATTGTATTGGTCAGTATGCAGACACTTTACAAACCTATCTATCCTTAATGAATTGCCTAGTGAAATAGACAAAAGGAATTGTAAACAATGGAAAACGGCTAGGTAATGGGATAGATAGGGAGCAATGGTGTAGGTATACCGACTGCGACTAAGGATATGCAAACAGAAGCAGACCAAGCATACACCTATCTATCCTTAATGAATTATACATAACATGGGAGTACGCAAGTGTTATGTATGGGTGGGTGTAATCTAGAATATGCACTCACCTTAATGAATTGCTCATGGGGATATAATGGACATGAGTATGGGATAGGTAGGCATAGATGGTTGGTGATTCTTAGTCCTTGAAAGCCAACATAAAGACTACCAAGATGACTATGTATGGAGCAAAACTAGTCTATCTATCTCTTAATAAATTAACAAGGAGATATAGGAGGATAACAAATGAGTGAAAAAATAACATATCATGAATATGGAGATATCAAAACCGAAAACATCAACGAATACGGGGACATTATAAGGCTTGACAAGAATATAAAAGTTTGTCAATATTTAAGTATTGAACAAACAAGGAGAAGCCAATGGCTAAAAAAGACAGAATAATTAACGGGTGGAACGTGTCTAAACCCGAAACAAAAATAGAGAAAGTGTTAGCACATCTCATGGAAAAAGAAACTATTACATCATGGGAAGCTATAACAAAATACAAAGCAACAAGACTATCATCAATAATTTTTAATTTAAGAGTACATTTCAATATAAAATCCGTTGAAACTCGGGTAGGAAAATCACATTTTGCTACATACGTTTATAAAGGTAAGAAAAAATGAATGAAAAATATATATATGAAGTAAGCGAATCATCTGTTGATGTTAGGTCATGGACTATTGAAAGTGATAAACAGCTAACAGAAGAAGAAGTTTCAGACATCTATCAAGACTCACGGATAGAAGATGTGAGTAAGGAATATCAATATTCAAAAGGTATTACGATTACTTATGACGGAACAGAGTACGGAGATGACGCACAACCATTGCTTGAGGGAGATTTTAAAGATGAGTAAATTAAAAACTAACGCATGGAATGATAAGCCGAGAGAGTATTGGGTTTCATGGGACTATGATTTACCAAATACAGATTTAGCAGATTTATTGTTATCAGAAATAAACGAGTTAGTAAAAAAACATGGCATAAGCATAGGCTATGTTTATGTTGAAGATGAAGAAAATGGGAATAATTATAGAATAGAATTAACAACAGGGAAAGCTAATGAGTAAAGGCGACAGAGTAAGAAAATTCAACAAAGAGAAGTTTAACACTAATTACGACAACATATTTAAAAAAGATGTGTTAACACAAAAAAAACCAATTACACGGGAAGAAGAAGAAAAGATGATGAGAGAATTTTACGCAGAAATGAAAGAACAAAAAATTGTTGAATTGTCTGAAATTGTATATACAACAGTAGTAGATAATTTAGTCAGAATAGATAGAGAGTTAGAAGAATCTTTTTATAAAAGAAACGAGGAGTCTAAGGTCATGGAAAACACTTACAGAGGGAACTCTTTATACAATGACATAGAGTATGAGATTAGAGAATCGGGGATAATCACGGAGTAAGTATGAGTCAATTAAATAAGATAGAGGGGTATTGTTTGAGAGTTATAAAAGAATCGAAAGAATTTTTTAGCAACCCAGCAAATGATGATTTTATAGATGTAAATACACATCACGAAAGACAACAAATGGCAGAAAACATATTAAACATAATACAGGAGAACAAAAAATGACGGATAAACCAATATTTGAAAATCTATTTATTAACGATAAATACCAAAAAGAAATGGAAGAATTGTTTGATAAAGCAAAAGATTTGTATATGAACGAGGGCAAAGCTTTCCCCTTGTTTCAAAACAATAATTTTTTGTCTAGCCAAGACGCAGAGCCACAATCCATATCTATTTGGTTAAACGAAAAAGACGGCAAGAGATTTGTGACGTACAAAAAAGAGAAAAGAAAAGTATTCTCTAAAGAAAACAAGCCAAAACAAGAGAACAAAGAAGACAATGAATATGCAAGGGTAAAGAATGGGGACGATGATTTACCATTCTAGATATTAATGTTAACACATGGAGAATTAAACATGACCTATTGGACAGAATACTATAAAAAAAATGCTGAAAAAATAAAAGAAAGACAAAAAAACAGATACGAAAATCTCTCTCAGGAACAAAAAAAAGAATTATTAGAAAAAGGTAAGCTAAAAAGAAAAACAGAAGCCAAAGAAGAAAGAGAGGTAAGACTATCTAAGCAAAAAGAAAGATATTTAAAAAACAGGGACGCAAGACTTGAATATCAGAAAAGGTATAATCAAGATAAAAAAAATTATACTAAACAATTAGAAGAAAAACTAAAGTCTTTAGAAAATAGAAGTTAACACAAAAATAATAAATGCTTAACTGCCATTGACAATAACAACAATATTGACTAATATTTAATTATGACTAATAATTATTTAAAAGATTGGAGAAAATCTAGGAATAAAAAATATTACAAGAGATGTTTAGAACAGGCTAAAGATTTTGATATGTATCATAAATTCATATCATGTTTTAAAAAAGCAAAAGATAAAGGACTTGATATCGAACCCTCTTGTGATTACGCATTGGCTATGTGTCGCTTACCTAAACCAAAAGGCAAATGTTGTGCCTGTCGTACTGAATGCAAATTCAAAGGAATGAACCATTATGGTAGAGGTTATGACCAAGACGGGAACGATATTGATGAGCTTTTAGCATGGTACTTGCAAATTTAAACAAATAAATAACAGGAAACATAATGAAAAAATATACAAAAGACGAAATAATTGAAGAAGTGACAAGCACTATGATTTATTTTTTTGAAAACAATGGTTGGGAAAAATATAATAAAACAGAAGAATCGGGTAAAATTGTCGTAGATTGTATGATGAATGTCGTGCTAGAGAGTATACACCATTGCATAGTGATGTCAGCTAAAAGTCGGAAATACTCGGAAGAAGAATGTTTTATGATTTTAGAACAGCTTATGCAAGATATCGTTAGCGAGTGGATAGAGGTTGAAAGAGAAGTTTTAGATATAGAGAAAAAGAAAAAAATTGTAGTAAAGAATAATACTAGAACAAAACATTAGCATTTAAAATTATTGTGTTAACACATTAAAAATAAAGATATAAAAAGTTTGATGTTATACTATAACAATGCTATACTAATTTATATTAATTGAAACAAGGAGAAACTTATGGAAATATTTAAAAAACAAGAAACAGAACCAAAGAGAACATTAAGATATGGCATCGTCTATACATCAGAGTACAGCACAAACAGTATGTACACTCATGCGTCAGAAACATGGGAAGATGAAGACAAAGTAATAGACTTAAAAAATGCTCTACAAAAAATGTCGCCAAAAAGAAATTATCAAGTAGTAGTCTTTATGGAAGAAGAACATTTAGAAGCCGTAGAATGAAACTACATACAGACAGAGATATAATGACTATGGCTTCAGAAAAAGAGGTATCAGAGGGAAACAATTACTCTGATACCGAGATTAGAGCCAATGAAATACAAAAGAAGTGTACTAAGATAGGCATAAAAGGTCTTAGATTGCTTCATAGTCACTACTTAGACAACGTAAATAACACCAATTTATGTACTCTTGCTGATTGCATATGGCTTATGGCGATAAAGCAAGAGATAGCAAGAATAAAAGCAAAGTATGGGACAGGTTGTCCCGAGAAAATAAATGAGATGAAAGAATCAGAAAAATGATTTATTTTTTTTGTGTTAACACTTTTATTAAAAACAACAAAAAAGGCAAGTCGTTAAACTTGCCTTTATGTTATAACTATATAACTGCTTCTTCCTGTAATTCAGGGAAAGAAACATTTTTACCCTCTATTCTTTCTTTTAAATAAGTAGAATGTTTTATATCGTTATATATTTCACGTTGCATTTCTTCAACGTGTGGGAGTAAAGGTTTCAAATCTACTCTCTTAATGATTTTTGTTAACTCGCCATTTTCGTCTGAACAAGTTTTTAAAACTCTATCTTGGCTTGTTTGCAATTCCTTAATTAACAATCGCAAAGCCGTCAAGGTTAAAAACCTTTCGTCAAGCTCAGAATCTTCACTGAGTCTTGGGTTATCAACAGTAATCATCTCAATCAAGTCTGCCATAATCTCATCTCTTGATAAACATAATGTCTTACTTGATATATTTTTTGTTGCGTCTTTTAACATTTTTCATATCCTAGTGTGTTAACACACTCATTTTAATTGTGTAGTCAAATCACTTAACTACTACAGATATGATAAGTAATTATTGCAATAACGTCAACATTTATTATGATTTATTTTTATTGTGTTAACATTTTAGACAGCTAATATATTACACCATTGTAAGTTATTGATTTTTATAGATATTTTGCCCTTGATTTTGCCCTCAAAATAATCTTCATGAGTAATACATCATCAATATTTATTTTAAAGGCATTATGAAGCTGTCAAAGAGCCGATTTTTTCAGCTAATCAATTCTCGCCCTCTGTTTTGCCGTTTCTTCCTCTCCGTCAAGCTCATCTTCTATTACTACCCTATCATCAAAACCAAGAGGAATTAAATAGTCTTTCGGGAATACCCAGAGATGATATTGGTTAGCCGTATCTACTAGTCTTTTTTCATTTGGATATAATTGTATCGCTTCCGAATCTTCTCCACATATTTGATTTTTTATATCTTGCAAATCTCTCCAATCCTGTATGGCTTCCCTGTCATGCCTTTTTATGCTTAAATATCTAATTCTTCCCTTGAATTCTTCGTAAGAATATTTCATATCATCTACCATTTTTTCATTATAATATATTACTTGGTATATATCGTTAACGTATAATTTAGCATTTTCAAATTCTCTATATAATTTTTTTGCCGTATTCCAAGTCATGCTAGGAGCATTTTTACCCGTAGTGGGGTTAATTTTTTTTCTGCATTTTTCATAGTCATCAATAATTTTTTGAATACGTTGTTTTACGTTTCTCCCGTGATGATTTGTTGTTGTTAATTCTAGTTTTTTCATTTTCTCCCTCTTGGGCTTCCATGCCCGTTAAATGATTCCTTTATTTTTTAATTGTTAACACTTGATTTTTAATTCAAGTCTTTTAGTTGATATATACCCTCTTTGATTTTGTACGATGTGATTTTTTTATCTTCTCCTAGAAAAGCATTTCTATGCTTACCTGTTGTTAAAGAGTAATCCCATGTTTTATTATCGAGAAAAGTTTTCCCGTCATAGAACTTAATAGCTATTAATGAATCGTAGCTATAAAGACGTAAACAATCATCATCCGATAATACAAAATAATTACTACCTCTTTCAGATACTTTTAAATTTTCAATATTCATATATTTACCTTTTATTTAATTAGTATGATTGAATCACTCAATCATTAATATAATTCTACAATTAATTAGTTAGAATTTAAACTTTTATTTTATAATAATAATGATTTATTTTTTTAGTGTTAACATAAAATTTTTAAACATATTACTTGCTCTTGATATTGTTCTTGCTCATGTGATTAAATTTTTAGTGTTAACATTTCAATTTTAAACACGGCATAGATTAAAATAATAGTAAATAGTAAAACGTAAAATATAAATAAAATAAAAGTTGACTTTCTAAAATATTACTAAATAAAAATCCTCTGTAAGTCATTGATTTTACGTGGCTCGAAATCATGCCCATTTTGACGTTTTTACAATGTCCCGTGTATGATTATACCTTAAAGGTTGTTATCTTCTGTAAGCTCCTTATCGGCTCATTTTTGACGTTTTACAAAAGTCAAGCATTATTTAATTTAATTTCAATATTTAAATTATTCAATACTATATATATATAGTATAAACCCGTATTCAAATAAAAATAGTTAACATTTTCTTTTTAAATATGTTGATTAAAGCGTCCAATTTGATATAATTTAAATATGGATAAAGTGATTTTATTCAGTAAATAAATGTTTCACGTGAAACAGGAAGAAAAAAAAATGAAAACATTAAACAAAAAACATCTAAAAACTATCAATGACCTTATTTTTACAATAAGAACTAATAATGATTGTAGAAATAATATTGATAATAAAGATGTACAGACAGATGAAGAAAAAACATTTTCTACCTATCTTTTTTGGGATACAAGGTTAGTAAGTGTGGAGCTATATGAAAATTATGGTATCGCTTTACTTAACAAGTGTACATTAGAAAATGTTATAGCAGAAAAAGAAGCAATCATTTCTCGTCATGACAGAGCATACATTAGGTGGCAGGAAGCAAAACAAAAAGTCGCATAAGGCAACAATAAACCGAGAGGAGAAATAAATCTCCTCTCATAACAGGAGAAGACAAAATGAAAACGGCAACAAGAAAAAAAACAGAAAGAAAAAGCGATTATAAAAATTATGCTCCTTTTAACAATCCGTCTAATAAGCCGAGAGTTAAAGGGTTAAACATAATTCAATCAATCGCAGGAGAAAATGACAAGTTCAAAAAATTTCTTAATAAGAGAATTGATATGAATCTTGTTAATGATTTTCTTGCACATTTAGAAGAAGACGGCAAATATAATCTTGCTAAATTCTTCGGACAGTTCGGGGATAAATTTTATATTAATAAAGATTATCCTCAACATAGAAAAGATGATATTTTAATTACTAAATACGTTAGAAAATATCATAATATAGAAAACAACAAAGAAAGAGAAATATCAAAATCTAAAGTGAAAGAATCTGAACATATTATTAGACAAAAAATAATAGATAAGATTCTCCCAATGATAGCAAAAACATTTTTAGATAAATCAACAGATACTTTTAATCCGTCTGATATAAATGTTTCTTTATCTCATATATCAAGCAGAGGAAAATCAAAAGTTCTCGGAAATTGTTATACTAAATCATGCGACAGGCAAAACAAAAAAATGACGCAGATACATATAAATATTGATACTCTTTATCATGATGAAGAAAAGAAAAAACTTAAATGGTCAGTAAAAAACTTTTATGATTTTTTAGAAGTTCTTATTCATGAGTTAGTTCATGCGACAGATAATTGCAAAAGCTCACACGGAAAAGAGTTCAAGAGAATTGCGAAAGCCGTTGGTCTTGATGGTATTGGTGGTAAGTCGGGTAAAGATTTTACTAGCACAAAACCAAATGACGAGTTTGATATCATGTTTAAAGATGTTATCAAAGAGGGCAAGAAATGGTTATTCACTGAATGGAATTGGGAAAGCAAGAAAAGAATTTGTAAAACAAAAACCTACAAATGCGAAACTTGTGGAAGCAGATTCTCAGTGACTAATCAAAACGCAAAGCATACAAATGTTAAATGGGAATGTAATCACGCAGGGACAGATTACGAAAATGAAGACTCTACTGAAATGGTTGAAACAACAAAACCACAAAAACCATTAGAGCCTAATCCGTTTAACAAATAATACATAACGGAAAACTAAAGAGCATTATTAATTTAATGCTCTTTTTTTTTGTTTTAAATTTAACGTGTTAACATTTAATATTTAAATACGTATCAAGTTTTCATTGTAGTGGTCTAATAAAAAGATAAAGATTCATAAGTCGCAGAAAACCTTTTATTACTTATTCTTTAGACAGATATAACTATAAAACATTAATGAATTATAATTAGATTGTTAACACGTAAGATTTAAATACGTAGTGAATGAATAGTTTATAGCCACGCACTTTACCTTGAAATAAATCTTGCAGAATAAAAAAACAATTAAACAATAACCAAAAATTATTCCATGATTACAATTCCTAGATATCAATTACACCCTCACCCCCTCTAATACATAAACACAAACACCTTCGTTCACTTCACGCTATGGTGGGAAATATAAGACCATAAGCATCTACTAATATTGTTATAAAAAAACTTGATATGATGCAAAAAAAAGTGTTATATTTAGAAGTGGATTAGTGTGCATAAAATATGAGCCAAGAGAAAATACAAGAAATAATCACCACGCTAAAGAAACGGCACGAAGAAAACAGGCTTAATTACTATAAACCTTATAAATTTCAAAAGAGTTTCCACGAAGCTGGAGCAGAAGCTAATCAAAGATTGCTTATGGCAGCGAATAGGGTAGGTAAGAGTTATGTGGGTGCTATGGAAATGGCAATACATTTGACGGGATTATACCCTGATTGGTGGGTAGGAAAAAAATTTTTAAAGCCCATTCGGGCTTGGGTTTGTGGTGCGTCCAATGAAACCACAAGAGATATCTGCCAAAGCGAGTTATTTGGGCAACCTGATAATCCTAGAGATAAGGGTAAAGGTAGCATACCAAAGCACTTAATTGGCGAAACGACTAGAAAACCCGGTGTACCAAACGCACATTCCTCCGTATTGGTTAAACATTCATCGGGTGGTTGGTCAAGAGTAGCCTTTAAAGCCTATGAAATGGGTGCTGAAAAATTTATGGGGGAGTCTATAGATTTGGTGTGGTTAGACGAAGAACCAGCACAGGATATCTATTCACAATGTATTACTCGTACCCTAGACAGACAAGGGCAGGTTTACATGACATTTACCCCTGAATCAGGCATGACAGAGGTAGTACAGAATTTTACAACAGAATTAAGACCCAAACAGGCTTTAATATCGGCAGGTTGGGAAGACGCTAGTCATCTAACAGAAGACATGAAAGAACAGATTTTGGCAGCATTACCTCCACATGAGAGAGAAATGAGGTCTAAAGGGATTCCAACAATAGGTAGTGGACTCGTTTTCCCTATCCTAGAGGAGAGTCTAGCTTGTGAACCCTTCACTATACCAGAGCATTTCGCTAGAATCGCAGGACTAGACTTTGGTTATGACCACCCTACAGCAGTAGCTTGGTTGGCTTGGGACAGAGACGAGGATATTGTCTACGTTTATGACTGTTATAGCATGAGTAAACAAATACCTAGTTATCACGCAAGTCATATAAACGAAAGAGAGGGGAGTCATTATATCCCAATAGTATGGCCACATGACGGATATCAACATGATAAAGGCTCGGGCAAGACACTAGCAGAGCAATATAGGGAAGCTAGAGTCAATATGATGCCTTTTCATTTTGAAAATCCACCTGCATTGGGAGAAAATAAGGGAGGAAACTCGGTAGAACCCGGATTAATGGAAATGTTGAATCGAATGGAAACAGGAAGATTTAAGGTTTTTAATACTCTATACGATTGGTTTGGAGAGTTTCGTATGTATCATCGTAAAGATGGTAAATTAGTAAAATTAAAAGACGATTTAATGTCGGCTACTAGATATGCAACTATGAGCCTAAGACACGCAGACACAGAAACATCAAAATGGCACACAAAAGGCAGGTTAGGGCCTGATATATCAATAGTTTAAAGGAAAATAATGGTAAAAAAATACAAAAAAATGACCGAAGACGAATTAATTGCTAAATTATCGTCAGAAATAGACTCATCTACTGGACATATGAGCAGCGAACTCTCACACCAACGAGAAGAAGCTATGAAATACTATCTAGGAGAGCCTTTTGGCAACGAAATTGATGGTAGGTCAGAAATAGTAACAACCGATGTAAGAGATACTATTGAATACATTATGCCTAGTCTTATGCGTATATTTACAACGCATAACAATATAGCTGAATTTGAGCCACAAGGCCCTGAAGACATAGAAATGGCTAAACAGGCTACTGACTATGTTAATTATGTCTTTAACAAGCAAAATAACGGCTTTAAGGTCTTATATGACGCTTTTAAAGACGCATTAATAAGCAAAACAGGAATAGTTAAGCATTATTGGGAAGAAAACAAAAAAATAACAACAGAAAACTACGAAAATCTTACAGATATTGAATATCAGTCTATTTTAGCTAATGATGAGCTAGAAGTCTTAGAACATACAGAGACTCAAATAGAAAAACAACAAGTAGATGATTTTGGCAACTTAATTAGCCCTGCTGTAGTACAACATGACGTTAAAGTTAAATGTACTAAAAATTATGGACAAGTTAAGGTAGTTTCTGTACCTCCTGAAGAATTTTTAGTATCAAGACGAGCAGTAGATTTAGAATCTGCTACTTTTGTCTGTCATAGAGTTAAAAAAACAGTATCTGATTTGATTTCTGAGGGTTATGACAAGAACCTTGTAGATAATTTGCCTACTTATTCTCAGTCACAAGGAGAATGGGACGAAGAAAGATTGGCTAGATTTAGCTATGATGATGAAAGTATGCCTTCAGATGAGGGAACAGGTGCAACGAGAGCCGTTTGGATAGAAGAATGTTATATGCACATTGATTATAACGGAGACGGCATAGCAGAATTAAGAAAAATTACAAAAGGTGGCAATGTAATACTAGATAATGAAGAAATAGACATGATTCCGTTTTCTACTATTTGCCCGTTGCCGATTCCTCATAAATTTTACGGAATGAGTATTGCAGACACAGTTTCTGACATACAGTTGATAAAATCTACAATAATGCGTAATCTTTTAGACAATATGTATCTAACTAATAACGCAAGATATGCAGTATTAGCAGGACAAGTAGAATTAGATGACTTATTAACATCTAGACCGGGTGGAATTGTTAGAATGAGGTCTCCTAACGCTGTTACACCACTTCCCACACCACAAATACAACCATATGCCTTTCAAATGGTGCAATATCTAGACGGAATTAGAGAAGAAAGGTCAGGTGTATCTAAAATGTCGCAAGGATTAAACCCTGATGTGCTTACATCTCATGTAACGTCAGGAGCTATATCAGCAGCAACAGAGTCTGCTATGCAAAGAGTAGAGTTAATAGCTCGTATGTTTGCTGAAACAGGCATAAAAGATGTGTTTAGAAGCATTTATAACCTAGTACAAAAATACGAAGATAGAAAAAAAATTGTTTACCTTAACAACAAGTTTGTGCCTTTAGACGTTTCTCGTTGGAAAGAAAAACTTAATTGTACTGTAAATGTAGGCATTGGTAGTGGAAATCATCAATCTAAAATGCAAACAACTTCTGCAATTATGAATATTTTACAAAAATTAATAGAAAATGGTGGAATGGGGACTATGGTAACTACAGAAAACATTTATAATACTATTTCTGAGTTTATACAGCAGTCAGGTTATTCTAATCCTGACCAATTTATAACTAATCCAGCAAATATGCCACCACCACCTCCTCCTCAACCGAGTATTGACGAAAAAATAGCTACTCAAAAAGCACAAATTGAGGTTCAGAAACTACAAATAGACACAACAATGGCTCAAGCTAAACTTAAACTAGAAAAAGATATGGCAACAGTAGAACTTGCAATAAAACAACAAGAGTTAGAACTAAAAAAACAACAAATGGAAATAAACAAAGCAGAACTTGCTTTAGAAGCTACACAAGGAAGACCGGTAGGAATAGGCCCACAATAATGAACAGATTTAAACAAAGAGTAAACAGTAAAGCAGAGTACAACAGATTATTTAGCAATATGGTTAGAAAATTAAGGAGTCAAGGGTTGTCTCAGAACGATGCAGTTGCAAAAGCATTTACTACATTAGGTAAAAAAGCAACTGGCAGACGAGCATGAAAGATTTAAACGAATTAAATATAGAAATAGAGTTAATCAAGAAAGATATTAATGATATAAAAAACAATCACTTACAGCATATTGAGAGAGATATGAGAGATGTAAAGATTGAAGTTTTTAGATTTAAATATGTTATCTGGGGAGCTTTAGTTATATTTATATTAATGACAGATAAATTTACAGAACTAATGAGGTTATTATAATGTACGGATATAAAAAACCAAAGAAAGGCAAAAAGAAAGGAAAGGGCAAATGTTAACTAAAAGACAAAAAGCTACTCTTGCAAAACATAAAGTTCATCATACTGCAAAGCATATGGCTTTTATGCGTAAGGAAATGAATAAAGGTAAAACATTTACACAAGCACATAAATTAGCAATGAAAAAGGTAGGAAAATGAGTCTATACAGAAATATAAACAAAAGAAAAAAGGCAGGAACAAGTAGAAGTAAAAAAAATTCTACAATATCAGCTAAAGCATATGCAAATATGAAAGCTGGGTTTCCTAAAAAGAAAAAAAAGAAAACAAAAAAGAAAAAATAATTGAGTAAATTAACTGAAAAATCAGAACTTACAAACACAGAATTACAACAACTTATGTTGAAATATCGCATTTCAGTAAATGAGTTACACTTGAAGACATCTATTCCTAAGAATGATATTCATGGGTATCTCGCTGGGAGAAAAACTATAACCACTTATATAGTGGATAGAATCAACCAAATAGGAGCAGAAAATGGTAGATAAAGACAAGCAAATACAGGAAGGGCAAAGAGCAAAAGAACTTTTAGAAAATCCAATGGTATCTAACGCACTCAATAACATATTGAATGACGGATATCAAAGTTGGATTTCCACAGAAGCTTCAGATAGTAAAGCGAGAGAAACGCTTTATCATCAACAAATTGCAGCTTTAAAATTTAAACAAGTTTTGATTAACACTATTGAAAACGGAGTTATATTAGAACAGGAAAATAAACAAGGAGTTAAATAATGGCTAAAGAAGATATACCTGTATTAGAAAGCAAAAATAAAGGAATTCCAGTAACTGATGTCAGGTCAGCACAGGAAGCAATGATGGCTCAATTACAGTCTCCAGCAACGGAACAACCTGTAGAGGAAGAATTGCAAGAAGAAGTCGAGGAAATGACTTCTGAACAGGACATGGAGTCCGAATCAGTTAAAACGGAAGAAGATGACCCTAACGAGTTGTCTCCTGAAGATTTGGTTGACGATGAACAGGAAGTAGAGGACGGGACACCTAACTTATACACTATCAAGGTAGATGGTGAAGATAAACAGGTTACTCTTGAAGAATTACAGAATGGTTATAGTAGACAAGCTGATTACACAAGAAAAAGTCAAGTATTGGCAGAGCAACGCAAAAAAGCTGACGATGAATTAGCTGCGACTCAACAGGAAAGACAGCGTTACTTATCACAACTTGAACAATTTAACAGTCAAGCAGATACTAAATTAAAAGAATTTGCAAATACAGATTGGAATAAACTCAAGGAAGATGACCCTATGGAGTACATGGCAAAGCGAGATACTTTCCGAGAACTTCAAGAAAATAGGAGACTTTTAAAAGAAGAACAAGAACAAGTAGTACAAAAACAACAACAAGAGCAATTAAGACAATTTGAAGAAGCTAAAAAAGTTAATTATGATGATTTAATTCAAAGATTGCCTGAATGGGGAGACCCTGAGAAAGGTAGTCAAGTAAAACAAGCTGTTAAAAATTATGCAGTAACAAAAGGTTTTACTGAACAAGAATTAAATACTTTAATAGACGCTAGAAGTGTAGAGGTTTTACACAAAGCTATGCTTTATGAAAATTTATTAAAAGCTAAAATTTCTAAAAAGAAAACTAAAGTTGTTCCAAAAGTACAAAAACCGGGTTCAGGTACTTCTAAGTCTGAAGTTGCAAGTGATAAAGTTAAGGCACTAAGAGCAAGAGCAAAGAGAACAGGGAACGTCAAAGACGCTGCAAAGCTTCTTGAATCTTTTTTCTCATAACTCTTGATATACTAACTTTTACCATAGGTGTAATAAAATGGGACAATTAACAAACACATTTGAAACATATGATGTAACGGGTAATAGAGAAGATTTAGCAAATATAATCTACAATATTACTCCTACAGATACTCCGTTCATGTCAGCAATCGGAACTGGCACAGCTACGTTTACTAAACATGAATGGCAAACAGACTCGTTGGCAGCAGCAGCAGCTAACGCACAAGCAGAAGGCGAAGACTCACCAAGTGCTGCAATGTCAGCTACTTCAAGAGTATTAAACTATACTCAAATTTCTTACAAACCAGTCATGGTTTCAGGAACACAAGAAGCAGTTGTTCATGCAGGTGTTAACTCTGAGTTAGCATACCAAGTAGCAAAAGCTGGTAAAGAGCTTAAACGTGATATGGAACTTGCTATGACTGGCAAAGTTGCAGCAGGTGCAGGTTCAGGTAACGCAGCTTCAGCTCGTACTTCAAGAGGTTTTGAATCTTGGTGTACTAGCAATGGTTCACACGGAACAGGTGGCTCTACTAACGGTTCAGGTGTAGTTACAGATGGAACTCAGAGAGTTTTAACTGAAGCACTACTTAAAGGACAGCTTAAAGCTTGTTATGACGCTGGTGGAAATCCAGATATGCTGATTGTTGGCTCTTTCAACAAACAAAAAGTATCAGGTTTTACTGGTAACTCAACAAGAATGGACATGGCAGAAGATAGAAACCTAGTGGCTACTATTGATGTTTATGTTTCTGACTTCGGTGAAGTTAGAGTAGTAGCTGATAGAGTTCTAAGAGGTAGTGGAAGAACTGCTTTAATTGCTGACACAGAAATGTGGTCTACAGCGTATTTAAGACCTTTCCAAACTATGGAACTAGCAAAAACTGGAGATGCAATGAAAAGACTACTCTTAACAGAATGGACTTTAGTTGCTAAAAATGAAGCAGCTAACTCGAAAGTTGCTGACTTAACAACTTCATAATTTAGTTATTATGTTAGGGGGAGTAGTTGCACTCCTTGTTTCACTCCCCCACTTTTAAAATTTAGATACATTTAATAATGACCTTGAAGAAGGTATCGCTTCGGAACGAGGGTTATTAATTTTGGAGAAATTTAATGAGAACATTAAATGATTATTTTGTAACAGCAGAGATAGAAGACATATCTACTGCATCAAGCACATTTGTAGCTGTACCTGATGGTGGGAATATTGTAAAAATTATTACTGCATTACAAGGAGCTATAAGTGGTGGAAACGCTGCAATTAGTTTTGAAATTGGTGGTACTGCCGTAACAGGTGGTGGCATTACAGTTGCACACTCAGGCTCAGCAGCAGGTGATGTTGATTCAGCAGAACCAACAGCACTTAACAGAGTCGAAGAAGATGGAACTATCGAAATGATTACAGATGGTGGCTCTACAGGTGCTAAAAAATTATTGGTAACATTCGTAATTAGGAGATAAAGATGGCAAATTGGCTAGGTGGTTACAGAGTTATAGCGAATCACACAAGAACGACAAGTGGAACTTCGGCACAAACATCAGCTTTTAATGCTAGTATTGAATATGTAAGAGTAACAACTACTGGCCCTGTATTTATTGAGTTTGGAGCAAATCCTACAGCAGTGGTTGCTACTTCAATATACATGGCAGGAGATGAATCTATCATCTTCAAAATAGATGGTGGCATGAAGATGGCAACTATACATGGTAGTGGAACACCTACTGTTTTTGTTCAGGAGCTTAGTGAATAATGAAAAGAAAACTTGACAGAAATCAGGTTTTTCATTTTCACGATGCTACTAACGAGTTTGCTATAGAGCATATAGAAGATATCAAACCCCTGATAGACTCTAATCAAAGATTACGAGATAATGACCATAGTAGTAAAGACGAATTTCGTTTATCTGCTAGGATACCATTAACTGTAGTTTACGAATGGAAGAATAAATATGGGGTTGATATTAATAATAAAAATCACATGGAAGCAGTAAAAAGGCTATTAAATAGTCCTGATTACAGGTATCTAAAAACAACAAATAGAGTAATATAATGGCAATATCAACATACGCAGAACTAAAAACAGCAATAGCTAGTTGGCTAGATAGAGAAGATTTAACAAATATAATTCCTGATTTTATTGCTTTAACAGAATCAAGACATAGACGTGATTTTAAAATAAGAAGAATGGAAACTAGAGTAACAGCTAGTACAATAGCTGACACAGAATATTACAGTTTACCTGATAATTATGTAGCTATGCGTAATATACAATTAAATACTGACCCTAAAACTTCTTTAGAATATTTAACTCCTGAAATAATGGACAGAGTTAAAGGTGGAAGCTCAACAGGAAAACCTAAAGCTTATTCTATTATTGGCAATAATTTTCAATTAAGACCGATACCCGATTCGGTTTATGAAATAGAAATGCTTTATTATAAATATTTTACTCCTCTTTCGGATTCTAACACTACAAACGATATGCTTACATATCACCCTGATTTGTATTTATACGGCTCTTTAGTTGAAGCAGAACCTTATTTGCAAAATGATAAAAGATTACAAACATGGGCAAGTTTATATGATAGGGCTAAAAAAGATTTAATAGATACAAACGAAAGAGATAGACATTCAGGAACAGCTCCAACAACTAGAATAGATTACGGGGCAGCTTAATGACAACGTGGGCGACTGTAAGCACAAGTAGCACTTCTTGGACAAATGTACCAGAAACAGCACAAGGTTATATAGAAACTGAAGACAATCTATTGTTAATAGCTACAGAAAATAACGAATTAATACAACAAGAAGACAAAACTGATATTGCACCGGGAAATTGGCAAGATGCACCAGCAATATCTACAACCACTTGGACAATACAATAAATGGCAACTAAAAAGATTTCAGATTTTACAGCAACTACTACGCCAACAAGTAGTGCAATATTTCCTATTGTTCAGTCTAGTTCTAACTTAAAAGTTACTTTAGCAAACATAGCAGCAAATATGCCTGAATTAACTGCAACGAGTATTACTTCATCGGGAACAATAACGGGTACTGGTGGTTTTGTTGGGAATTTAACAGGAAATGTAACGGGAACAGCATCTTCTGCAACTTTAGCTGCTAGTGCAACTGCTTTAGCTACAGGTCGTACAATAGGTATGACCGGTGATGTTACTTGGACATCAGCATCTTTTGATGGTTCAGGGAATGTAACAGGAACATCAGCTATTGGCACAGGCGTTATTGTAAACGCAGATGTTAATACAAGTGCAGCAATAGCTTTTTCTAAAATGGCAGATTTAACAGCATCAAGACTGTTAGTATCAGACGGTAGTGGCGATGTTAGTGTATCAGCAGTAACTTCTACAGAAGCAGGTTATTTAGATGGCGTAACATCAGCGATACAAACACAATTAGACGCAAAAGCATCATCAAGTTATGTACCTACTGCAATTACTGTTGCAGATGAATCCTCAGACACTACTTGTTTTCCCTTGTTTACAACGGCAGCGACTGGGGATTTAGGTCCAAAGACAGCATCAGGATTAACTTTTAACTCAAGCACAGATGTATTGTCAGGTACGTTTTCAGGAAATTTGACAGGCAATGTAACAGGTAATACTTCAGGAACATCAGGTTCAACCACAGGAAATGCAGCAACTGCAACAGCATTAGAAACTGCAAGAAATATTGGTGGTGTTAGTTTTAATGGTACAGCAAATATTGATTTGCCGGGTGTTAATGCCACAGGCACACAGAATACATCAGGACAAGCTGGTACAGTAGAAAGAACTAGAGGTAAAGACTACAAATCAGATTGGGGAAGTGCATCTTCTCCTATATCGTTTGAAGTTAAAGTAATTACCAAAACATCAGCACACCCCTATACAGGTGTGGGTTCTAGCAACGCATACACAATAGATGGAGTTGAGGGTGCTGTATTAAACTTTGATGGTGCAGATACAGGTAAAACTTATTACTATAGGTTTGACCAAGCTGACTCTAGTAACGCTAGTCATCCATTAAGATTTTATTTAAACGCAGCAAAAAGCACAGCTTATACAACTAATGTAACAACAAATGGTACACCCGGTAGTGCTGGTGCGTACACTCAAATACAAGTAGATGAGTACACTCCAAACCTATTGTACTATCAATGTAGCAGTCATGCTCATATGGGTAATTACATACATCATATTTCTAATATGCACAATAGTAATGGCGTGTTGTTTAAAATGCCAACATCAGATGGCTCTGCTGGACAATTAATGCAAACTGATGGTTCAGGTGTTTTATCTTTTACAGCAGCAGGTGGCACAAGCCCAACTGTTACAGGGGTAAGCCCTTCAACAATGGGGAATACTGCAACATCTTTAGCAATAACAGGAACAAATTTTGTAATTACACCTAATGTAGAATTTATTAATTCATCAGGCGTTATAACAACTCCAAATAGTATTACAAGAGATTCAGCTACACAGCTTACAGTCAATGTAACATTAGGCACAGATGGAACATATTTTATTAGAGTTGAGAATCCTGATGGTTTGGCAGCTCGTAGCTCATCAGCAATACTTACAGTATCAGACGCACCTACATGGTCTACGTCTGCTGGAAGTTTAGGCGAGGTTGCAGCAGGGGCATCAGTATCTTTAGATGTAGATGCTTCATCAGACTCAACAGTAGCGTTCAGTGAAACTACAAGTGTGCTAACCAGTAATACTGACACACCTGCAAGTACCATGAATTTGACACTTAACTCATCGACAGGTGCAATTACAGGCACAGCTCCTAACGCAACGAGTGATACAACATATAATTTTACCTTACGAGCAACAGATGCAGAATCGCAAACAGCAGACAGGGCATTTAGTATTACAGTAGCGGTAGGAATTAACAACTCAGGACAATTTAACTAATGGCAAATTCATACTTAACAAAAGATTTTGGTAGTGCGGGGAATAGAAAAACAATGACTTTTAGCTTTTGGGTTAAAAGAAATGTTATTGGCTATGGTGGAGATACTCAAGAACTATTTATAGGAGATGCACAAACAAGTTATCCATCACACTTTATTGATTTTGATAGTGCTAATAAATTAGATATTAGGAGTCAAGCTGGAATTGGTGGTGCAACACTTAGGTTTACATCAGTTAGAGAATTTATAGACACAACGGCTTGGTATCATGTTGTCGTAGCAATAGATACAACACAAGCGAGTGCTGGAGATAGGTGTAAAGCATGGGTAAATGGAGAACAAATAACAGCATGGGGTACATCAGACCAAACAAATGGATTTGGACAAAACAGCGATACTAATTTTAACTCAGGTGCAAGTACAGAATATATAGGTAAACATTATAATTTCCATTCTAATTTTAACTTAGCTCATTATCATTTTGTAGATGGCACAGCTTTAACACCATCAACTTTTGGTGAAACTGATAGCACTACTGGAATATGGAAACCAAAAACTAATCCATCGGTTACTTACGGCACACATGGGTTCTTTCTTAAATTTGAAAATGCTGGTGCATTAGGTACTGATTCATCAGGAAACTCCAAAACATGGACAGTTAATGGCAATCTCAAACAATCTATATCAACACCTAATAATAAATTTCCAAACTTAAACCCAAGAGGTACACATACCGATTATGATACTCCAGTTTATAATCTTAATGCTGGAACTACTGCTTTAATGACAACAGGTGTAAACAGAGTACAACCTATAGATATGTGTTTTCAAGGTGGTAAATGGTATTGGGAGTGTAAGATTGAAAAAGCAAATAACTCATCAACACTTGGTGTATATATGACTGACTTCTCATCTCCAAAAAGAATAGAACAATTTA
>Ga0208666_1000105_pt1 | contig 37234 bp, 46 predicted proteins | sample 5B_taG_FD_184078 | JGI IMG/M metagenome (GOLD analysis project Ga0208666, IMG submission 184078) | Marine viral communities from the Subarctic Pacific Ocean - 5B_ETSP_OMZ_AT15132_CsCl metaG (SPAdes) (version 2) | ecosystem: Environmental > Aquatic > Marine > Oceanic | place: Pacific Ocean...
TTATAAACTTTTAGCTCATTAGCCGTCGTATCAAAATACAAATCCCCAACATCTAATGATGCTGTCGGTGCAGAAGATGCAATCCTATATCGTTCACCAAAACTATTTACACCAGATAGATTTGATGCAACTGTATTTACATTCGCTATCGCACCACCTACATTGTTTACATTTGTAACTGCACCAGCAACTGCTGTAATGTTTGAGTTAGCACTAGCTACTGTGCTTATATTTGAATTTGCAGTAGCAACTGTGTTTATATTAGAAATAGCTCCAGCAACTGTATTTATATTTGTAAGACCACCAGCAGTTGTGTTTACATTTGCTATAGATCCAGCAACGAGCGACACGTTACTATCTTTAACAGTAATTGTGTTACCCATAGCATTTCCGTGAACGTAGCAGTAATATCGCAACCCGGTGCTAGGCGCAGTTGATGCCACCTCAATCTGAACTTTACGATCGCCGGAACTACGACCAGCGTTAAAGGTTGTTACGTTAACAAAGTTAGATTGCGTTGCTGACGATCCATTAAGAAAGTACGTAACCCCAGTTTCATATGCTGAACTACCATTCTTAAATACTAATGGATGTCCATCAACAGAACTATCATTCAAATTGAATATATACGTATTTCCTCTAAACATTTCGATTGCTGGATAATTAACACCATCGAGCAGAAATACATTTACTCCACCAACATTTGCTACTGTGACTGTGTATGTTTTTTCTAGTGAGTTCGCCAAGGACGTTACATCACTGGATATATTTGCAATTGTGGTAATATCTGATGATATTGGACCGAGTGATCCTATGTTAGACGCTTGACCTGATACATTTGACAGATGCGTTGCGTTTACTCCAGCAACAGTCGTCACGTCACTAGATATGCCAGCTACTGTTGTAATATGACCTTGCTCTGTGCTTGTTGGTTTTACATCTACCCAAGCAGATCCGTTATATACTTTGACACCACTAGATGTATTGAAGTACAAATCACCAGCGTCTAAGTTTGATGTCGGATCAGAACTCGCAGCCCCGTGGTATTGATTAGTAAATGTAGTTAATGTGTTAGCGGCAGATGTTGCTGAGTTTGCACTTGCCGTTGCCGAATTTGCTGCTGCCGTTGCACTTGTTGCGGCTGCGTTCTGACTTGTCGTTGCTGATGCTGCATCCACTATAAGAGTATACTTTGCACTGTTTGCATTTGTTGTGAGTGGTTGTGCACCAGAGCTTGTGTGCGCTTCATTTACTATAAATATATTATTAGTGCTTGTATCTTTAACCAAATCCCGGACAGCGTAAGCAGTACTTGTTGCCCAATTACCAGTAAATGTACCGAGCTCTTGCGTAATAGATAAATTACCAGAACTGTCGAAAGCAAATATCTTGTCAGCTCTATCTGTTGCCGATAACGTAAATGTTGACCCAGTAAGCGTATTACCAACTGACGCTTTGATAGATCTGTCTATCTGTTCTTGTAGTTGTTGTGTTATGAATGTTAATCTATCTAATGCGTTTTCATGGTCTGTACTGCTAAACGGATCATTCTCAATATAATCAGTGCCTTGAGTAAGCGTAAGTTTTCTGTTGATGATGACAGTAGTACCGTTAGCTGGTCTGTGATCTGTTGAACCGTCGTAGTGTGCGTCCCCACTATTGCCTGTATTGAATTTAAATAGAATATTACCACCACTGTCATTACCAGCATTTGTGACAATGTAATTGGTATTCAACGTTTGTACGGTTTCAGTACCCGCACTTGTTCGGACAATGACTTCTAAGTCGGCATCAGCAAATATCTTAAACGAGTAAGCAAATTGGTGTGTTGACCCATTAGCCGAAAAGCTGACCTTTGTTGTACTACTAGATACCGTCATCTCATGTTCCTCTTAAATGATTTCATTTCTGCTTTCTGCTCATCGTCATGCTTGTCTAGCTTGCGCTTGTACTTTCTACCGATTGAAGATCTTTTCAAAAATTCTTTCAGACCTTTGCGCCTGGCTTGCAGAACCTCTAAATCAAACATTGTTTCTATTTCTTGATACGCTAATTGACTACCTGTCTCTAAATACAGGTCTTTAAGCTTGTTATATTTTCTTATGTTGTTTGGCTTTCGATACCACTTCTTTAGTTCCTTAGTGGTTTCTGCACCGATAATCATGTGATATTCGTTACGTTCTTCTAATGTCAGAGGGACATCTGCATTAATTTCCATTGGCATTTTGCTTGGGCCATACTCAACGGCTACAAACAATTCGTCCATCTTATATGTAAACTCAACGTTTTTCTCACCGACCAACATCTTGTTAGGGCCACGATGACTAGAGTAAATAGGGCTAATCATATCAGGACCATATGCACCAGATAAAAATATAGGTTGTCCCCATATGTTACGTCGTGGTGGCAAGTCCTTAGATAATCCCGGTATCTGTGCTCTGATAGTGTCTAGAAATGTACGCACATCGCGCACAATTGGATCACCTTTTATACCTAATGGCACACCAAATACATCGAGATCTGGGAAACCAATACCAGTCTTTTTATACTGTGAAGCAAAACGCGGTACTAAACTACGTTGGAAACTTTCTAGCGTCATGCCACCGTAACGCTCTGGATCTTGCAACATATCAATTAGATTACTAAATCCAGACATAAACGTCTTATCAGTCATTTGGTTGCTAACCGCTATGGCTACACCTAAAGATAACTTTTGCCATTCGTCAATTGAAGATATATCAGATGGCATACCTGTTTCGGCAACATCTGCCGCCAAACCTAAAATACTAGAAAACGGCTCAGCACCCGCATAGCTGTAGTATTTATCTCCTATTCGTATTGAATACGGTTGCCAATTCACTCTTCTTAACGAGTCTTTATACTCAAAATCTTCTGGCCCACCCCCGGTTATTCTTCCTTGTGCTGCATACATAGCAACTAATCCAGCCGTCATTGATCCCATGCTTAACTTAGCTACGGCACTATCGGCGGCAGCTCTCTGTCCAGAAGACGCATCATCACGGTATCCTGTGCGTATGGTGTTTCTCAAATCAGCACTAAACAAACCTAGTGGTGAGCGTTCTTTAAAAGCATATTTGAATGCGTTATAGGGCGTTTTGAAGAACGGTACGAAAAAGCGTAAGTACGGTAGCTCTCTTAAATTCTGTAAATTCTTACCCGCTTTATCAACGTGTGATTGTAAGGTCACATAACGCGCATGGTCATCAGCTAATTCGATTGCTTCTTTTGGTGGGTTGTAAACGTAGTTTGCTACAAACTCGCCAAAGTTCTCTCCTTGTAAATTTCTTGTTTTTGCTTCTCTAAATGCTTGTTGGTACAACGACATACGTTGCCCTATTACCTTAAAATAGGTGTCTTCGAACTCTAAAGCTCTTGTTGGTATACGTCCTAGTGTTGCAATGTTGCCAGCCGTGTTGATTGCTGTAGACGATATATTACTCACCGTGCCCATAGTGAGCATTGAACCTAGAGAGTCTACGGCATTGCCCATCGTACCAAGCTCAAACGCTTCGGCACTGAATGCTTTTTCGTGCCTTTTGCCTTGTGTGTACTCAATCTTAGAACCAAATATCGGAGTCTCACCTGTTCTGTATACCGTTGCTGCCGCTTTCCATGCTTCCCCAAACGCCATAAAAGCACCGAAAAGCTCTGCATTGGCTTCTCCAAACTGCACACCACCCTTTTGATTGAATACATTTCTACGTACTGAGCCCGCAACTGCCGCACCATATGTTTCCGGCACATGGGCAAAGGTTGTTAGAAAAGCACCAGATACGTTTTTTATATGTGTTATAGGCGAACTGAGAAGCATATTGATCCATGCTTCATAGAATGCATCAACTGATTTACCCATGAGCCCACGTCGACCCCTGGCTAACTGCGCCTTTTGTTCAGGTGTTTCTGCTTGTCTGTAGAGAGTAGCCATTATTTTCATGTCTTCTAGGCCACCGTATTGATCTAGCAACGCTGTTATATCTTTATTTATTATGTCTTTCTGTGCGGCGTTTGTTTGCTTTACTGGGATTTTAAACTGTCCTAGTGCCCTAGCAATCTCTGTCTGTGATCCTTTTATTTGCAGTTGTACCTGACTAACAAGCTCAAACTGTTGTCGAAAAGCTAATGCATCGCGTTCGTTACCTGTTTCTGCTTTTATAGCTAACTCGTCTAACTTACTGATTTCATTAACTAATAGCTCTCTTGACGCAAGCATGGTTTCTGCAAGACCCATGCCCTCAAACTCTATGACCTGTCCCCTCTTACGTCCTAATATATTATTTATAAGAACCTGTGGTGATGTGCCGACGATATCGGCAAGGTCTTGTAAGGTTTCGTTAGTAATCTCACCACGTTTCGCTTCGTTTATTTTACCTTTATGTGTCTGCGATATTGCTTCTATGTTGGTGAGGATAGACTGCTCGTTAGGTAATTTATCATCGCCTTGTGACCCGGTAACTCTAAAATCTGTAAGTAATCCTTTTTTTGGCTCTACTTGTACTTTTCTATTATCAAGAAACTCTTGTGCTTTGGCATCGCGTTCGTCTTTGTCTTTGCTTTGCCCAATCATAATCTCAGACGGATTGACGTCTTTTTCTTTGACTGTCCGTATGGTTGCGCCTTTTTCTTTCTCTTCTACTAGAGGACGCAAGAATGGAGGAATAAATATATCCTCTACATCCATCGCTTCACGTTGGCCAGATTGGAGCTCTTTTGTAAACTTACGACTAGAAAACAAGTCTTTGCCAAAAAACGTGTTGCCTATAAAGTTTCCTAGCTTGCCACCAAATCGACCAAGGTTCAAAGATGCAAGTTGTGTAGGTTCTTCTTGCCCAGGTTGTTCTTTCAGTGGTTCAGTCAAACCACCGCTGAGCAAAGACGTACCCGCCTTGCTTTCGTTATCCGTTAATGCCATGTGAATTCCAATAAAAAAGGCAGCACAAATGGCTGCCGATTGTATGTAATACTATTCTATTTTCGCTACATTGAAAACAAATTAATTTTGATTTTCTTCTCCAGCCATCTGTGCACCAAGTATTGCAGAGCCACCTAATGCCATGCCACCTAGTTCAAATAACGGCATACCACGTTTTACACTTTCGCGCATTTCGTCTGTAATTGGTATCTTGAGTAGCTTCTTATCTTTAGTTTTGGTAGGGTTCTGCACTATTCTGCCACCTTGTAAAACGTTTCCATACCTATCTTCCACACTATTTGCATCAGTTAGAAAACCAATATCTTCTGCATTTACAAGCTCTAGCTTTGCTTTCTTATCAAGTTGTTTCACTACCTCTTTACCAGCTCTGACCGCACCATCTTTATAACGTCGCTCAAAAGGACCACGCATACGCTCACCCCATCTGGCAATCTGATCCTCTGGGCCAGTCATAATTATATATTTATGATCCTCATTAACAGCTCTGCGTACAAGTTGTTTTATAGTGAATTCCATAAAGTCTTGGTCTTTTTCAACAAATGGACCTCTTGGCACTGCGTCAATTTTTGCCTTTCTTTTTTCTATAAACTTTTGATCAGCTGGATTACGAAACTCAGCCACAATATCCAAAGCACTCTGATTCCCAACCATCGCATTTTGGTAATCTTGATCATATATAGTATTAAACATATCTTTCATTAGATTATAGCGTTGCATATTATCCAGACCTGAAATAATGCTTCTTGCAAAATAGTTTGCTCTTGAGTCATCCATTGCGTTGGCAAAATCAAACACAGGCTCACCAAGTGTAAATTCGTCTGGAAGTGGGATACCTAACTCACGTAGTAGATTTACATCATTAACTTTATTAAATACTTTCATAACTGAGTTTTCTAAAACTTTTTGAAACTGTTGATCATAATGGTCTACATAACTACCAATTCTATCTTTCGTTTCTTCGTCGTACTTACCACTATGCAACTCTTCTAAGAAATCATCATACGTAGCGTTAGGATCAAAAAACTTACTATCTCGACCCGCAACTGCAAAGAAATTACTTGGTGCTTTAGCCATTTCATCGTTTATCCTATTGATGAAAGATCCAGAAAAGTCTACTCCAGAAATATTTTCAAACGCACGGATTACAGACAAGCTGCCTTCAAGATTTGGCCCTTTACCTTTTGGACCTCTATTAACTATGAACTCTCTAAAATTTTCTGCAAAGGTTTCAAGTAATTGCTTGGTGTCTTGTGTCAGTTTGTTATTTTCTGACATTATATTTCTTTGCTTTATATCTGTCTGCTCTCTAAGACTTGTTTGTGCTTTCTCTGCTTGTTCCCTAAGATCAATCATATTATTAGCTCTTGCTAGGTTTTCTGGCGCAATCATGTTGTTACGCCCTTTCTGACCCCAATCCGTTTGTGCTTCGTGTGCATACATAAACTTATCGCCAGCCGGATCTACCCTGTCATCAATACGTGCATGACCTATCTGATTGATTTGTCCGTGGTGCGAGTAGTTTGCGCGTCCCAAACTACCTACTAATTGTGTAACTCTTTTACGCGAGTCACTAGAATCCATTAAGCGTTGCCCAGAATAAATTTCTAGTTCTTTGGCATTACGCTTACGTAATTCATTTTCTTTGAAATACAACTCGTTATGCTTTGCGTTTATAGTTTCTGCTGTAAGGTTATTTTCCGTTAGCCATTGTTGTTGTTCGCTTGGTGGCAAACTGCTGTACTCCTCCACTTTTAACATAAAGTCTTGTAACTCTTTATGTGCTGCTTCTTGCTCTTTGACCATATCTATAAATTTATTCTTTACAAACTCAAGATCTGGATCACCTTTGTAATTTTCAATCTGAAACACAAGCTCTCGATAGTTTGATCCTCCCGGTAACTTGTAGCGTTCCCACTTTGCACTACCACCATATTCTGCTGTATCCTGACCTGTTGCCGCATCGGCATCTTGTGCAACCAATCGCTCTTCCTCCGGCAGTTCTGGTATATACCCATAGTCCCTGGCGTGTTCTGTCGCTTGCACACTTACTTCTTCTAGCGTTGCAATTTGTCCGTCTACAAACTCTCCTTGTGGACCAGTTAAAGAATAGCCGTTATCACGATTTCCATACACTTGATAGCCAAGTGCGTGTGTACCCATCATGCTTACATAATCGCCACCAATATATTCATTCATTGCTTGGTCATCAAAAAACTCGTCTATAAATGACGAGATATCAATATTTCTACCAGTTGAATCGGTATAGAACATTTCCCCTTCTCGTAAAGCTTTTCGTGCTGCATTAAAATCATTTATATTAGTTTGATCTATACGGTCATTGGGCGTAAGCATATCAAGGGTAAATTCAATGTTTCTATCCATCAAGTCAGTATTGTTGAAACCAGTATAATACGCTGCATCACGAAACCCTATTTTGTGTAGCAAATCCGCTACTTCTAAATCCATAAAGCGTGACATTCTTTCGTTTGGATCAGTTCTATAAACGTCTATGTAATCCTGTGCCGCCTGTTCCCAATTACTTCTGTCACGGTCTATTGCCAAATCCAAGTCTTCAAACACTACTGCGTCGGATCTATTAAGTTGCTCTGTTTCTGGAGGTTTTGTGAATTTTATTTCTTTAATATCTACATAGTTGTCTTTAATTGTCTGGATTAATTCCTCTTTCGTAATCTTTTTGTCGTTATTGAATTTATCTAAACCCAACCAATATAGTTCTTTTGGTTTGATGCTAAACTTGTTTTGTAGTTGTTGAATGAATTGAGCACCAGTACCTTTGTCCTGTTTAATGTTTTCAAGTGCTTCTTCTGCTTTAGAAAACATACCCACCCTATCAAGCTGTCGTTTAGACCCTCCAACGGCTTTGCCCATAGCTGCTAATCCTTTGTCGGCCATGTCCTCAAAGTCTGGGCCAGAACGTAACGTAACGCCTGTGTCTTTCTTACGTGCATCAATACGGAGTTGTGCCTTTTGTCCTTGATCGACCAACAAGTTTCTTAACGCTTTGACCGCATACGGACTATAGTTTTTGGCAGCCGTAGCTCCTACCCCTATTGCTCCAGTAAATGCAGCACCAGCACCCGCCGCAACACCCATACGACCAAAATCATATTCGCTCTGTGCGTCACCTTCTATAGCTATCGTTTGTCTAAGATAATCATCGGCTGCACCAAACAACGCACCTTCATACATAGCAACGGCATTTGGATGAAGAAGTTTTTTCAAGGTTTCTTTCATAGCACCTTTGCCAGCAGTGTTATAAAAGGTCTTGCCAAGCAATCCTACGCCAATAGTTCCCAATCCAGCATATGTTGTGGGATCGGTAGCCATACCTTTGAAGAAACGCTTTGTGCCGTTCCACGTAAACATCGGCAACTTACCATATGTTTCCATAAGATAGTTAAAAGCCATCGCTGTTTCCGGGTTTTGCTTATGATACTTTTTTAGTCTGTAGACGTCATAACCTAAGTCAGTAATGTTATAATTTACATTACCAATTGTCTCGATACCCCATTGTGCAAAATCTTCCATCGTTTGCGGACCTTGCTTGATCGTTGGACCATAGATCATATCGTTTACAGTAAAGGTTTCGTAATCTACCTTGTCGCTCTTATACATCTCATTATAAAGCATCTTACTAGCTGCAGCCCACGCCAAGCCTTGCTTTGATTTCATATCAACAAGAGTGGTTTCTTTGACTGTACCGTCTTGTTGCTTCTCTATCTTCGGCATAATATCTTTGCCTTGTGCGTTACCTTGATCAAACACATAGTCTAAATCTATAAGGTCAGCATCATACCCAACCGTCATCAATTGATCACGTTGCATATTTTTATACTCAATACGGTTGCGATTACCTGTTCTTAGCTCTCCAACACGTTGCAAGTAATCTTTTTGGTCATTGAATTCTTCCATTATTGACTCATTCTATCTAGTAGGTTTAAGCGGTTGAGATGCTCTACGTACAGTTTTAAGGTGCGTCGTTCTTCTGCTTTCATGTTGGGCGACAATCGTTCATCTAGTGTTATCATCTGATTTAACTGGGTCACTTCGCCAGGTGACAACGTATTTTTCTGACCCATCATTTCCGTTGCTCTTTGCATTATCGACGGTGCAAGTGCCAAGTTTGGGAAATCATCAGCAAACGCTAAATTGCTGTAGTACCCTTGTGCAAGGTAATTAGCTATTGCTTTTGGATCACCGTCTTTAGCTACTAGCTCATCAAATGTTGTGAGAGCGTCCATTGCAGCCAATCGCAAAATGGCATTCTCTTCGCTGTCCATATTTGATCCACGGATACCTAAAACTTGTTTCAGGTTATTTTTAGCCGTTGTTATTTCAATACTACGTGGTGTATTGCCTTTACGTCCGTTAATACGTGTCTTTAGTGCGCTCATTGTGCCAGTATCAAGCATCTCTGATGCTGCATCAATTTGCTCTCTTATCCCATCTAACTCTTTATCTGACCCGGCTAGATCTATCTTATTATTAAACTCTTGCACCAATACGGAGTTGGAGCTTTCTAGATCTCCTGTTTCTATTTTGTCTTTCAATACTTTGTAACGTTCGTACTTAAGGTTACCTTTACTGTATTGTGTTTCTATCTCTTCTAGTGTGGGTGGCGTGATTCCCTCTGCTCGATTGGCTTGCAGTTTGCTTTGATCTATACGCAACATAAAGTCATCAAACGTTTCTTCTTTTTTCTTAGTTGCCTTTGCATTCTCTAGAGCTATCTGTGCTTTCTCTTGCGTAACCATATCCGTAGTCTGAGCATCGCGTAACGCTATAGCGTCCTTAATTAACTGATCACGTTCCTCACCAAAAAGATCTGGATAGTTCGATGAATCTTGTAGGTTATCAATAATTGCTTGTGCGTGTAGTGGATTGCCGGATACTCTAGCCGCCGTCATATCTTGGCTAATCTCCATGTTTTGTATATCGCCTTTGGCGTCGAGCTCTGCCGTTACCTTTTCTGTTTGTGTGAGTAGACCAGCATTTGCCATTTTTTCGTATATGCTAGGTACTCTTGGTAAGGTATCACCAGTAAAAAATTCCTTTTGACCAGCTTCACGGCCAAACAATGCAACCTTTGCCGCTTCTCTCTCTGTTGCGTTACCTGTTGCTATTGTCTTTTTTAGCCTATAGATTTCAATATCTTTTTCCGCTTTGGCATTATCAATACGTCTTGTCCTGGCAGTCTTCAGTACAGATAACCGTTTTGCAAGAATGCTATTCTGTGCTTTCGCTATAAACTGTCGTTTGACTACTGGATCATTTATATTTAACGCAATGTTATTATAGAGATCTGTAGTACTTGCGTTCCAGTTAGACAGCATTGAATTAGGGTTTTGATCTTCCAGAGCTTTCATAGTTACGCCTTGCATCTGAAAGTCGAATGCGTTCTCTGCTTGGCTTAACTCTGTAGACCGTTGCACACGCGTTTCTGCTTCTAGAAACTTTAGACTTGTGCCTTGTAACTGCGAGAATAAATCAGTTTGCGCTGCAAGACCCCTAGATATGTTGGTAGGACTTGCCGCAACGCTGAATGTTCCCGCACCTGTTTTCGGTGTCTGCTGTGATTGTGCTTGGTATGTAGGGACTTTCATTAGTAACCTTTAAAGATTGAATACATAGATGACCCACCAGACAACAAGGACTGCCCAGCTTTCATCATGCCCGCCGTTCGTGATTGATCGGCATAGATTCTATTGAGTTCTGCACTCATACGTTGTTGGACACCCTCTTCTTCGAGCTCTTGCTTTCCAACTTTTGCATTGAAATCACGTATTGCTATTTCGTCATCAGCTTCTGACGCATTCGCCAAGGCTACTAGTAACGGTGTGCCACCCTCTGCAACCCATCCATTATAGCGAAACCCTTGCGTTGTTGCCGCTTCCAGTCTTTCGAAATCCTCTTTGAACTTTTCTATTTTTAGTTTTTCAGTGTGATACAACTGCTCACTTGCAGCGTCGGCAGCTAGGGCATTACGTTCGTTGATTTGTGAGTTGTATTCAAACGCTGCAGCTTCTGCGTTACCCTGTGATACGGCACTCATTGCCGTTGCCGCAGTCGATGCTACACTTAAAGCTATCTTAATTGGGTCCATTTCTCACCATCGCGTATCTATAATAATCACTTTTGTCTGGGCCAAACTTCCTCATAAGACCCTCGTTTTCGAAACCTAAGAACTCAACAAGACGAATTCCTTTGTGGAAATCACTTTGCACTGCCGCTTGTATACGTTCCCATTTCGGATAGTCATCTGATACTTTATTAAATATTTTCAATATCTTACGAGCCATCTTTAATGCACTGAAATTATTGTTTGTCAGTACGATAACCCATGCTTCTGCCAGGTGTGGGTATAGCTCTATAAAACCACCCATGCCTAAGATCGTATTATTGCTGTACGCAGTAAACGCTATTGAGCCACCACCGTTCCTTGCCGTGAAATCTAAGAACGCATTTTGATCTTGCAACGTGCCGTAGCTTGCTCCTTGATATAATGCTTCGCCTAGATGATCTGGATGAAACGGTACTATATACATTATTCATCAAACGTCGTTAATCGAGGATAGAGAGCTAGAACAGTCAACGGCAATGCCTGGGCTTGAGATACAACCACATGACCATCTGTTTCATAACCACCATCAAACTCAACATCTTTATCCCCGGTAAACATACTGACCGGGTTATCCATAGAGCTTGCTGATGTTCTAAATGGTATGAGGTCTGTCTGCGATTCACTGCTACCCACACGCAACCCTAAACTTCTATACACACGAACTGTAACATCATTGACACGTTTTATCTTACCTTGCGATGTACCTTGTGCGCCTCCAGCGTCTATTCGCATCGTCTGTAATACACTATTATACGACAGTCCTATATGCGCTTTTGTTACAGCTCTGTCTAATGTTATAGACCCACTGTTAACGGTCTTGTCTGTGTGTGTTGCACCATTGCCTAATATCTTAACTGTCTGACCCTCTAAATGATTCAAGCCAGAGATAGTTGTCGCTGCACTGCCGCTATACGTTAAGCCACTATCTACAAAGAATGCGTCCTGTACATCTGTACCAAAGTCTATTGGTTTTAGTCGTTCGACATATCGCTTCGTGCCGCCATTGATTGTTCGCGCAACAACAACATAGACTTCATCTTCTGTACGTGTTGATGACGGTATAGTTGCCAGACTCTCGACAAACCCATATCCATATGTTGTTCCGCTATCTGTAAATGTGCCGCCCATTTCGTGATCATGCCACGCCACAACCTCTTCCTCACGTCGATAGGTCATACCGACTAGCTTGCCATTCTCCAGTACGCACCACACGATATTGTCTGGTTCTTGCTGTAACGCTATTTCTTTGATCAATCCCTCTGTAATATTTTCAGATAGAATGGTTAGGTCAGGCGCAAAGTAACTGTCTGAACCAAAACTATATACAAGCTCTCTAAGCTTTCTTTTGGCACGTTGCACAAATAGCACAACATTAGCGACCCCTACTGGCTGAATGTTAGCTGATCCATAGCTGGCTTGCCGTAAGATCTGTGTGTTTGTTGGTGAGATAGGTTCATCACTTGATGCCCTTACAACAAATTCACCGCCAGACGTACCAACGAGTAAAGCACGTGATGCCGTCAGATAGCGTATTACATTAACTTGGTTCGACCCAATGGTATAGATTAGAGCTGATGTATCAAGTGTACCCGCGTTGTAATCCTCAAAGTCACCACTTACTGAGAAAAAAATGGTCTGTGGCTGCGTTGCCGTGTTTGCCAAAACAAGCCGTTGCTCAAAGAAAGTAATACAAGCCGGATGTCCTGTCGTATCTGAAAACGCACCCAAAGACCAGTCAGTAGTCGCACCTAAATTACCAGTCATTGTTATGGATTGCCCAGCATTCTCATCAACAAGATCATTACTAGGCGCAAACAATATCGTATCGGATGTTACCTGAACAATAACCAGTCCTGTCTGATTATTGCCACTATTGCTTGCCCCACTGATTGTAACTGTCTGCCCTACCTTAAATCCCTCTAGAACAAAGTTGGCATCACTGTCTGTTATTCTATCGTTGTGTTCTAATCCTGTTGAGCTCGGATCACCTTCATGGAACTTAATAGTCGTTGCTGTATAGGTTGGCATGAGTTCCGTGCGTAAATCTTCATTTTCTTGTACGGCAGCCGTTACTGTTGTGGCATTAGTGAATGCTGTAATTTTAGCAAAGCCATCATAAAATTTTATCAACCGCCCTACATCTGTTGATGCAAAGGTATTAGTTGATGCTGTGACTGTAGCTGATCCTGTCCGGGCACTAGCCGTAAACGTTGTAGCCGTTGTGTTTTGGTCAAGCATTGGGCCACGACGAAAATCAACATCTGCTATGGTCCATGCCGTATGCCCTGTCCTCGATATTTTACGTACTGCATGACTTGGGTGCGATATGTACATTACGTCGGCTGATTGGGTAAACTTCAACTCACTAAGCTGGGCTGACGTGTAGGTTGTTGTAACCTCGACTGCTGAGCCACCGCTAACTATTTGCCCACCGTTTCTATATATACGAAAGTATAGATTACCAAACTCTAGTATATACGCTTGCTCCACATTGAACTCAAAAGGTATAAGCCGTGTAGCATTAGCACTGTTTTTGACCTCAGATATAAATTCACTGCCTGGGCGTCGTGTTGCACCACCATGAGCGTGGATGAGAAAGTTCTGTAGTTTCTTGCATCCGTTTGCGTACTTAGCTATATCGGTCCGACCATCTAAACGGTCTGATAACTGACCCGCAGTAAAATTTGTAAATGCTGGTGACGCCTTGACCATTAAATCCTCGCGTTAATAAACTCATTTGCTTCAAGCGTCATTCTATCCGTCGTTGTAGAATTATTGGCTGTTGCACCTTCTATCGCATCTAAGAACCGTGCTTCGCTTACCATCTTTTCGTATTTCTGTTGCATTGCCTGTCCCAGAGACACAGAGTTGGTCAACGGATACGCAAAGTCTGCGGCAATAGCCATTGATATTGTTTCCATCAAAGCAACGTCATATGTGTTTACATCAAGAACACGCGCAACATAAATAAGATTTATAGTGCTTTCGTCAGTTAGTATCTTACGTCCCTCAACATTATAGACAATGCTGGACGCATCTAAGTTCATAGGTCTTAGACAAAAGGGATCTGTGGGAAGAGTAAATTGATTTGCAAACTCAAAGGTTGGAGCTGTTGCGTCTGGCGTTAGAACTACTCTGGTAAGCAAGCAATTCCAGTTATGAGAACGGAAAACCTTATCGCGTATAAAATCATAACGTTGGTTGCATAATCGTGCCGCTTTACTGTCTTCTGTAAAGGAAGTGATGTTTGACGCACCAATCATATTGAGAGCTGAATTACATAGATCGACTGAAGAGGGCATAACTAATCCTTAGTAAAAAAAGGGGGGATTGCTCCCCCCTCTCTGCTTATACTGTGACGTACAACATTGTCAGTGCAACTGTACCAGTGCCAGCAGCACCGCCCATTGTCACTGTCACTGTCTTGCCATTACCATCGGAATCCACTTCCTCTCCATTGAGAAGAGCAAGAGTATTTGCCACATCAACAATCTGGGCAGATGTAGACGCTGCAGCCGCTTTGTAAGCCGCCGCAGACGCACTAACAGCAGTACCAGCTGCGTTTGTGTGTGCTGCAAATCCAACGGATAAAGTCGTTGATGAACCCATAGCATCGTGTCCAAGACTTCCTTGTAGAATTCTTGCACCGTCCGGCAAGGTAAACATATTGATTACATCGCCAGAAGCTAAAGATGATGCTTCATAGGTAGCCCGCGCAACTCTTACTTCGCCACCAATTTCGTTCGCTTTCACGTGCTCTCTTGGGGTGTTCTGAGTTAGTTGGGTTTCAACGTCTGAGTAAACTGTTGCCATATTTCAATCTCCCTTACGCTGACTCATCACAAGCGATGCTTACTACTTTTTCTTCTTCCATGCGTGTCGCACCAAAGGTTGCACAGTAGTACACTTGTGTTGAGTATGATTTATCGGAACGCTCATCAATTCTAGCCATTACATCTTTACCAACAGCAAGCTTGATACCGTCTTCAGCCCATGCAAAGCACGTTCTGATATTGCCGGATTTGGCTAGTCTGTTTGTTAAGATAAATTTAAAGCCGAGAAAGGAATCCACGAGTCCAGTACTGAGAGCTTTTACGGTATTGAAATCGCTGCTGGTTACTTGTGTTGTATTTAGCAACGCTTCAACTTGGTTTGGCCCAACAGCAATATAACGTGGGATGCTTGGATCAACATCGAGTAAGTCCATAGCTTTCTTTGCTTGCAACAATTTTGCAATAGTCAGATCAGCTGAACCATGCGCGATTGTATTAGCAGAAAGCATTGACGTTGATGTTGCACCAGACTTTCCAGTTTTTGCTGTCCCAGTAGCTGCTTTGATGATTTCGTCATCCATTGCACGACCCATTGCATTTGCCGCAGTCCGTGCATAAACGTTAGTTGGATCAGCCAACATTGCGACTTTATCAGCGTCATCAATGAGGTCAGCCCATTCTATTGTTTCCATCACAACCTGACGTCTGCTATGGGGTGTTTCTACTAAGGGGGTGTCCCCATGTCTGCTAGTCCGTTTTACAGCGGCAACACTAGAAACCTGATCGAAAAACGCCTTCTCGCCTGTTACACTTTCTTCCGAAACTGTACTCCTTAGACGCGAACCGCTTTGCTGTGATAGCATGGTTATATTGTTGCTAAACTGTTGAACGAAAGCTGTAGTTACTTGTGTACTCATAAGTACCTCCGTTTATTTAGTTTAAAATTAAGGGTTTAGTATCGCTACCTAACGTTGTGTTAGACGAAAAAAGTATTGGGTCTGCACCCCTTGGACCATTACTGGCTATCCAAATTTGTTTATTATACCTGTTCTAACCGGGCAGATGCTTGTCGGTTATTCTTCAGGCGTAATAAATTCCTGTAAACGCAAGGCTTCGGCTACTGCCCAATCGTGCTCTGGATCTTTGTTGTTCCAAAATGGGCCACCTTGTCGCTTTATCTCGTTTATCTTTTGCTGGGCAACGGCTGGAGTCATAGCGTTTGTGGTCTTGACGCCCTCCAAACTATCCTCACCAATCTTGCCGCGTATAAAATCACCTACACCCACAAAAGCGCGAACGAACGCTGGATGATCACCAAGCATACGTCCGTCAGATAATTGTAGTTGTGTAAGATCAGACGCTTCAAACTGCGTGATAGCTGCGTTACCAATCTTTACTTTGTCCTCAAAAGCTGCACCGTACTCTCGTTGCAGTGTTTCGATGCCTTCTGTTTTTACTTGCTCTAGTTTGCCTGTATCAACCTGACCCTGTGTTTGGGCGACCTTTTGGTATTCATTAAGCATCGCTTGTGCTTGACTGTTATTCAATCCAGCTTTCAATGATGTCTGTTTAAACCAATTTAAAAGTCCCTCGTCGGCTTGTTGTCCCTCTGGCATAGCAACATCTAATTTATAGCCCTCGACGTCTGGTGGCTTTCCTAGTCGCGTATACACCTCATTCCACTGCTCTTCTGTGGCACTACTGCCAGGTAGAGGTATTTTTTCTGCGCCAATCATTGCTTGTTGATGGGCATGGGATTTTAACAACGAACCTAAGTCCTTGTGGTTATCAAAGACTTTGTTGCCTTTTACTTCTTCTGGGATTGCGCTTTTCCAATCGAAAGTGCTCTCAGACGGAGCTGCCGTTTCCGACTCCGCTACCTGTTGTACTTCTTCATTCATCGCTTACTATGTCCTCTCTCTCTTTGTAATCAGCCAACATATTGTGAATAAACAGCACGACAGAGCGTTGGCCCTCTTTGTATGCTGCTTCGTTGGAGTCTGGAACATATGTCGGTGATTTCATATGAAACCGTAGTTCAAGATCTTCCATAACTACCAGTCCGTCTTTTGTGGCGAAAGCTGTTTTAAACGCTTCCCTAAGTTCCATTATTGACTTCATTTATTTATCGCCGCTACCATTGGAGCTGCATTACCAGCGGCTTGTGCCTGTTCTGCCATTTGCTGTGCTTCCATCATCTGTTGCTGTTGTGCCGCACGTTCTTGGCGTTTGTTTTGTATCTGTTGTTCACTCGATACTGCCGTTGCTGGAATACCTAAGATCTTTATAAGATGCTGAGTAACACCATCAAAATCTATATAATCAAAGACTGTTGGTTCTATTTGGCCTACTGGACCTAGCAACTCAAGCAGTTGTGTCATACTTGTAACGTCTACCTGGCGTTGTGCTTTTGCCAACGGTGATACGTACTCAATATCGAGATCCATATTCCGCATAAACTCTGGCGCAACCGGGAACTTATTAGAACGCGATAGTATGTTATACGTTCGTATTATAAGAGGTTGCAGCATCTCAGCTTGGAGTCTGCCCAATACTGGACCTAACAGACGCATCTTTTCCTCTGTTCTTTGTACCACCTCCGTTGCCGTCATTTGTGGCCCTTGGCTCAAGATTAGCTGGTCAACATAAAAAGCAGAGCGTATAGCCTGTCTTCTTTGGTCTTCCATACTTAGACCAAGAGGATTGTTTGCACCAATATTCAATGGCTCAATACGATCTCTTGTACCTGATCTATAGAAGTTCAAGCCACTTGGCACAGTTTTGATAGGCAGTAAGAACCCATCGTCCGGCACAAGTAACGGCGGATCAACTTGCTTCTGCGCTGCCCTAATTGTTACTTCGCACATCTTGTTCAACATCTTAATATCTGGGAGGGATGTATATGATGGAGAACGCCCATAACCCACTTCGTAGGAGGATTTAAGCCAGCGTGGGCAGCAATATGGTAGCTCGTCAAAGCCACTTTCGGACAGCACAACTTTCTCTTCTGGGTCAAAATAGACGGATGCAAACGCTTTATTCTCACTTGTAGCAAGCGTTGGGTCTAAATCTTCCCTTGGATATACGGCATGAACCAGCTCACGGAGTTCCATTGGGTTCTCCATTATCTGATCTTGTAGCTTTTTACTCAGTCTTTCGAGCCCAAAACGCTTTCGTATAGCACTTCCCGGCATCTTAAACTGACGATATACGGTATCAACACGCCCTTTATCGTTCTCTGTTAGGTAGCATTCCCCTATATGACGTGTAGAAAAGTTAATATCCTTCTCGTCATCGGACTCTATAAACATTACAGCAGTGCCAAATGTAATTAAATCATGGTACAACTCATGCACTTGCTCTTGAAAATTGGAGCGAGAGAACGCTTTATACATAATTTCTTCTACAGATTGCAGCCATTCTCTAGCTGTATCGTCTGAATTTAGCTCATCTTGTCGATATTGTAGTGAAAACCACTGTGAGGACATAGACGTTAGCATACCGTGCAGACTTGCTGATAGCAGTTCTGCGGCATGAATAGCCGTTCCATCAAATATTAAACTTGTACGTTTGTCCCCCGGTGTCCTTTTACGTGTTATATCGGCTTTACGTGGCACTACATAGTCGGCTATCTCTTGCCAGTGCTGTTCCCATGTCGTGCGTTGGCTTTCTAATGAAGACAGCTTATCGGCTAAAACCTCTGCTAGTTCGTCTGCCATCTATCCTCCTAATGTTGTTTTGTTACCGCTACCCATCGATCCTGTTAGTAGTGGTCTGCGTACTGGTGTTGCACCAAGAGCACCCGCTGGCCCTGTTAAAACTGTTCTTGATTTTCCTTTGCCTGTACCAGAGTAGCCACCCTGACTTTGTGATCCTACTGCTGACTTTGGTGTTACCGGCTCTGGCTTTACTGGCTCTACTTTTGGAGCTGGTGGCGGAGCTGGAGGTGGGGCTGGTTGCATTGGTGTCGGTTGCGGTTGTGTTTGTGGTGCGCCTTTACCCATTATATTACCCTTATATCTTCTTTTAATAGTCCATAGACCACAGCATCTTCGTTACCGAAATAGCGTCTTAGTCTACCTTCTTGCTTAAATCCAATACCTGTTATCAGTCTGCGGCTCTGTATATTACTCTCGTTGCACATTGCTGATACACGCTGGACTTCCATAATCTTAAAACAATAGTCGTACATCATGCGTATATACTTTCTCTGAAATATACGCTTGTCCTCGGCTACACAAAACATATGCACGTCGTTTCCTGTGTATTCCGAAAATACAAATGACCCTACAATCGTGCCGTCCTTACGAAACCCATAGGCTTGTGCATCGTCTTCGCCCTGTATCTTATCAAGCCGTAATCGTTCCTTTAGCCACGCAACAAAAGGTTGTGGGTTGTTAGTTACCAGATCCACTTAACAAACCTTTACCCGCTTGTGTTGTTGTGGTTTCCTTACCAAGACCAGTCGGTCCAGTCAGTATTGTCTGCTTTAATCCTACCTTATTTGGATCAGCTAACCTTTTTTGTGTCTGCATCTTCACCGTTTTGTCTGGTCTTACTACCTTGTCCGGCTCGACGGCTGGAGTTGGTGGGGGTGGCGGTACAGGTGGCATTGATGGTGCTTGTTTCATACATACGCTCCAAGTGGATTATAACTGTCTTCGGCCATCGCTTGCGGCGGTTGTGAATAGTCCCTATTCTCTCGGAATCCCACAGCAAGGTATCGATAGGCGTCTGCATAGTGGGACGCCCAAGAGTGGACTGGCGTCGTCCTAAATACCCTATTCTTCTCATTATATGCCCTATGATAGTGGCGTAACGCATCCAGCAGTTGTTTACAGTTCGCACGATCAAACCAGAGCCGTGAGAAAAATAACTTGCCCGCATGAATACCGTCTTCCAATGGCAGCTTTGGCACTACACGAAAATTCAAACCAAGGTCATACGCTATCTCGCGTCGTGATTTTCCTGTGCCGAGTTCTCTTACTTCTATATCATGGGGTGCGTTATGTGTGCCGTATAGGTAGCCTTTTTGATCCAAGACCCTACAATAGTGCGGCAACCCCTCACCCCTGTTTTCATAACAATCAATAATATGAACTGCACGGCCAATAGTTTGGGTAAAAATTATACACGTACTATCGTTGATACCTAAGTCCCACCATGTATCGACCCTTGTAGTCTCGTCATAAGGCACATCCGATATCTGGCCCTTACCCATAATTCCTTCTATCTCTTTTCCATAGATTGCTCCGGCTACGTTTGCCGTCCATGAGCATTCGAATTCCTGATTATACTGATCATCGGACATAGCAGCCTTTGCCGACTCAAGCTCCTCTTCATCGAGCAACCCTGTTTCGGATGCCTTGTATATAGCCGTTATCCAATGCTTATCGGCTTGTGCCGCTTCATACATATCATAAAAGGCATTCATCCCCCTTGGAGTGCCCACTATCATTGCCCAGCCCTTACGATCCGATAAAGCTGGCCTTAATACTTCTGGAAACAAACTCTCCGGCATATCACTAAACTCGTCGGCACAGACTCCATCAAGGTAAATTCCACGAATAGCATGGACGTTTTCTGCTCCAAGCAATTGTATCCGTGCACCATTGGGTAAATCACAGCGCAGTTCCGTTTCGTGAAACCTAACTTTAGGAATCCCGCCCGCGAATGTTTTTAAATAATCCCAGGTTATCATCTTTGCCTGTCGATAGGTGGGCGCAATGTAGGCATACCGGGGGTTCTCTTTTGTGTTGAGAACAGCATCCCTTAACAAGTGATTAATCGCCATGACTGTCTTGCCAAAGCGTCTATGACATACAACGACAGCCCATCTCTTCGTCTTTAACCTGGCGTGAAGCTCCTTCTGTAGGGGTCTAGGCGAGTATGGTATTGTTATTTCCATGATTGACTTAGTGAGTGTTAGACACTCTGTTCCTTGGTTATTACGCTATAGCAGAGGGCGACCAGTTTTGGGGGTATAAGGGGGGTCTATAAACCCCACAGAATAGTAAAAGTAGGTACATTACCTACAACCTACGCTAATAAAAACAATGACTTACGTTGTATTCTTACAAGTTTTCTTACAAACCATGCAATAAGTTCAAGAAAAGGACTGATGGTGCTTCGCGTGTGAGCAGTGACAAGATACATCGAAAGCACCTACTCATTCCAACTTAACTTGATCGTCCCACTAACATGAGGTGCTAGATCTTCAGGCTTATTACGAATACCTCCAAGTGGTTGCAACTGTCTCTTCCTCTTGTCCAATGCATCTACCTTAAGTCTCTTGTACTGTACTGTTGCCATTGCAATCTTAGGATCACTTGGTAATGGTTCGTTGATAATGTCCATTATACGGTCTTCTAAGTCCTCTCCTTGGATGGCTCTTGCTTTTGAGTACATTTCCCATGCTTTCTCGTCAGACTGCACATGACGGTAAATTGTACGCTTAGACGGCAAATTATCCGTGTTGTCGCAAATCTGCGTCAAAGACTCTCCATCCATCAATCTGTTGCAAATCTGCTCCATTTGCTCAACAGTGACCTTACTCATGCTATTTCTTCTTTTTCGGCTTGAAACCGCCCTTTTTAGCCTTCATCTTGGAATAAGTCTTCGGATCGACGGTTGAGTTCTTTTTTGACCTCGATGTACCCGCTTTCTTCCTGGCGTTCATATTTCTGTATAAACTCATAATTTACCTCTTTTTCGCTGGTTTCTTGCCTGATTTCTTCTTAGCCGCAGCTATGATATCACCGCGTGTTATTTTGTTCTTATTGCCGTACATTGCAGCTAATTTCTTTTGTTTTGGCGTCTTTGGCATCCTATTTCCTTTTTTTATTACGATTAGCAAAATTACGTGCAGCATCAACACTGCCAAACCCCCAGGCTTTGAGAGCCAGTGCTTTACGTGTTGGTTCTCCGTTTGGCTTCTTCATTGGCCCTTTCATTCCAGCAAATCGTGCAGCGAAAGATACCCGGCGAGGATTAGTACCAGATTTAACAGGTGCTTTGAGGTTAGAGCCCTCAGTACGTTTAAAATGGGCTCGACCAGCCTTGTTTAGACCACCCTTGGGATTTTGATGTTTCTTTTTAACCATGATTGTAAAATGGTGGCCCTCTCGTCTAACTTTGCGAGTAAAAAAAGAGGACCATAGTTTGAAGGAAGTGTAATGAAAAATATCCGACGTACTTGTCGTCGAATTATACAAATATTACGGACAATTTCGGTACATTCAAAACATTATATCGCAATATAACGTAATTATCCTATCGAATAACGTCATAGCTTGTAGTAAAGACGCAGTAAAGCATCGACATAACGCTTTTTTACAGTACGTGCATCGAGACGCATTTTACGTCCAATCTTTGCCCAAGATGGTCCTCGATCACGAAATGCAGCACTGTGAGCCGTTGCCCATATCAGTTGTTTGTCTTCTTTTGGCATACCTGTGTCGTTGAGAAGATCTATTGCCTGTTCAAAGCGTGTTATTTGTTGTGGAGTTGCTTTAGGTAATGAAGGTGCAAACTCTGTCCAGCCATAGCTTTGCCATGACTTTACATACTCTGGCCATGATGCCATCTTTTGCTTTTTGATTGCCGGGGGTAATTTGCGTTCGGTTTCGGCAGCTTCCATGAACAAGTCATCAAGAAACACCATACTCTTATATCGTGTATCCCTTTTCATAGTACTACGTAGTACCTATGTACTAGTAAGTACAACAGTCTAAGTTTTATATACAGAGTTGTTTGGTATAAGCTAGTACAGTACAACGTTGTACTGCGTCTTCGACGATTGTAACGATGTATAAAAAATGCTGTCAACACCTAATATTGCTCCGTGTCTCTGTAGGGCATCCCATGTCTTTATGTTGCTTAACTTTCTTCATCGTCAATCATAATTCGCATTATTACCTCTGGTATATCCGGCACAATCGCATTGCCTATTGCTTTCAATTTCTTGGCTCTGTCTGGTATGTCTGCTCCAACTCTGTCAATTCCAAGATCGAGCTCAGCCAGTGGCGTGGATAACCCATCAGATAAGTGGCTACCCATTCTGGATTCAACTGGACTTTTGGATTCTTCTGCCGTCCACCGTCTTCGTTGATCACTTTCGTTGTCAAGCTTTCCTGTGATCCTTTCTTCCCCCTTGTCCTGTCTTGATACCCTAGTCGTGCTTCGTGGCTCACTGGTGTTGGCCATAACTTTTCTCCTCTTTCTCTCAATCCGGCTGCAATCATCACTTCTTCTTCTAGCACTTTGCCACCCTTGCCATTTGGTCTGCTTCCTCCACCAGTTCTAGGTGTTGGCCATAACTGCTCCTCTTTGTGTGCTTCTCTTACTGCTCCACCTAATGTTGTTCCCCTCTTCGTTCCTATTGTCTTACCCTTACCTCTTACTTGAGGATTGTCTTGTGTGGTTGGTGTAGGCCAAAACTTAACCTTATCTGCTAAATTTAAACTGTGATCGTTCTTGCCGTCTTTCGATATACGTCTGCCTTTTTCATTCAAAACAATGTTTTCATGCTCTACGTCTTGTGTTGTAGGTGTGGGCCACATCCATTCTTTCATACGTGGTGGACGTAGTGTCGTGCCGTTCATCATCTGTTGTGCTTCTTCTTCGGTCATCTTGCCCTCTTCGACAAGACGCCTAAAGATCAATGTCTGACCCTCACTAGCATGGCCAAACCCCTTAGTCGTTGGCGTGGGGTACACGTTTTCGCTTGGCAATGATCCAGACTCGTTTTCTTTCGTGGGCAAGCGTGACGGCACAAGCTGGAATATTAAATGTTGCGACTTCGTATTCCTTTTCCAAGTCAGAGCTCGTACGTTCGATTCCCATGGGAAGGTTAATAAATCCCGGCACATTCTCTCCAAGGACGAATTTTGGCTGGAGATCTGATATGACTCTAAACATTTCTGGCCAGAGATCACGGTTTTTTGAATCCTTATGTCCTTCTCGCTTTCCGGCAACGGACCAAGGTTGACAAGGAAATCCTCCTGTAATGATCCACGGTCTTCCGTGTTCTCGAATAAATCGAGTTGTGTCCAGTTGTCGTATGTCATGGATAATCGGTACTTCCGGCCAGTGTTTGTTGAGAATAGTGTGGCAGTACGGATCGAACTCGCAAAAAGCTACTGTCTTGATCTTGCCAGTACGTCTTGCAGCCAACGCAAAGCCACCAATACCTGAGAATAGATCTAAATGTGTGTATATCTTATACTCCGAATAGCTTTCTTAATAACCTCTTCCACCAAGACAATGCCAGTTCCTCATGCCAAAATGACTGCTTGAACAGTTCATCGTTTTGTTTTTGCTCAACTGACGGCTCTTGCTTTGGCTCTTTTCTTTCTGTCTTTTGCGTCATCTATTTCCTTTTGTATTTGATTCTCAACTTGTAGAATGGTGTGTGCTTGTCCTTTGATAGTAAGTTTTAGATTAGGTATAGCTTGCAAAAATGCACTAACTTCATTGACAGACCTACATACGGCATACTCGCAACCTAACTCAAGAAGCAGTGTGCCCACGTTACGTTGTTGCTCTGTAGGATAATTACCTGGTTGTTTGAGCTCAATAAACAATGGCGTAACACCCTTTATCAATATCATTAAGTCAGGAAACCCAGCCATCATACCCAAAAGCTTTTGTTTGTGGAAATATTGGACTTTGTGGTTGCCCTCGTTTGGACTGTGATGCAGTATCTTACGATCAGGTAAAACAAGATCTAAGTACCTTACAACGCTTTTCTGTAGATCTGTCTCACTACTGTATACACGTATCACTGATTATCTCTTTGGATGTAGAAGTCATTTGGTTGTACTTCGCCACGGGTGAGCTCCAAGATACGGCTCATGTATTTTGTTTCACCACGGTTACTAGGTATTAAGTAATTTTTATGATTTTGTGGCAAACACCACCGTCGAGCCATCTGTGCGTGTTTCGTTCCCAAGCGTTGTGCCAGTTGTCCGTAAGACCAACCTTTATTCAATCTATAGGCGTTTAACGTCAACTTTTATCTCCAATCATTACTTTTTTTGTCATGTTAATAAATTATATCTTGACGTTAGATGACAAGTCAATCTAGTGTTAGTAAAAAAGCCTATCGGAAAGTGACAAATGAATAGTATAATGCAGACAAATCTACCGTTGTTATTGAAAGACGATCATATGTCTGGTCATTTGTTAAAAAAGGCTATTGAGCGCAGAGGTGTTAAAAAGAAGCACATTGCAATCAAAAAAGGAATTACACCGTCAACATTAGCACGGCAGTTGAGTGGTAAGCATAGCTTGTCACTAAGAGATATACGCGAATATTCTGAAATATTAGATTGTCCTTATGAAGAACTACTGCTTGATATAGCACCAGTTCGAATTTTGGGACACGTTAGCGAGATTTCGCGTGTTAATTTAGACGATGCTTCTAGTAAACCAAGGCATATAATGCCACCTTACTCTATTCCCAATAATTATGTTGGGTTGGAATCGTATAGCCAGAATCAAACTAATCTGTATCTATTTGATCAACGGCATATGCATATGCAGACCATTGATCCTAGTTGCTACAAATCTATGTGCGTGATGAAGGTCACACAAAAGGGGTATGAAACTGGTCAAGCACAATTAACCAACGTGTCTTGGACACATCATGTTTTTCTTGGTTATGTCTATCCTGAACCCAATAATCTATACACAATGTCCAGTATAGCTTATCCAGGTTCACAATATATAAACTTGGAGCTTGCATGGGCAGCACCAATACTTGCTTATCATTACAACCCTGCAACGCTAGGGTGGCAGTATGTTAAGTGATATTGAACATCGAATAGCGACTCTCGCCGCCAAAATACAATTCTCTGCAAACAAGCCAAATAGAGTGCCAGAAACGAATAAGCATCACCATATACATAATTGGCATTGTGAAACGATAAACCGTACACGCTTTGCACGATTAATAATTACGTATAGTTACGAGAAACCTAATGGCTTTACGGTCAAGGATTTGGTGCATGACTTACGCATAAGCGATGTAGCCGTGCGTGAGATGATTAACTATAGTATTACCCAAGATTGGCTGGCGAAAAACGATGCCACCAATACATATAAGGTAACAGAATACTCTCTTGAACATAATTTCAATTATGTAAGATCGCATATGGCGCACTCCCAAAAGTGGATTGCCGAACTAAATGCATTATTGACTGTCTACAATCACTCCGATAACGGTGAAACTTCATACTTCAGTCCAACAAAATTTACAGAAAAAAAATAAGTTACCCTATTTAATTTTAAAGTGACTTAGTTCAATTTTGATACTTCACTAATAATTTGCGCTATATATTGATGTTTTGCATCAATACTATTTAAGTGACTTATGTGATCACTTTTTATGACTTGTTTTTACGCGTGTATTTTTATTGACGTAATACGCCTAGTATTTATCCTTGTTGAATAATAAAGATAAAGGAAGATACGTATGGAAGAGACAAGTCCAGAATGGGCAACAAGACACCATTATTACCACCACAGTAACTACAAAGGTAAATCGAAATCTAAGATATTTTTTGATAAATGCCATGTAAGACCAGCCATAAAACTAGCCGAGAGCATTGTTGATAATCCAGACGCTACGGACGGACAGAAACAAGATGCTTGGGATATCATTAGACGATTAGATCAAAAGTATAACGGAAGCGATAATGCAGCAATGCTCATGGGACGGCTCACACAAATGGCGTGTGATGCTATTCTTATAGAGCATGAGGACGTCAATAAAGCTATAGATGACGTATTATTTATGGCGCACAACTACGAACCTCGAACATGGGACAACGGTAAAGATGCAGCAAAACGTGATTATCTGCTTACAGAACTGCCGTTTGTTATAAAAAATGCCGTTGTTGGGTTGCAAGAAGCTATGGCATTGGACAACAAGATATTAGGTGAAATAACTTTATACAATAAGTTACCTGGCAATCGCCTACCCTACATGACTAAGCCGGACTATGGACGTAGAGGAGATCTAAAGACCAAATGGTCCAAGGCAAATAATAAAACCAAGTCAGGTTTTGCGACGCACTCACTACCTACAAATCTAGGTAAAAGTATATGGGATATGCGAAACGTAAGCCAAGTGGCTGGTTTCTACGCCCTCAACAGTCAACTGCCGCCGTTCCTTTTATACGCAAACAAGACCGATTATAGGCTATTCAATGAAGATAATTGCTATGAGTTGGAACAGGATCATCTGAATTATATGGTGTCGCAGAGTGTTGATATGAATAAAGCAATAGAGCTCAAGCTACAGAAATCAGAAAACAAAAGGCAACTGTTGGAAGACGAGTTTCCAGATACATCCGATTGGCTAGAGCCACCAACAATAATAGAAGAAGCGACACAACTATGGAGTCTGTATTATGCAAGCAAATAAAGAAATTTTTCAGGCAATAGAGAAAGCCAGGGCAAACGGATTTCAACAAATCAAAAAGTCTGGCAGTAATCCTATGTTTAAAAGCAAGTATTCTACACTGCTTGATGTATTTGAAGCGTGTAAAGTTCCATTGGAAAAAGAGGGCGTACACATAGCGTTTCACACGGAGCTGCATACTATAGAGGGTAAGCTTGAAAATGTACTTGTGTGCCGACTTATACATCTTGAGTCTGGTCAAATACTTGAGAGCAAAGTTACGTGCTTTGATGATACTAAAAAGGGAAGTCAAGCCATAGGCTCTGGAGTGACCTATATGCGTAGGTATCTTTTACAAGCCATGCTTAATCTTGAGTGTGATCCAGAAACAGACGATGACGGCAACGCTACTGCTATAGAAAAGAAAGACCCACCAAAAGAAAGTAAGCCACCAGACAAAGATACTGTCGCGGCATTGGAAGAGATGGCCGATAAGATCAACGGCAAAGTGGAAGAAGAAGCGAAAGATGGAAAGTATAGCACGGATCAGTTATTTGCAGAGCATGAAGCACGAATAATTGGTGAGCTCGATCTTTGCAAAGAGGTAGCACACTTGGGACGTTGGCGAGAAAATAACAAAGTATGGTTGGACAAGTTCCAAGCAACACGCGAGAAGCAGCATAAAAATATTCTTGCGTATTTCAATATCAAAAAAACACAACTGCAACCAAAGGAGAAAGACGATGGGTAGACCACACGTAGGGCAATCAAATGCAAAGATAAAGAAAAACATACAGGCAAGTGACCAAACAACCTATCGTGTTGCTGGGTGGCTATCGGCAGACGTATGGGACGATAGTATGAGTGCATACATGAGCGCACCACCACAAGCTCTGGAAGCAATTGATAAGGTAGCACAACTCATGCACAAGCATCAGATAAAGATCACAGTATCTGTCGATCAACGTGCTGGCGAAGAGCCCAAAGAGTGGCCGACCGTCATGCGCTTTACACTTAATCCTAATGAGCCGGAGGTAAAAGAAGATGATCCCTTTGCCATCTAATCAACATCTATTTACGATTAAAGAAGCATCAGAGATCTTGTTTGGATCGCCAGAAGATAAGTTCTCACAAGGCAACTATAAGCGTACTCGACGGCTAGTACAGAAAGGTTTGATAGAAGCAATAAAGGACGGTAACAAGTCCTACATCAAGCGTAAGACTCTGTTGCAATTCCTTGGCTATGACGAGTGACGTAGTAAACAAACCCAAGCACTACACACAGGGCGACGTAGAGTGTATAGATGCCATACGATCAATGTGTGGCAGTGGGTTCAAGGATTATTGTAGGGGTTCTGTGGTCAAATATCTGTGGCGATACGACAAAAAAAATGGCATTGAGGACTTACTGAAAGCTCAGTGGTTTCTCAATGCCTTGATAGATTACGAGCAATTAACTAAGTAGGGTTTATATCTGCTTGTATATCTTCTACAACCCTACGTGCTAATTCTTCTTCTGTGACCTCACTCCAAATAAAACGTGAACCAAAGTAATACAGATTTGTTTTGCTATCTATTTCTTGATCCCAATAGTCTAGCCACGGATTTTCTTCGTCAAAATCCTCAAGATCAAATGCTTCTTGTCTTTTCACTTGTAGTTCATCACGTAACTCTGGTGGGATGTAGTACTCTAAGATTTGCTTTCTTACTTCCTCTGTGACATATGGATTGAGCCACCCATTCCAATACTTATCACTCTTGTCATAAAAGCCTTGGAAAACTTTGTCATCCTCTATGGCAAACCAACATGGCACTAGAAATTTGTTTATATTATTTTCCATGATGTACCCTCCTCTTCGTCTGAGCGAACCATGTAGTCGAACAGTTCTTCTAGTTTCTTTTTACCATTAACTTGACCCATCATCTTGTCATTTCGGTAGATCATATATAATGACCCACCTTCGATGACATGAGCAGAATAGGTATGACCATTCTTAGCTTTGTATTCTTTTTCTTTGACAATCATACCATGCTCCCAAACTTGCCAAGGCTTTGATTGAGCTTGTCCTTGGCTTCTTGTTTCTCTTCGTCATTCTCAATCCAATGGCTATATATATCAATCGTGGTCTTGATAGAAGCATGACCCATATAAGTCTTGATCCTATTGAAGTCACCACCATATACCTTGAGCAAGACAGACGCATAGTAATGTCTAAGGTCATGCCATCGTATACGCTCCACATCTGCCCTCTCACAAGCTTCTTGCAGATATTCCCTTAGTCTAGTGCCTGACAAGATGCCACCAGTAGAGGACGGAAATACACGCACAGACGATGTGCCTTGTTGCAACTTGTATTCCTTGAGCATACTTGCAAGCCATTTTACTATCGGTACATTTCGCATACCCTTCTCTGTTTTAGTAGAGTGACGTATCTCAAACTTGCCTTTCTCAGTTCTCTTGCCTTGACTATCAACAGAGTAATTTCTTTTGTAATGGACAACTTTATTGACATTGATTTCTTCGTTGTCGAAATCTACGTCAGACCATTCCAATGCTCTCAGTTCGCCTGATCGTAATCCTGAGTATGCAGAAAATAGATACATAAGCTTTCGTTGGCAGATAGCATTAGAACCAAGAGGTTGTATATTCTTGGCAATCTTATGTATTACGTCCTCAGATATTTGCGTTAGCTTTTTCTTGTCACGATCTCCATAGTCCAAGCCACTTGCCAACTGTTTGAATACGTTCATGCTTACACAACCCTTAAGAACGGCAAAGTCCAACAACTGTCTGAAGTGTGCCATGACCTCTCTCTGTGTCTTTGGTGATCTGTTACCTTTGATGGTCAAAAGTAATTCATCAAGATCACCGACAACAAACTCACGAACTTTCATGTCGGCAAGCATGAGCCCATCTATGTCAACTTGTTCGAACTCAAACATAGACCTCTCTTTGTTATGAGAATTCTTACGTGACTTCAATCGCTCTCTGTACTGATCAATGAGATATTCAAATGTCCATTCAGTTTTGTTTTCTCTTGAAACACGAACACCCTCAATCTGTTTCATTTGGGTTTTCATATAGTTTGACGCTTCGTCTTTGGTTGCAAACATTTCGATTGATCCACCGAACTTTCTTAGATCAACACCCCAAGGTTTCTTGCCGTGACTTTTCCAATATTTAACTTTCATACCTACCCCCTACGCGTCGTTGTAGAAATGCAAAGCTTCGCCCAACGTTGGTGCAAGCTTCTTCATTTGAGTTTGTATTCTGTCGTAAGTTTCTTGACCACTACTAGACATTCTGTCGTAATCAAAACCAAGATCATTCAAGTCTTCCATAATCTTTTTTAATGCTTGTATATCTTTATCTTCCATTAGCATTTTTTTCTTATATTCAAGAGCTCTTTTTTTTACTTTTTCTAATTCTTTTTTTTCCATTAGACTATCTCCTCACCATTATCATTTACAATTCTGAACTCTGACTTGTTCAACCCAACAACTTCTTCTTTGATATATTTTAGAAGACCCCAAACAACTTGGTCATAGGGTAACTGTTGTGTCTTACAAAAGTTGAATTCATCCGTTGGAAATTGACGTAATTTGAATGTTTCACAATTAGGACTTCCATCAATGACAAGCAAAGGATATTCGTCACCATTTGCATCGAAGTCTGTGATAGGACATCCATATGCTTTGTCATCATTATTCTTTAGAAGAGTTTCGCAGTAGACACATATTTTGTTCCACTCTTCGTTGGTGAAAGATCTGGTCTGATACCAATAGTTTGTATATCCCATGACTACACCATCACCCTAAATGACTCTTCATTTATATCGATCACCATTGAATACTTTTCTTTTGAAATTCTATTTAGCATCTTGGTGTTCACAGGAATCCATTCTGCGAAATCATCTCCACCCACGGCATCCCTACAATCTTCCCACCAATTATCGTTTGTCTCTGGTCTGTAACCATGAGCATAGATAACAAAGTTCTTTTGATTGGCTCGTCTTTTGTGAGCATTCATAAGATAGATACCTTGGTCTTTAACTAACCAGAAACCTTTCTCCGTGGTCATGCCTTTTGTGTAAGGCTTTCGGAACTCTTTCTTCTCTAATACTTCTGCTGCTAATTTTTGAAAGTCTTTATTAAGACCTATAAATTTAAGTTTTGTCATTTTATCCTCGCAAAGTTATTGACGTTTAACGACAAGCATATACCGCAAGACGGCAATGTCAATACCTACAACCAGATTTTGTAAGAGCTCAAAACAATTTTGTAAGAACGCAATCGGTTGTAGGTTTTTGCATATAGGAAAAAATTTTTGTAAGAATATCTGTAAGAAACCCAGCTAAAATATAGCTAAGTCATTGTATTTATTGAGGAAGTTTTGGTGCGGGTGATAGGACTTGAACCTACAACCAGACGGATATACGTGGAAACGTATTGCATCATAGTGCATAAAATAAGGGGTATGGGGGATATAGGTGGAAACTGGTTTCTTACAGTTTCTCTATGTTTCTCACAATTTTTGTAAGAAAAACTGTTTTGTAAGAGTTCAAACGGTTGTAGGTTTTTTACGAACGGTTGTAGGTTTTTACGTGTCTTACAAAAAAACTAGGGTGTTATCCGGGGAAACCATGTATCACAGTAGATCTACAATTCATCTTGTTGACGATTGGATCACGCTGTTGTTTTAGAACTTTGTCACGCCAGTAATAGCAGACTTCTTTGTTCACAAAGGCCAAGCGTCTGACCGCGTATTCTTCTTTCATTACGTCTGTAATTAACAGTACGTAAATAACATAAACAGTTGTCACGAGAGCTGCATGACCTCTAGGTGAGGTCCATCGAGGAAATAAGAACGCCCTTGTGACTTACGTAGGTCAATGTACTCATTACGTAACTGCTCTGCATTCTTTTGTTGTCCTGTTAAGTGACAATGCCAGGCACAACCCCAACGCAACGTCAGACCTTTTTCTTCGCTTGCCTGTTTAAATGCGTCGGCTATGTCATCGTATATGGGTAGCTCCCAACATACCTCTGGCCCATCGCCTGTATCGACGTAGGCAACAACATCGACGGCATGGCCGTAACCGTCATCTTGTATAAGATGTTTAGATTTTAGAGTCGTGGATCTTTTCGCTGCAACTAACTTCTTCTGCGTTTCTAAATCTCTGACCCCATACGTCACACCGAAATCAACAGGTGTAATTTGAATCGCCCGGTGGACAACCTCGACAAGCTTGGGATGTACCCCTACTAATCGTGACTTACTTCTTTGTGATAAAACAAATGCCATTAGTTTCTCCTAAGTTTGTTAAATGATCTGAGCCCAAATGATGCAGCTATCGACGCATACATTCCGTACTGCACCCAATCTGGACACTGTTCTAGATTTTGAAAACCACGTTGCATAATGTCTTGCATTCCCCAAAACGGAATGAAGTTGGCACAAAGAATCAAAACAAAAACCACAGTCCACAGCTCGTCTTTAAAACTTCCCTTGGAAGCATCCATCGCCATGACTTCCCAGTTCGCTGTCCCCTCTGCTATCTTCTGTTCTTTTGTTGCCTTTGCTTTCTGTATCTGTGATTTGCTGTCGAGGTATGACGTACCAAGACCCACTACACTACTAAGGATCTGACCGATCATTGCTAACTCCTTTGGATTCTTTGTTGATGAACACGGCAAAAGATCCTGTCATTGCTCCTGTCACAACGGATATAAGTGAAGCCATTTGAGTGCTTAACTCCGGCTGGCTCAAGGCATATTCAATGCAACGAATATACACACCAGTCATAACCAACATCATTATCCTGGGAACTATCTGCCATTTGTTAAGTGTATCTGGTGTCATTTAGATTTCTTCTTCGCATTCTTTTTCTGTGACTCTGATAGCTTTGGTCTTCCCCTCTTGCGAGATGTAGACACAGTAGTATTCGTTAAGACTTCTTCCGGCGGCTTTCTTCCGAACTCGTTTAACCAACTCATAATCCAAGCGATCATGGCGTACCTCCGATTTAGTTTTTGATGGTGATATAGACAACGATAGCCACAACAACGACAGCACACCCGCCAAAAATGTAGCCAAATATTTTAAGATCATTTATCATTTCTTTGCGACGCTTTGCTTTTGCTGCTGCACGTTTGCGTTCTGCTTCGTTGAATTCTTTGATACGTTTCTTACGCTCTGCTTCTATGCCAGAAAACGTGCCAAACCCGAAACGATTATCGATAAGTATTTTTATAGAATATAGCTCTTCCTCTGCAAGCTTTGCATCTATGGTTTCCGACGCTATTGAACTGATAGAGAACTGACCGGGTGCAGCCTTTTTGTTTTTGGCACGATCAATCTTAGATTTACTATCGAGCAACACATCAATTTGTGACGCAATATCACGAACATCTTTTGCAGTACTTATAGCCTTTTTGATGCCGTCAACTGCCGCCTTGAAAGCCGTAGCCGCAGCGATGGCTTCACCAACCCCAAACCCTAACATACGTCCCCCAGGTTAATTTAATGTATTTGAAATAAAACTGTTACGAGCAGCATAAGCACAGAACCCATCCCAATATAGAGTATGCCCTCCAATCTCTTTAAGCGAAAGAAGAGTTCCTTAAACTGGATATGCGTTGTCGTTTCTATTTTCGTTATGCGTTCTGAAAGCTTAGTCATTAGCTGTTCGCAATATAATTAACTGTTACTGTGTAATACCCAGTAGAATTGAACTCGCTACCACTAAACATATGGTCAGCACCACGAGAAGAGTAGTTATCACCACTTTCATCATTTCTAAAATAAATACTACTTGAATTATAAAAAACAATGGCAATCATTCCATAATGAGCGCCATAAGGATGATGACCAGAACAAACACCCCCACCTACAATATACCCAGAGTTATATGACGTAAAAGGGAGACCACTTATATAAGCAAGATTATCTGTAGAAGTATTGCCTGTTCTTCTAAAATCAACTGATGCCTGAACAGACCTACCAACTTTAACATATCGTGCATTAACACTATCTGCGCTAAAATTATTAAAGCCAGGCGACCAACTGCCAACTGCATTTGTAACTGCACTAACGTGCTGTGTTACTGCACCACTTGGCACTCTTGCGTTGGGTATAGAGCCAGAGGTTAAGTTGGACGCATTTAGATTTGACAAGTCAACGTGCTGAGTAATATTACTTGCAGCAAATAGTGCATCGGCAAAAGTTCCAGATGTAATCTTTGACGTTGCTAAAGCTGGAATGTCACTTGCTCCTAATGATAATCGAGCAGAAGGTACAGTACCAGAAGTTAAGTTACTTGCTGACAATGCAGTCAAGTCAACGTGTTGTGTCACAGAGCTAGAAGAAAGTCTTGCATCGGCAAACGTACCAGAAGTTATTTTAGATGTTGCTAAGTCAGGCACTCTATCTGCACCTAAAGTTCCACTTGTTATCTTAGATGCTGGCAATGCTGGAATAACATCCGCATTCAGCGTACCAGACCCACTAATTACATTTGCTAAATCTCTTGCCTTAGTCATCTACTCACCTTTTTCATTTGCTAGATACTTTGCTTTTAAGTCTGTAGTAAAATAATCAGTTAGTTCTTTCTTAAGGTCTGCATCAACCTCGCCAAAAGTAGCTTGTAATTCTGTGTCCCAGTTCCAATCTTCTTGCACCCAACCACGACCAACAGACTTTACGTCACCAAACTTTTTTCCATCTGGTAAAGTATCGGCTGGCGTTATAGTCTTACCATCAACAATTACTGCGTCCATGTATAATTCATCGGCTTCATGAAAAACGTTTGAACACATAAAACCACGCGCATGATTGTCAGATACACGCATTACATCTATTGAATATTCATTTTTTGTTGTTGTATATTTACTCATTTTTTTCTCCTATTAACTTGCCGATACATAACTAAAAGACCAATAATTCCAACCACTATAAGCTGCCAAATCCGCAGCTTTATTATTGGGCAATGCTGGACTACTTGTGGTATTGTAATTTGCTGTACGTTGAGCTGTATACCCAGCCCTCATAATACGAATTGTTGTACTATTATCTCTCATAAATATATAACCCTGATGGACTGTTCCTCCATCTACTCCTGAGTGATTACCAAGACCAACTAACCAGTTTCCGCCAGAACCAGCATTGATAGAAATAGATGTAAATGGAGCACCAGTTATATACCAAACATCTGAACCTGATGGCGCACTGTCCCATTTCCACTCCCATTGCAAGTGAACTAATTGACCTATTTTTTGATACTGTCCAGATATGCTAGAAATACTACCAGCACTTATACCTGGTGTCCAAGAACCAGTTGAGACAGCAGACGCTGGAACACTGGTTAGATTAGCAGCGGAAAATGTAGGTGTGCCGTATCGAGCATTAGGTATAGTTCCAGACGTTAAGTTAGATGCACTAAGAGCAGTTAAGTCAACGTGTTGCGTAACTGACCCACTCGATAGCCTAGCATTATCAAATGTTCCAGCCGTAATAGCTGTAGCTGGAAACGCATATCTATTAGCTTCGTATGTACTCATTTATTTCTCCATCAATAGCCAACCCTGAGTATCCCCAGAGAATACCAGAGCAAATCCAGCTCGTTCGGTAGCGACAGTCATATCCGACGCATCGCCTTGTATCTTCTTTCCGTTACGAGCCACAGTTAAATTGTTTGTATCAAATGTTGCACTCAAGTCTATAAATCGCACAGTATCACCAGCAGTAGGGCTGGCTGGTAATGTCGCTGTAACCGCACCGCCTGACGTATCTACAAAATATCCTCGACTTGATGCCACATTAAATGCTGATGTCTTTGTTTCCCAAGTGAGAGAAACAGTTACAGAGCTTCCCAAAGCAACAGCAGAACCATTAATTGTAATAGAGGAATTAGCCAGAGCAGAGTTTGGAACAGATGATAGTCTTGCGTTTGGAAGTGTGCCAGTAGAGAGATTAGAAGCATTGGTTGTATCGACAACAGCAAAAGTATTATCCCCTCGTAAGAATGTGGTGTTATCTCTTGTGCCAGAAGAACCAAGCCTTGCTACTGGTACTGTGCCAGAGTTAATGTTTGATGCACTTATAGCCGCCACATTAAATGTACCGAAACCAACAATGTCTACCACATCACCATTTGCAAGAGCAGAAGCAAAAGTAACTGTATCTCCACTAGTTACTGTAACGTCTGTACCATTAACTTGTTTCACACCATTAAGATATATATCAACAAAACCAGCGTCATAAGCAAGAGTATTACCATTAGCGTCACTCCCAGTAACAGCAGTTGGCGTACCAGATATATTATAAGTAAATCGAGCAGACGTTCCGTTCACTGTAGAACCAGCCGCCGCCCAGCCAGATGACTTATAAACTTTTAGCTCATTAGCCGTCGTATCAAAATACAAATCCCCAACATCTAATGATGCTGTCGGTGCAGAAGATGCAATCCTATATCGTTCACCAAAACTATTTACACCAGATAGATTTGACGCAACAGTGTTTACGTTAGAAATATCAGTACCAACAGAATTTATGTTTGATATAACACCTGACGCATTGAGTGCTGCCATGTGGCCTACGACAGTAGATGTTCCCAAGTTAGCCATTGCTGTGACATTTGCTGACGTTCCGAGAAATCCCATATCCTCAATGACTGCGGCTGTACCAAGTAATCCCATATCAGTAATGACAGCACTTGTTCCCAACAATGCCATAGCAGATATATTGCTCGATGTAGCCAACAATCCCATGTCCGTAATGACTGCGCTTGCAGCTAGTGCATTGATATTTGTTAAGGCAGCAGCCGTTGAATTGACGTTTGCTATAGATCCAGCAACGAGCGACACGTTACTATCTTTAACAGTAATTGTGTTACCCATAGCATTTCCGTGAACGTAGCAGTAATATCGCAACCCGGTGCTAGGCGCAGTTGATGCCACCTCAA